>Ga0123342_1001880_pt1 | contig 35178 bp, 18 predicted proteins | sample Turbeawhitnodule_FD_89960 | JGI IMG/M metagenome (GOLD analysis project Ga0123342, IMG submission 89960) | Root nodule microbial communities of legume samples collected from Mexico - Turtle bean Mexico white nodule | ecosystem: Host-associated > Plants > Roots > Nodule | place: Mexico: Nepantla... | reverse complement strand
TTTAAAATTAAATAAAAATTAAAATTTTTTTAAAATTTCCCCCCCCCCTCTCTTTCACTATCCTCCACCCCCCCTTTTAAAAAAAAAAAAAAAAAAAATAGTGCCCGTACCAGGTACTTTTGTTTTTTTTTTTTTGGTTTATAAAAGCGAGGTTGGGTGTGGGCTACCCCCAATTTCTTCGTACTTATGGGTGGTTCAGATCATTGTCTCTTATCGATCACGGGGACATATTTTATTTTATAGTAGTTTATAAATTTATAATTTCTCTCTCTTTTTTTCCCCATAAGTATTGACTGTTTTAAAATTTTGCGCTTACCCTATTCCGGTTGGCTGTATTATTATTATTGTTGTTTCCATTTATTGAATAGGATTAGCAGTGTGAAAAATAGATGGAAAGGGATTTTGAAAGAGGTGCATGGGTGATACTGATGTTGTGTTGTGCAGCTTTAATTTGGTTGCTTGTTGTATGGATGCATGGATTGGCAATGCAAAATCTGGATTTTGGTAATTTTGATATGAATGAATGTGTGAGTGATGGGTTGGCACTTGGCAGGAGGGTAGGGTAGGTTAGTAGGTGGTGTTTGATGAAGAAGCGCTGCGCCGTTCAACTGCAAACTTGTCTGGCTGTGTGCTAAAATATATCCGAACCAACACAAACAGCTGGTGCCATTTTTCTCACAGAAGAGTGCCGCGTTTTCCTCTCATTATCGGAGGTCTCGTGCTTTGCTTTGCTCGGTGGTGGAGCCAACGGGGGACACCAACGGTGGTACAGAGCCACATGGATTGAGACTTGTCTTCTCACATAATCACTTGTTCTTCTACTGTTCCACTGTTCACTTGTTAGTCCAACGTCAACTAGTCAACCCTGTTTTTTAGAATCTGCCTCTGTGTCCCTCCCCACATACCATTCTGATCATTATTTTTAGACTACACGTCTTCTACTTCACTACCAAACACCTCAAACCATTACGCATAATTACTACTGTATAGGCAACTCACATATAAACTTTTTATTTATTTATTTAATAACTTTGTTTTGCTTTAATTTTAGGTTTATAACTGTATCAATATTCGTAAACAGTTTCTCTAGTATTATCTTCAACCATAAAATACCATTATAGGTAATTAAGTGATATGGGATATTTAGTTATAATGTTATAATTAAGTTTATTGTTATTATGTATATTTAATGTTACTTTATGAATGATGATGTTGGACAAAGTGTGAGCAAAAATTAAAATTTACAGCCATAAAGTTAAGAGGGGTTAACGTGAATGTGGTGCTTCCCATAATTGTGGCTAGTGGGTTCCTTTCCTTGTTAATTTTAATTTTCTCTCTCTCACTCACACACACACTCATATCCTATTCTCCTTTCTTTTATTTTTGGTCAGTCTTTTCTGTTCTTCTTCCGGCCTGGTTTCATTTCTCCTGCAAGCAAAGTGGGCCTAGGCTCTCACCAGTTTTGGTTTCTTTGTAAAGCGACTGTTTATCTGGAATCATCGCTCACAACAAAATAAAATGTGGAATCATTGCATATGCTTCCTGTTGCAACAAACGGACACTACATTCTCGTTTCTTTCAAGATTACACCATGTTTATTCGGGTAGGAATAACTCACGCCAAAACAAAATTTGGACTAGGCTGCATGCTGGTGGCACCCCAGGATTTTTAAACACTAAATCTGCGTTACAAATATTTGATACAATCTAACTGCAATTTGTCAAGATTCAAACTTTGGTGATTAATAATCACGTCAATATATTTCCGTTAGAAAATAATTATGTTGTCTTATGCACGCCAAGGGACTGTAGGATGGACTAATAATATTGTCCAGCCGAAAAGGAAGTGGTGTATATATTTGAGTTGTCAAAGCTAATTCATAAATCATCAAACAGTTACCAACTAAATCTAGATTCATTTAACAAGCACAAGGTGATGATTAATTTGACACTTTTATGATTAAATTTAGCACCCATTGAATGTGACAGGATTAAATTGGTGGTGTTGTAAAATCTTGAGAGATGGACAAAAAAAGAATGAGAAGAAAGAAACATGTATTGGTAAGATTGTAGTGGCAGTAGACATAGGATGTATTGATAAACTTGGGTATTGAATAGTAAATGATTGTGATGATACCGTTGTGCTTTGGATTTGTGTTGTATAAAATAATAGATATTGAAGTTACCTACACCGAAAGTGAGAATGGTCAAGTGTGCTTTATTGTTTTTGGGGTGGAAGTCAAATATGCTTTCATTGGGTTCATTAATGGGTTCTCCGAGATTGGCATGAATGTGATGATGGAGTTGGGGCCATAGCCCCACCCATGTTATTGGTTGTATTTTATGCTCTAAAAATGGCAGAGGATATTTTGGGCCAGTTGCTCCAACCTAATTAATGGAATTTGATCATTCTCACTCATATCATCTCATCTCATGCTCACAAGGAAACTGCACTTGCTTTTAATCATCTGTTGCTTTCCACTTCCTTAACATTTGGCACTGTGGCTTTAGCCCACAACTTCCCCAAACACAGGGAAACCTGATGATATGCCTCACAATAATTAATCTCCCTATTCTCTCTACTCACACCCATTCCTCCACTTACCACAATTCTAAATTAAAACTACCAAAAACACCAATCAGATTCACACTAAATTAAATTAAGCTGTTTTCTTTTTCATTCATTAATTCAGATTTTATTATTATTAATTTTGATTTTATTATCTTTAAATTATTTTACTGTTATTATTATATTAATGATCAGTTTATCAGTTCAGTAGTTTATTTTGTAATTATGTACATTCAATTAATTTCTCTAACATTTTATGTTTTGTTATTTTCTTCAATTAATTTCTACATATTACTCTAGTGTCTTTTAAGTAGCATATTCAATTTGAATCTTCATCAAATAAGATTTTTGGTAGAAGATATAATCTTAGCATTAGCATGTATATCCAAAAAAAGAATTAAACGATTATTATAGTAGAGATTTTTGTTTTTCTTTTCCTTATTAGGAATACAATATTTGGGTCTCACGAAACTCGTCTTCATAAATTTGGATCAAAATAACATTTTTCAATAATTTATTTCAGTAGTACTCTAAATATTTTAATTTTCTAATAAATTAAATTTTCACACTTTTAATTTTCCGATTAATTAGTTCTTAAAATCATTACTTCTCCAGATTTTTTTTAAATTATAATATTTTTAATATAATTAGTTTTCTAAGTTATTACTTTTTAATACATTTAATTTTCTAAAATATTATTCCTCAACATAATTATCTTTTAAAATATAATTTTTTCTACAATTTTATTCAAAGTGCTTAGTTTTTAAAATATTTATTTTTCAAAATTATTTTAAAACTTCCTTTCCTTCAGTTTTAAATAAAAAAATCAAATTTTAAAGTACTATAATAAACCTTTGTTATTTGGATTACTATATAATATAATATACTATTAAATAAATATTTGGCATGTTATTAGAGAAAACAAAGTATTTAAGTGTATTATTTTATTCAAAAATTTCAGCCTTGTCTTCTTTTTGAATAACTATTGAATTTAGCTACCAGCATAATCCATCATATTTGCAAGTGTACTCTGATCATCAATATCCTTTTGGATTCTTATCCCTTTCTCAAGATTTTGGGTCTTCTTTCCCGTGGCTACTTTTAAATAATTTTGGGCCTTCTCGCTTCACCTCCATACTTTTATTTTTAAGTTGGTTTTTTTTTTTTCTATAGGACTTTTAGAGGAACAAAAAAAAAATCTTATTTTCTAATATGCAATAGAAAATATGGATGCAGTTTGCTTTAGAATCATTGTGTTCCAAAATTGTGTGATGTTGTTGGTTCAAAAGTATGACAACACTTGATCACCTCCAAAATCATCCATCAATATATCCTTATGAATGTGGAGATAAAAGTTTAATGTTACTTCCTACCCATTGGAAATAAGATAAAAACTTACACTTTTCCTATTTCTATTTCTTTTTTTTGTGTAATTTTATATTATCTATGAACTAAATTTTGATCCAAACAATTCACATGTTTGATCAAATAATCCAGAAGCTAATTATGAATTTGAAAAATGACTTCTGGATTATATAATCCAAAATATTACATAAGGACATTTTTAGAAATACAAAAATTTATGGAGGTGGTTGAAGAACCTATGGAGGTGTAGGAAGAAATAGTCAAGCTCCAATAAAAAGGCAAAGCAGGCAACAGGTTGGCCCAATAATTCAGAGTCCAAATGGAAACCCAATGGCTCTTAATTTGAATGTCCCCACGTGGCCACAGCTTGTGATTTTATGCCTAATAATCCTCCAGCAACAGAGGATCCACATCTGTAGCAACGATACGAAGCTTATAGATGAGTGTAGCGGAGAAATTCTTGCTACATGTTTATTAACATCACATGCTTCTCATACTTTATCCACTGCTTTGGAACTTTGATCGTAACAACTAACAAGCAACTGTTTATCAACATCTCAGTGCAGTTGCTTTCGTGATTGTTACTACTCCTGCTATCATGCTTTAGGATAGTATAACAAAGAGAAAAAATAACTCGTCCCAAGTGTTTTTCCTTCAGCAAGCGTCTCTGTTGAACAGCTACACCTGTGAAGAAAAAAAAACAGTATTGTTATAGTTATCCTAGTTTTAAGGAGATATTTTCTTGTTGAAGTTGCTTAGTTGTTTTTTAACGTTATATAATGAAAGATCGATGAAGAAGGGCATAGAATAAGAGTTGGAGAAATAAAAGAAAGAAAACAAAATGAAAGATCTAGATGATGATGAAGTGGAAAGTGGGCCTGGGAAGAGTGCATGCGTTCGCTTTCATGTTGGGCTGGAGGAGTCCCCATTTGGAAATGCAGACTAATTGGGGCTTCTCTTATTGATTTGGACAGCTGATGCAAATAATTTTCCGGAAGAGGTTGGTTTGTGAGTGATATGCATAGCCCACACTCACTTCCATCTTCTGTCTTCATTACTCTCTCTGACCCACACCACTTTAATAAGACAATATAACAATGTCGGACTAGGATCCCCTTCCTGCCACACACTCTTCACTTCATAAATATTTCCTTCTGACTTTTTTTCCTTCACCTCTTATAGCTTCTGACTTTCATCTACCAACTTGCCTTCTATCATTCAAATTCAACAATATCATCATTTCTCAAATAGATTTCTCTTTCTCACCTGCTTTTGTTGGAAATAAAATCAAACTTTTAACACAAGTTACTTAAAGATGTGGTTTCAATCCATTGTGAACTATAATCTTGTTCAAATTATTATTTTCATTCTAGAAAAATTCAAATCTAACTTTAGAAAAAAGAGGGAGTTCACATGTATTAGAATTAAACAATAATTTACACTTGTATTGCAGGACCAGCCTCCATCTCTTGGGGTCCAATCTTCTGTGATAAATATGTATGGGTATTAAATATCATAGAAAATGAATTTGAAATATTTAAATAGGAGACAGATTAAATTAAGTTATTTAAAGATCTAAAATTACAAATCTCAATTCTTAGTTTCACATAAAAATTGATAACTGTGTAAAACAATTATAAGTTTTAAATTATTCTCTGTGTTGTAAAAAATAGAGTTTATTACTCACTACAAAATATGTTTTTTAAATTTTATCGCAACAATAGTGATATATTAAACTAATCTTGGATAATAAGTATCTCAATAGTATTTGTATATTTTTTATGATTGATGGTAGTTGGATTATATAATTCTTGGTTTATGTAAAAACTTGACTTATTTTGTTTTTTTTATGTACGTATATTTTATGTGTAATTTTAATTTTTAGTTATAATTGTTAATATTTAATTCTCATAATTTTAAAATATTTTCAATTAAGGTCTTTATTTTAAAATGCATCTAATAATTAATTCACTGTAAAAATAAGAAGTAATAAAGTTAATTTCTCCTCGCAATATGTTTTTGCAATCTTTAGCCAAGAACACGTATGATTTTGAAGCCCACGTCTAACAGATAATGCAATTATTTAGGATATATAAAGCAGTGATAAACACTAATTGTTGTGATCTAGCTACCAATGGCTTGTGACTCAAGTTGGGGAAAGTAAGGTGACAGAAGAAGCAATATTGTTGTAAGAAGAAGATAGTGTCTTATTTCTTTTCCTTAGATATAATAGACATGGGTGTGGCTGAATTGTAATTCCTTGTTAGGACTCCCATCGACGACCATTGAGCCTGTGCCGGAGAACCGTGTGTCTATGGTGGAAGAGAGAAGTCAAGAGGACAATTAGAGATGGTGGAAAATGAGGTTCAAGATTATTTCAAACGACAAGTCATTTTGCATAAATTTTAAAACTCATGTTATTTTATGCAGGTTCTTAAATTCATGGTATTTTATGATGGTTCTTAAATTTATGGTATTTAACAGGAGTTCTGAAAGACTTTTTTGAAAGTTTTAAAAAATCCGAAAAAACACGTTCTCCAGAGATGATTTAGCACAAAAAATTACAACTCTAGTTAAATGACTTAATAAATATTTTAACCCTAAATAATATAAAAGCAAATACTTGCTAAAATATTTTTTCATGTACCATGGTTAGATAAACAAATATAAGGAATTAAAAAAAAAGTGATAATTTGTGTATCTCAAACTTCAAATAATCAATCTCTTCTATAACATTCATAATCTGATTTACAACAAGATTAATAAATAATATGCAATCATTAAATCTATATAAAATAAAGGCTAACAGAGTTTTAAAAAAAGTAATTATTTATAGATTCTAAAATAGAAAAACATAAGGTAACAGGAAAGCATTAATTTTCAAATATTTTATCCATAAATACAACAAAGACATATATATTTCAAATAATAAACATTATCATCATCTTCAAAGTGAGAATTTTTAAAAATAAAGTAAAATATTTTATGAAAAAATTAAATATTAAAAAATATCATTATCATAATTTAAAATAGAAATAAAAGGTCCCAAGTAACCACACAGTTCCGTGTCTGACACGTGTATTATTTCAAGAAGTCATATCCTCCCACTCAATTAAATAAACGGGGACTTAATTTGTGTGAAAACGTAGGTAAGAAACTAAAAAAGCTTAATTTTAAAAAATATAAGCAAAAAAAAAAAAAAAAATTTCTTGCAGCAGTTTCGGTTAAGTTAAAACAAAAAATCGTGCAACATTCATACACAAATATAAGGAAGATAAACGACCTTTCAAATTCACTATACCCTGCAGTTACAAGTCTAGTCTAACCCCAAATTAAATACAAGATTATACATAACATAATAATATTATTTATTGTTATCTCAATTAAAATTAAAATTTTAATTTTAATTCATGCACTGTGAATTAGAGAAAAATAGAGAAATAATATAGTGGCTGTGGGGGCATAATGAAAATGAAAATATAGTGGGGCTAGGAAGAGTGTGAACAGAACTGCATTGTCCCGTTGGTGGCCTCTCTTGTATATGGCTGAAGAAGGTCCTTTTTTGTGCCATTGCAGCCATTTTTATTTCTGTTTGTTCACATTTTTTTATTATTAATCATAATTATATTTTTTTATTACTTTTATTCAAATAAAATTCTTATTTAATTTTGATGACGGATCTTTCCAGAATTGATTTATAGGACTGGATATCATGTTTATCACTAGAATTCCAAATTATTGATTAAACTAGAACAATCTCTCCTATTAAATGTTTCATAAATGTAATTGGATATAAATTAACAGCAAAACTTGATTGGAGGAATAGGAAACTACTAAAGAAAGGAAAATTAGTTGGAAGAATTGATCTATACGTATACATTTAGTTAAATTTATATAATTAAAAAGATATCAACTAATTAGAAGTTATATTAAATAATATTATTAAAGTGATTATTATGAAATAATCTATGATAATTTAAAATTGAATACTAGTCTAAATACAATCCAACTACATTCAGCAGAAAAAATGTGTTTAAATGAATTTGATTTTAACATTATAATTATAATTTATAAATAATTAAAGAGTGTACGTAGACAAATCAGAGTGTTAACCGATCCATCCATTAATATATTCGATTAAAATTTAATAAATTATTCTTAAGTGAAGGAAAAATTGACAGTTTTAATGTAAATTCTTTTACTTTTAAATTTGTCAAAAAAAAGTGGGACAAACCATGAAAAACCCTGCTGAAATTTAATTTATAGTTCAAAGTTACAAGTCTTTTACCTCAAAAAGGAACTATTTTAAGATCTCCAATGTGAAACACACATTTATCACATCAAGTTTATGGTTGACCGAGTCCAATATGATAGGAATTTTATTCAAGATTAGAGAAATGCACTTAGATATTGATAACTCGTATCCTTTATTTGTTATTTTAGTTTAAGTCTTATCTCTCTTGTATTAGGATTTTGAGTAAGAAATATATATATATATATATATTAAAGTTAATAGAGCTAGTTTTGGTTTGAACTCAATGTAATAATTAATGGATGTGACAATCATTGACCAAAATTGTTTTTTCACTGAGAAGTCACGAGTAAGATAGAGAAGCATTGAGAATGGTCCCAAGGAACCTACTACATTGAATAAAGGGAGCAATCAGAAATGTAGATCATGGCAATGTCTTAGTAAGTGATAATGAACTAATGTTAGCATGGTGTATTATTGCAAACATTTTGGGCAAGTTCTTAACGTATGCGGGTAGTCCTACCACAAATCTGAGTGCATATATGTAATATTGAACATTTGTAACATGAAAGTCGTAAAATTAAACATTTGTGGGTTGTTTAATATTTGAAATACTTCTAATACCATGATCTAAAACAATCAATGATTAATAAAACACCATGGTGTAGTAATTAACCCTGGTGCAGTAATTAACATAAACCTGTTTCTATTTAACTATTTTGAGGCAATAACTAAGGCATAACAATCAATCCGAAAAAGAAAAAAAAACACAACAAAAAAATTATATTTCCTCCACAACCAGACTTTTAACTGTGTCGTGTACCAATTCTTCCTCATCAACCTTACCATTTCTAAATATCACACTGCATTCTTATGATTCCATATACTCCAGATGATTACTAAGGTGTAACAAGTGAAATTAGTCAAAATGATCAAATAGATTGTTGTGTTGAACTATCACTACAAGAAAATCATGAAATCAAAACTATTTTTTAGAGACAAAAAATAATTAGTTGCTATAGTGACTAAATTAGAGACAATTTTAGAGACTAAACAATTTTAGTTTCTAAATTAGTTTATATTATTGTTAAATAGTTTCTAAATTGATGTTTAATTAGCAACCAAAGTTTTTGCTACCAATCATTTAGATTCTAAATTTGGTAGCAAAAAACCTTGATTGCTATTTAGAGACCAATTTAGAAACCATTTAACAATAATAGTAATTAATTTAGAAACCAAAAATTTTTTAGTCTCTAAAACAGTTTCTAATTTAGTCACTATAGCAACTAATTATTTTTTGTCTCTAAAAATTGGTTTCTATTTTATGATTTTCTTGTAGTGTATCTGGATACCCACCTACCTTTAACATGTGTTCCAAACTAGAAAAACAACCTCGCATTCTAGAAATAAATGTTGTACAGGTTCTTGGCACAACTGGCATAGCAAATAAAATAAATTAGTGATATTAATTCCTCTCCTACTTAAGTTAAGTCTAGAAGGTAATCTATCCAAAAGCATCCACACAAGAACTTGAGCATTTGGGAGAGCCTTCACCTCCCATAAACTTTTAAAGAAACGAGTATTTCCAAAAGATGGATTATCGTGTAGTACATCATAAGTTAACCTCCCAAAAAAACACTCATCATCTTCTGGAGTCCATCTCCAAGAATAAGGTTTATCCCTATGTATGTGTATTGAGTTCATTTCAATCAATAAAGTTGCTCTCGTTCTCTCTCACATCCAAACAAATCCATTTTCCGGTACAATTTTCAAGACCATATTAAATTCGACCAATAACTTCCTCCCTCAGTCAGTATAGAAAAACAAGATAATCTAAAATAAATATCTCACTAAAAATTTGTAATATTTTATAAATAAATAATTGTTTGTTATTCTCCAGAGTAACTTGAAACCTTCCTTAAACAATGCATGATTTGCTATCTAATGAAGAAGAAATAAAGTATGTTTTGGATTTTTACTAATAATGTTTGATTGATTTGGGGGTGTTTCAATATAGGTTGTAACAAAATTGGAAGGATTTTGGTTTTGTGTCCATGTAACACTGCTTTCATGAGTTGTTTTTGTTGGAGTTAAAATATAATCAATTGCATCAATCAGTTCATTCTACCTCAATGAAAGACCGTATTTGTTGTTGTTTGCTTGGAAAGAATTATATGGGGTACCCTATTCCCAGCCTTGTCCATGAATTTGGACAACATTATTAATTCACATTATTAATTTCCTCAATGTTCTAATTCACATTATTAATTTCTAGATTGCCAGAGTGAAATCAAGGGGTGGGACTTTAAACTACTTTGTCTTTACTCTGGAGCATCCCATTCATCTTTGTTTAGGTCGCTTTCAAATTTCATTCCTTGCATTTATTTAATGGAGTTAATTTCCCGTATCTGTTTTCTTCACACAATTTTAACATTTCCCCCACTTTTTTCACTATGAAATAATCTATAAAATTATCTCATTTTTAACTTAGATATAAAATATTAATTTTTTAAATAAATATTTGATAATAAAGTAAAATTTAAAACTCAAACTACACCATCTACATAAATTATTTCAACAGCACAAAAACTTTAATTGAAATATTAAATTTCCACGCATTCTAAATTTTAAAATTTCCCATCAAAACAGTACCTTATATATGTTTTATAGTGCTTAAATCTGTAAGCTATTTATAATATTTTATATTTTGTATAAATTTTTTGTAAGACTTTACAAAAATTATTAAAAACAACCTATTTCTTGTAAACGTTTTAAAAAAAGTTTCAAAAAGTATAAAAAAAAATCTTAAACAAAAGTATTATTTTGCAAAACTTTATAGATATTATTTAAAGACTAGTATCTCGGGTTTTATTTTATCAAACTTTCATTGTCGGGAGTTAGGTGTAATAATAGTAGTATATTCATTAAAATTGTGGTATGCATTATTTTAAAAATAGACAGAAAAACAATACTTAGCAAGTAAGTCAATTCTCATTGACTAAAAATATCATATAAATGAATTCTATTACATAGTTTTCACGATCTTTCATAAAATTGGTCGGATGTGGAAGTTATCATTTTCAAAATGTCAAATTTAGTTATCCATTTTCATTTAGTTGAGTGTATGAATTGAACCATGCTATATACTATGTATAGGCAAACATGTCCTGTTCTAAGATCACTATAGGCCAACCTAATTAATGTAAACTTTTATTACGCTTACTGTTTCAAATCAACGTAATTAATGGTAAAGAATTCTCCCCAATCTAAAATCAATCTTTTGAAATTTGGAAAGCAAATTAACATATCAATAGTTTAATATTTTAAACAATAACACGCTTTTGTACTTAAACAATAAATTTATCAATATTTATACATATATAATAATATCTTTGATTTTAATTTCTAACCTATGTAAAATTGTTAAATACATCACCTTAAATTATCCTATAAAAGTTGAAGAATAAAAGTAACATAGGTCTTCTTTCTTATCTTAAATTTGTTGACATGGTTGGTTAATATAATTTATTATACTAATAGTAAACATTGTCACACCTTCGCCGCAAACTCAATTTAATGACATAATGACGCAATGAACAAGGTCTAGTTTGATACTTGATATGATTAATGTCTTTAGCCTTTTCATGGTTTTGAATGAATCCACACATGGAAGTACATTTTACTGTGCAATGGATCATTATCATTTAAACTCTTTATTTCAAATCCTGTTCATCATGAACGAGTTGTAATCCAGAAAAAAACGCACGAGGGAAAGAGCATGTTATAAAACCATGTAGCATGATACCTGTTACAGTCTTTTAGTTGCTAGTTAAGGTTATCTACATCATTACTTGTCATTTTTGCCTTTCTTACATGTCATCACAATGTTAAAAAAACAAAGTAATGTAAAGAAGGGTAAAAGGAAATTGGGGCTATGCAAATCAGTGAGTGGATCCGCAGTTACCAATTAACTACCTCACCAACCCAGTTAGGTTTGCTTTCTTTGCATCAAACAATTTCTATATAAAGACAGAGAGATTAACTACCGTCACTTTAACCACTTTATTGCTTAAAAATGGATGATCTCGCTTTCACTAAAATTTACTACTTAACAAGAGCTAAAATTGTGTTTATTAGCAATAAAATTAAAACATATATGTGTTTAAGCGATTTTTATTATTATGATTTTTTTTATTAAAGTATAGTTGTTTTTTAAAAAATTATTAATTTGTATAAGTTGTGTTAATCTGACATTTTTGTCACATCAATTTGAAATCGTGTCAAGTTAACACGACGTTGTCTATTCATAATTTTTTTTTTAATTTTTTTTTAAATAAATATGTACTATTAATCATTTAATTATAGTTGAAATTGATTAAAATTGAGTAGTAAGTTATGTAATATTTGAAATTAAATTAATAAATAAGTATTTTAGTGATGATGAACTTATCAAATTTATTTAAAAACTAACACCTTTAAAATATTTATTTATCAAATTAATTTTAAATATTATATAACTTACTATTCAATTTTAATTATAATTAAAAATTAAAAAATATTTATTTATTTAAAAATAAGAAAATTTTAAGTAAAAAAATAACATAAATATTGAAGTGACAGAAATCGTACAAGAAACAAATTTAGTTTGATGTGGTCATATTAAATTGGAAGTTTTGTGAACTTTGACACAACTTCTATGTAAATCTTTTAAAAGTCATTTTACTTTAATAAAAGGTGAAAAAAAAAGTCAACAACCATGTTTAAGCATAAATTATCGTTACTTCATAAATAGTAAACTGCTTATAGTTTGAATATATTTTTTAAATACAAATAATTTAAAGAAAAATCATTCATCATCAGTTACACCAAAATCTTAATCAAAAGATCCAATGAAACTGCGTTATACTTTGACATTCACACACAAATCAAAACAAAATTTCATTTTTATATTCGAAAATAACTTAACGGTAAGTACGAAAGGTATAAGTGAAGAAGAGAGTAATATTATAATCAGGCAGCATTAACAGCAAGCAACACCTTAGAAATGCAATGTTATTTGGTTGGTATAAAGTATGGTTGAAACCCACTACAGTGTAACAGTAGTGATATAAGTTTGACCACATTTTGATAGTTGATTTAGTTATATGATTACGTGACACGATCTGAAGCTAGGTAATATATGTGTTAGTCTGCCAGAAGCAAAATATTAGAAGACGCTAGCTAAGAAAAGAAACAGAGGGAGGTGATAGAAGAAATTGGCCGACAAAATCAGAGGGTAACCAGGGAGCATAGCGGTCCATGCTGTGGGTAGTCTAGGGTCCAAATTAAGCTTTCTGGACCGTGTGGGTCTCTACCCATTTTTCATGTAATTTCCTGTCGGTACGCTGTTACAAACTCTACTGTATTCCCTTCCCATCACCTTACACCATTTTTCTTTCTTTCTCTTTTTTTTTACTGAATTATCCCTTGCATTCTACCCAACTTATTCATTTATAATTCATACAATACAATTTTTCTCTCACTTCATATATATTTTTATTTCTTTTCAAAAATATATAACCAGTAGAGTTATAAATAAAAGGTGCCAAAAATGTATGGGGCGGTGGACAAAGTGCGTACAATTAACACATTCATTTGAAGGGATTTGCCTCCTCTTTTCTCTCGTAAGCAATTCTCTCTCCTCATAAGCAAAGAGACACTACTTGGTCAAAAGTGTCATATTTAGCATCACGTGGCCCTATGCGGCAATGTGATTTTGGCATATATACATGACCCCACCTATGTCCTTCTTCCCCCACCAATTGGCACATATAAATACCATGCCTCATGCACTACTTCCCCCACCAATCCTCTTCAACGTTTTAGTACAAAAGGATCAAGAGTTATTAGAACCTTCACTTGATAGTCTCTCCTCGACATTCTTTCTTCGAATCGCTTTTACAAGCTATTCTATTGCTTCAGCCTTTCTCCCTTTCTAGGGGCTTCAATTTAATTTCCTCACACTTCTTTTCAGATAAGAAATCTCAGACACCCTCTTTCATCCTTTTCCACTCTTTCCCGAAAAAACAAAAGATGAAGTTGTTGTCTACAAAAGCCACATGCAACTCTCACGGCCAAGATTCCTCATACTTCTTAGGGTGGCAGGAATATGAGAAGAACCCTTACGATGAGGTTCTGAATCCTGAAGGAATTATTCAGATGGGTCTTGCAGAGAATCAGGTTAGGAATTATTTCTTGTTGTGACAATATTTTTTTTTTTTGAAGCGCATAGTCACCTTCTATTATTATGAACAATAATTAATAAAAAGACAAAAAAAAAAACTACGGAAAAAGAAACAAAGAAGCAGGATTCACTGTACGCTTTTGCGTAATATGAATCTAGCTACAGCTTCGACATGCCATCTTATCAAGCTTTATTGAGTGACATTCTAATAATTAAGGTGGTGATGAGCTAATGAAATTTTTTGTTATTATGTTCAGCTCTCATTCGATCTCCTAGAGTCTTGGCTCGCTAAAAACCCTGACGTGGCGGGATTCAAGAGCGACGGAAAATCCATATTCCGAGAGCTTGCTCTGTTCCAGGACTACCATGGCCTCCCTTCCTTCAAGAAGGCATTGGTAGACTTCATGGCAGAGATTAGAGGAAACAGAGTCACTTTTGATCCTAACCACATTGTTCTAACAGCTGGTGCCACCTCAGCAAATGAGACCCTCATGTTTTGCCTTGCTGAACAAGGAGAAGCATTCCTCCTTCCCACTCCTTATTACCCAGGGTGCGTATTAATTAATTTCATCTTCTCTATAGTAACCTGCATAACATTCTGCATGCCCCTTTGCAATAAATCTAAATAATGTCCACAATCAGGTTTAAATTTGTGTAAATCTCTCTCCATAAATATTAAATAAGCCCTACTTATTTATTGTCTATTATTATAGGAGAGACAAATACACTATTTGAACGTGATATTATTTTCCTAAAATTTGACGTAAGAAAATACAATATATCCTATTATCCATATACACGTACCCACGTGGTAGTTCTTTTTTGCTCCCCATACATATCTCTGATGTTGCTTGCGCTTGTCCAGATTCGATAGAGATCTCAAGTGGCGAACTGGGGCGGAGATCGTTCCAATACAATGCACTAGCTCCAATAACTTCCAAATCACTGAACCCGCTTTGCAACAGGCTTATCAAGAGGCGAAGAAGCGCAATCTCAGAGTCAAAGGCGTGTTGGTGACAAACCCATCCAACCCACTAGGCACTACCATGTCCCGGAGTGAATTGAACCTTCTCGTTGACTTCATAAAAGACAAAAACATGCATTTAATAAGCGACGAGATTTACTCCGGTACCGTTTACAACTCTCCCGGCTTCGTCAGCATCATGGAAATCCTTAAGGAGAGAAATGACCTTAATGACTGTGGTACCACAGTTCGGGACCGAGTTCACGTTGTCTATAGTCTCTCCAAAGACTTGGGTTTACCAGGATTCCGTGTGGGCGCCATCTATTCTGAAAATGAGACCGTTGTGGCGGCTGCGACAAAAATGTCAAGCTTTGGCTTGGTTTCCTCACAAACTCAGTACCTCCTCTCAGCCATGCTGGGTGATAAGAAATTCACCAAAAACTACATCTCCGAGAACCTAAAGAGGCTGAAACGACGTCAGAGAAACCTTGTTTCGGGCCTCCAGAAAGCAGGCATTAGTTGTCTTAAGACCAACAATGCAGGCCTTTTTTGTTGGGTTGACATGAGGCACCTTCTCCATTCCAACACATTCGAAGCTGAGATGGAGCTCTGGAAGAAGATACTCTACGAGGTTCGGTTAAACATATCCCCAGGCTCATCCTGCCACTGTACCGAACCTGGCTGGTTCCGGATGTGTTTTGCTAACATGTCCGAAGAAACTCTAAACCTAGCCATGAAACGGTTGAAGACCTTCGTCCAAGAGTCAAATCACGATGACAACGGGTGCACCAAGAAAAGAGTTCAATCTTCAAGAAGAAAGTCACTCTCCAATTGGGTATTCCGGCTATCTTCTCGCGAACATCATGAACAAGAAGAACGATAGCCCGGTGGTGACGTGAACTGTGCTAAGTCTGAACGCATGCACGATTAACTTTATTATTTTTTCCTCCCCGAATATTCTTGGTGGAGTTACAACTACATAGCTTTAGTCATCGTTATTATTACTATTACTCTTTTTTTTTAAATGATGAAATTGTAGCGAGAGAGAGACGAGCACTCTATCCATTTGGATGTAAAGTGTGATCTTTTAATTAGTGAACTACCCTCGTTTGTATAACTTCCATCAATAATCAAAGTTACCTTATGCATGAAAAATCTTATCAGTATACCATGGATGAAAACTTTGAAATGTACAATTTATCAATTATCAAGTACTGTGTTGATGGTAGTTCGTGTATATTTTCAAATAAACCATCCAGTGTAGCCTGAGTTTATTAAACGAGGATACATAACTCGTAAACGGAGGACAAAAATTCATTTATTCTTATCAAGTTTTCGCGAAGCTCATTCAATTCAAAGCTTACTAATATTGTTGTTCTTAGTAATGAATGATATATAAGGTATATAGGTGTGAACGTCCACCAAAAAAATGTAATGTATGTGTGTGAACACTTGCATATTGCTTGAAAGCTTACATGTATCTTATATAATAGCACCGGCAAGATAAGCGGTGGCACAACATGGGTTGGCTGCCGACGCTGACACGGTAATCGTATGAATCCAACAGATATAAGGAAGTTTCAACAACTCAGATTCTGGACCCTTCACACTCACACCGTTACTACTCACTCACTAATCCTCTTACGGAATTTTCACTGACGAGCTATCAGTTTTCAAGGCGTATCAGTAGGAGAGAACACGTTGTAGTTACCATGTGAGACAGAGAACAGAAAGTCAATAACCCCTCCTATTTTTGGTATTCAAGAGAAAGGTAAAAAGGAAAAAAAACATTTTATTTTTTCATCAAATAAAATACCTGTTATTCTACGTGTTATTTTCCCTCCAATTTTTCTTTCTCTTATGCAAACACATCACATGTTTTGTTTTTCATATAACTGCAAAATTAAAAAGAAAACGTGATGTTAATTATAAAGAATTGCATAGCATTTATAAAGATTATTTTTGTTTCCATTTTACAGGGGAATAGTACCAACTTGATTTTCTCGGTCACAAAAAGTACTAACTTTTATTTCTATCCACAAGGAGGAAATTAAAGGTTATGTGGAGCCACGGAAAAATAAAAACTGTTGTCTTGAAATTTGGACTTAGAAATTTTCTAAAATTAAATGAAGAATTATACTATTTTGTACACTATTTTTTATAGTTTGTTGAGTAACGATATATGTATATGAAAAAAATATGCATTTAATTGACGGACTTATTCTGATAAAAAAAATTGACAGACTTATTTTGTTTAATTGTTATTACATTATATCTTTATTACATCTTTTATCTAGTCTGATTAATTCATATAGTGGATATGCACTCGACACTCATATATTACAAGAACACTATATCTAGCCAAATCTCTTATTTCATTCCGATAATTCGTGAAGATTTGAATTACGGTCATAATATTGCGAACATGTGATAAAAATAATACGTATTTTACTTTTATACCTATCTTTTTTTATTGATTCGTGTATCTATGAATATTTAAGTTATTTTTTATGGGTTACAGAGAGATAAAATAAATAATTTTAGTCATCGGTGAAAAAAATTATTTTCTAAATTTTTTAGAATAAATTATGAAAGTGTTAAACCATTAGTAATTAATTTTATCGGTAATTAGAACTATTTACTATATATAAATAATATCAGATAAAATAAAAAATAAATGAAGAAATCAATAGATGTGATTGTTAATCACTATTATTTTTTTATAATTCGTGACAAGTACGCAAGTGATCAGAAAATCGTGATAAAAAGCTAGAGGTGTTTTCAACGAAACATAAAGTTGAAAACACTTTGCTTTGTTGTTGAACTTTTGGGGAGTAATCATCACTGCTCAAAAAGTTATTGTGTTCCAAAGTAAAACAATTACGCGTTGTGAAGTTGTAGCATCGTGTATGTGCTGGATATCACTCCGCAGATCGTACGAACTATGAACTTTCTTTAAGCAACTTTTAGCCAAGTCACTTTTCAAAGAAACCAATTAACGGGGTAAAGAAAACTTTTGAGAAATAAAAAAGTGGAATTATGGTTGGTTTGGACGAAGAAAGATATAGAATTGTTGTGAAACATATTAAAAATGTTTTTCTTAAGGTAAGTTTATTGAATTCTTTTTAAGATAATTAATAACAAAATTTGATTTTGCACAACAACAAAAACATGAACATGTTTGGGAAAAATTAAATTAATAGTTCTAGTTGTTTTTTTATACAAAATTGTTTTCCATATCAGTTTCATGATTGAAATAATGAATCAATTTAGAAAAAAATATTGTAGAAAATTCGAAATTTTACGCACCTAAACTTGTTTAACTTGTAACTAATTTTCAAAATATATATATATATATATATATATATATATATATATATATATATATTAATTAGAGTTACATTCGAACAAATTTATTCAAACAAAAATTGATTATAATTTATTCATACATGTAATCGAATACAAAAAATAGTTTAATTTTTTATTTTTTTCCAAACATATATGGTGTGAAACCAAAGAATATTATGAAAAAAATAAATACAAAGTATAATTTTTCAAATTCATAAAAAAATATTTTAAAATTGATTTATTATCCTAGATTATGAAATAATTGAAAACCTTACAAATAATATTTCTCAAAATATACTCTAATATTATCATTGCAGATTTTTTTACGTATATATGGAATTTACTATATTAGGATAATATTAAAATATAATTATTTACAGGGTAAGTCATGTTCAACCACCATCTTAGCATATATAGTTCAATCTACTTCAAGTGGTATTTTATTAGAAGAAGTCAATTTAGTCTTTTAAGTTCTAAACTAAAAAGATGGATAATGAGAAATCATTAAGTGAAGATGATGAATCACTTCAAAGCTCTAGGAGATCAAGATGTTCTCCTAAAGTTAGAGTGAAAGTACATAAGAAGACTTCTAAAATAGGTACACCCAAGAAAACATAATGGTAGTGATGTGCATTAATATCATAGAATTTTATTACTGCTATGAATGCAAAGAAGGATCAATCCAATTGGATTTTTAGAATTCAATTGTTCTCTATATTGTTTATGAGAGCGAAACATTAGAGAAACTTCTTTTGTTTGACCTTTTGTCTTTATTTAGTTTTTTCATTATTTTGTTTTAACTCTATCTGTAGTTGCTTAAATTACTCTTGAAAATTTATTTGTTTTTTGTTTTTCTTCGTATAGATTTAAACTCGTTCATGTGTTTTTTTTTTTGTTTTATGCTATCTTTCATGTGATAGCATGTGTTTTGAATTTTATTAAAAATATTTCTTTATTTTACTAATGATCTAACTAATATAAATGTACAAACTTAAGATTATAATAAACTTATTTTAATATTTAATTTTACAATTCTCCTCTAAGGTGTTAAATTGAATCACATGGTTAATATAAGACTTCTTAAAAATGTTTATATGTTGCTCTCTATTTTACGTCTATTTGTGTTTAAGTCTAACGTAGATATATTATAGATCTAGATCTACAATATAAAAAATAATATCAAATACTGTTTCTTGATATGATGTACACGTTGAGTTATAAATTTTTACTTGTAATAATTTAACCTTCTCTTTAAAAACTATTGTAATACCTTGCAAGTTTAGGAGTTAAAAGAGTATTTTATTTAAAAATATTTAAATAGAGATACATGAACAGTTAAAAGAATTATGTCAGTAAATTGACAAGTAAAACACCTTTATACATGTTTAAAAAAATTAAAAATATTACTGTTGTTATAGATTATAAACTACATGATGAGAAATTCGGAAAGATTCGTAAATTTGTAAGATTTTTTTTTTATTACCAGTAATAAGTATATAAATGCGAATCACTTTTAAGGATGGATCAATCCTTATACAAGAGATACATAATCCAACATTTAACATAATCCAACATTTAACAGGAACCACCAAACCAACAAGTAAAGCACTGTCCATACTAATCAACCTAAAATACCTCAAACTACCAATCACATACATTCTAAAGATTCCAAACACTAACTGAAAAAAGGAATCGAAGCAGAGAAAGATTTTACCGACATCCAAGACCAAACTTTTACTTACATCAAAAAACAAACTTCAGATGCGTCAACCACACCCCTACTAAAAATGATAGAATTTCTGTGAATCTAGATTTTTTAACAACCCCAACTTAAATTGTACTACACACGTAAATTTGTAAGATAGGATTAACAGAAACCAATTACACTAATTAAGTATAAAATAATCATGGGCGTAACTCAATAATATTGAATATCATAAATTATCCTTGAACCTGAACAAAAGAAAATCATGGTTCTACGAATCAAAATAATTGAGAATGAAAAGCATATTGAGATTTTATCGTATGAATTTTAAATTAAAAATATGGTGCTGGCTAAGATGTGACAATTTTGATTACGTGGTATGGGTGAGAATAAGTGACATGTGGGTTTCACATGAAGTAGCACATGCTAGGGAACATAGAATACCTGCACTGCAGAATTTGAAGAGTGTGGAGGGTGGGAGAGAAGAGAAGGTAATTTAGCAATGTGAATAGTATAGTTTGTGATGGAGGAAGTGAATCAGCTTAGAATGTTGATGGGGACAAGAAGGGTCAATCCAACATGGCTCTTTGCTTGGCATACACCGATAACCCATGCAAGAAATTTAGTACTCTAATTCTGGTCCCATAGGTCTGCTAGAGAGACCCTTGCCATGTCAATGAATGATTGATCAATTACAGCATTGTCTTCGTTCTTGGCTACCATGAAAATATATGGAATTTTGTCTTATTTATTTGTCTAATGCGATGCAATTGCGAGCCACCCTATCCATTACCTTCTTCGTCAAATTAATTTACGTTGTCTCTCCGGTGTCGGGAGTCTTTCACTCTCACGTCACTTCCAAGTCAAATTTCCTCCTCCACCTTATTATACAACATAAAATTAACGGAAAACTATGTTTTTTTTATAAGTTTTCAAAAAATAACATCATACAAAATTATGTTTTCAAAAATATTTTTTATCAAAATTTTAATAACAAATTTCGTGAAAAATAATAATACAACTTTCTGGATCAGATATTTTTTTTATCAAACAAAAGAAAGTAGCCCGTGCTCTTACTCAATCATTTAATATAACATTAAATTGGAGATTTTGATAAAAATTATTTTTATAGTATATATTTTACTATTGATCTTATATTATTCAAATATTTTAAACTAACTTCCAAATAGAAAATAGATATCTAAGTAAATATAATATTTATATGATTGTCTACTCTCAAATATATTAATTTATAAAATAAATAAGGTAATAAGTAATCACTAGATCTATACAAGAAATTTGATATATAGAGTCGAGTACACAAAATAAAAAAATGGATGTTATTTTGAAAAATTACACCGGTTCTGTATTAAAAAAATTAACGTTAATAATATGAAATCTAATAAATTAGTGTTGACACTGGTGAAAAAATAATTCAATATTAATTAAATATAGAATGGACATGTATGCATATTTTTCACATTGGGGTAATAAATAGATTCTAACATATATATACAATCTTAAAATGGGGGTAATGGTACATGTATGCATATTTTCCACATTGGTTATGTTGTTTTTTATAGCCCACACACAAGCAAGCAAAGCTATTGTTAAAAAATCTTTTGCATGTTCCAATTTTTTTTTAAAAATGGTTAGTGAGTCAAAGTTGTAAAGACAACAATGTTCATTTTAAGTTTCATTCTAATATTTGTTATGTTAGAAATTAGGACACAAAGCATATTGTTTTTAGAGGAACTCTTAAATATTGTTTTTAGAGGAACTCTTAAAGATAACTTGTATGTTTTTCAAAATTTTCAGCAATCTATTCTTTTAATGTTAATAATACATCTCTTATTTCTGTTTTGTCTTTATAGAATTATCGTATTGGACATGCCTCAAACCAAATTGTTAAAAAAGCTTTAACGAATAAAAATATTTAGTTTAGTAAAAAAGATTTCATCAATGATGTTCCTGTGATGTCTATGTTAGAACCAAGATGCAGTAGCTACCTTCTAAATACACTTTTTAGATGCTTATTCTAAATCTACTTGAATATATCTTTGTCACTTTAAATCTTAAGTTTCCTTTGTGTTTATTCTTTTCAACCTTTGCTGAAACTAAAACTAATCACACGTTAAAGGTTATCAAGATTTATAATGCAAAAGAGTTTTTAAGCATTGTCTCATATCTTAATAAACATAGTATTAGACGGAGATTAACTTGCCCTCACACTCATCAACAACATGAATTAATTGAAAGAAAGCACATATATGTTGTTGACACTAGGTTATCCCTTCTTGCCAGAGATTCTTTACCTAAAAAATTATAGAGTGAGGCCTTCAATGTTGTAATTCATATTATTAACATGTTGCCTACTCTTATTTTACATAATTTATGTCTCTATGAAAAGTTTTTTCACAAAACTCTGGATTAAACTTTTCTTAGAATTTCCGGTTGTGCATTGTACCCCTCGATAAGACCATATAATAAGCTTAAGTTTAATTTTCAGTCAACTATATGTGCTTATTTGTGGGATACAATTCTCAAACAAAAGACTATGTTTATCTTTGTAATTCTGGAAAGGTTTACATATCATGTCATGCCCTATTCAATGAAACTGTATTTTCTTTACTTTTTCAAACAATCCTTTTACAAAAGAGAAAACAAACTTTTCTGATAAAAAAAATAGCATGTCTATAACTTTTATAAAACAAACATTTCATAAAAATTATTAATATTATTCCTATATTTAATATCATTCATATTATTAATTTTATTATTATTATTATTCAAATTAATATCATTATTAATTATTATGATAATATTATTAATATTATTATTATTATTATTAATGTTATTGTTAATATTACTAATATTCATAATATTTATAATATTAATATTAAATTTACTTTTGGATATAAATTTATTGTTAAAATTTGTGAATAATGTAAAATTTATATGCGGATAGAGATATGTGAGTAATAATTTGTAGATAAAGCTAAATTTACTTATGAGTTTAGATATGTGGGTAATATTTTGTAAATAATGTTCAATTTACCTACGGATTCAGATTCGTGGGTAATTCGTAGGTAATGTTGAATTTATCTACGAATTTAAATCTGTGTGTAATATTCGTAGATAATGCAAAATTTACTTACGGATTCAGATCCATTGGTGGTCGACAACTCTGATTTTTTTTTAGTGAATGTTTATCCCATGATCATAAGATAAAAAAACATGTATTTCCAATCCCAAACTCTTCATTATTTCTACTTGCATTGAACCAACTACTATTAAAAAGCTTTAACTAATCCTGATTGGTTAAATGTTATGCAAACCCAATATAATACTCTCATTCAAAATGGAACATTGACTCTCACTAATCTTCCATATGGAGAAACTCTTGTAGGGTGTAAATGGGTTTTTCAAAAGAAATATAATGCAAATAACACTCTTCAATGATACAAATCCCATTTTGTTGCAAAAGATTTTCATATGTACATGGATTTAATTACAAAGAGATATTCAGTTCTGTTATCAAGTCAACCACAATTCAGATCGTGGTTGCTCTTGTCATTTCCTCTAACTAACCAATTGGATAGATTGATATAAACAATGTCTTTTTTGCATGGTGAGCTTCAAGAGATAACTTTCATGCAACAACCACTAGGTTTTATCTTTTCCAATCCTAATCAAGTTTGTAAATTGCACAAAGTTATATATGACCTTAAACAAATATCATGTCTTGGTTTAAAAAAACTAAGCATCACTTTAATCCAAATGGAATTCTCTTCTACTAAGAGTGATCCTTCTTTATTTACATAGTTTTCGGGTTTATCCACTATTTTTATTTTAATATATGTAGATGATATTATTGTCACTAGGTCTTCTACATGTGAAATCATTTATCTAATTTCTTCACTCCATAATGTGTTTGCTTTAAAAGATCTTAGTCTTTTACACTATTTTCTTGACATAAAAGTTACATCATGGATATCATCTGGTCATCTACATCTCTCTCAAACCAAGTACATTAAATAAATTTTGCAACGTGTAAACATGTTTGAAGCTAAAGTTCAACTCACTCTTATGATCACATACCTTCATTTAACACAAGATAACTCAACATCCTTTGAAGATCCAACTTTACATCACACGAAAATCACTAAATAGAAACCAATTTTAGAGACAAAAAATAATTAGTTATCATGTCGACTAAATTAGATACTATTGTAAAGATTAAAAAAATTATTGGTATCAAAAGTAGTTTCTAAATTGTTGTCTACTTAGCTAAAAGGTTTTAGATACCAATTATTTAGATAGTAAAGTTAGTAGCTAATTTGATATCCATTTAAAAATTATTTATCAATAATAAAAACTAATTTAGATACTAATAAGTTTTTAGTCTCTAAAATAATATTTAATTTAGTTAATATAAAAATTAATTATTTTTTATCTAAAATAAATATTTATTTAATAATTTTCTTTTAGTGAACCGTGATTTTTTTTTTATACAATCTCAATAATAGAAAATATTTTCTTTCTAGCTTTTTTTTATTAGAACGAGAAAGTAATATTTCATTAGTATTTTTTTTATTCTTTTTCATGATTATTACTTAGACAGTTTTATGCTAACATAGCACTTTATTTTTATTTTATTTTCTAACATCAATCCTTAGTTGAGTTAACAACACTTTTACATACTAATTAATTAATTAATTAATTATTTTTTATCAAATAATTGTGCTATAAGAAAGCATGTGCAATATAATTTGAGTCATACATATATCTTCTTGTGAATCGTAAACGAGTTTTTAAAATTTTCTACAAAAAATGTTATTTAACATTGGGGATAGTATCAAATTTACTTAAATATCACTACAAGAAAATTATGAAATAAAAACCAATTTTAGAGACAAAAAATAATTAGTGTTAAATGGTTTCTAAATTGATATCTAATTAGCAACCACTTAAATATCACTACAAGAAAATTATGAAATAAAAACCAATTTTAGAGACAAAAAATAATTAGTGTTAAATGGTTTCTAAATTGATATCTAATTAGCAACCAAGGTTTTTACTACCAAATTTAGAAACTAAATAATTGGTAGTTAAAACTTTAGTAGCTAATTAGATACCAATTTAGAAATTATTTAACAATAATATAAACTAATTTAGAAACTAAATTATTTTGTAGTTTCTAAAATGGTCTCCAATTTAGTTACTATTACAACTAATTATTTTGGCCTCTAAAAATTGGTTTCTATTTGATTATTTTCTTGTAGTGTATGTTAAGCTTTTCCTATGAAGACATCTATTTATTTTAATATTATTATAAAAAAATTGTATAGTTTTTTTAATGTTTCTTGTAGCCTTTCTAAAAAAAGTATTATAGATAGTTTTGTTTAACAAAACTAACCTGACATTTTTTTAACTATAAATTGTGTGTTAACAAAGGGTGTGTTAAAAAAATATACCACTGACATTATTGAGTAAAAATGTATAACTAATAATTTAATTTACAATATATTATTGCATTAACTAATTAAAATTTGATTAGCGGAACTTTGGCAAAAAACCCTTGGGTTTTGAAAAACTTAAAAATAGCAATAATGCATGGTTTGATGAGTCAAAATGTGTACTGAGCCAAGTAAGAGAAAAAGAAAGCACTGCTTTTGGTTTTACTTTTCTTCATGAATCACTTGGTAGCTAGGTCACATAGCGTGGTGAAGGTTTTTGTCCCTTTACCAGGCTGATCTTACCCCCTTTGCCAATTCAACGAAGAGTTAGCATTGGTCTGATACGCATTGAATTCATTTCTGTTGAAAGCAGAGGAGAAGGAAGACTATGGATCCATTGTTTCTAATTAGGGAAAAAGTGTTGGTCTTGGATCTCTTTGGATCTCTGAACTCGCGTCACCATTACTAGTATATTTGTAATTCTTATGGTACACTGCAAGGGAGGTAGATAGTCAAGAAATAGGAGCTTGTAATATTCAAGAGTTGGGGTATTTATTGTAGTGCGTTGTCTTTTCCACATGCAATTAAAAAGGAAAACCGTGGGTCAGTGGGCAAGAGTGGGATGTTTCCTTTCAGGGTATTAATTAATTAATTCTGAATACGGTTGGGAGTGATATGTTGCAGAATTTGCAATAAACTTTAGACGCAATGGAGAAAGAGATTTAGCAGGATTCTAGTGCATGCCATGGGGGTGTGTCTCGTGCGTATACTACGACTTGGGACACTTTTTTCAAATTGTTTTGCCTTTTATAGAACCCATATTTTCCTTATGGCTCCAAAAGGGTAGAGATATCCCCATTATTCCGCTCCAGATTGTGATTATAGTAATCCATAAAAAACCAAAAGCTAACCAAGGAGTCAGAACATATTTGTTCCATGCAAGATCATTGTCGGAGTTAATTTAATGTCATTTTCAATGAGTTGGTGTGGGTTATACCCACTCTACGCTCTTATATTTAAAAAATCGATGGGGATAACTTTTTGTTTATTATTATTATTTGAAATTTTGAACAAGGAAATTGACATTATAAACAGATACTATATAACTGCATTTTAAATATATTTCAAGAACAACCAGAGAAAACAATTTTTTGTCCTCCAACTTTAATGTTGAGTAAACATTTTCGATTCGTCTATACACAATGGGAGTGGAATAACAAAGGCATTGTCCCTGACTGAACTATGAACTCCGAAGTCTTCTCCATTTATTTTGAACTCCGAACTACGACTGAACAAAGTGATTGTACTATTTCAAAATAGAATGCCGTACTAAAAAAATAAAAAAAGTCAACGTTTGCCTCAAAATTCAATTCTAATTCATTATGAAGACCTAAAATTTTTATGACAGAAACAGAGCAAGGTTGTGTTTATGTTCACTGTACCTTATCCCTTATATCTCACTCCAGTACTTGACTATGAAAAAATTTAAAAAAATTTGGATTATTATATAAAAATTATGAGATAACTATTACAAAAATCATGACGAAATTTCATAGTTGCGCCATCCATAATTACCAAGGTTTTCTAATATTGTTTTAGAAATCAAGGTTCTCACTGTGGAATTATGGAATCAGTGATAGTAATATTTCATGGTTCGTAGTTCTGTGGTGCATAGTTAGTGAACTACAAATTCTTAATACCTTTTATATAATTTGTCAAAATTTATGGGGCTTCTTCTTCCTGCACCCCTACATTTTTCTTCCTGCACCCCCACAATTTTCTAAATCCCGAAACTGGCCTTAATTTTTTACTTGAAAAAGGACACCGTGGTTACCGGAAATAGGAATCTGGGAGTGTGCTACGGATTCATCAATCCAGAACTGATTTTTTTTTTTCCGAATGAGGGGGTGTTCTGGAAGCAATTTTTGCATAAATTATTAATTTCTGGATTGCTGAATCTGGAAGCCTAATTCTGTTACAGATCCGTGGATCCGGAATGTTTTTTTTGAATTACGGATTTTGAAGAATAATTTCGATATTTTTGAAGACTGTAAGGGTGCAGGAAGAAAAATATAGAGGTGCAGGAAGAAATTACCTAAACCCCTTTATATTGGATGGCATAAATATGGCCCATTACATTGACTATCTTGGTCGGACAGTTTCTTTACTATTTCCATAGTTTCTTTTTTTCAGCATTTCAATAGGTGTAGCAAAAATTTAAATTCTCTATAAGTCATAAATATTCTGGGTTGAATTATTTTACAAATCAATTTCAAATTTCAAAATAAGAAAATAATATCATCTTATGAATTATAATCTACATTATGAATGATATAATCTATAATATATTTTTAGATTAAAAATATATTTTAGATTATATAATTTACATTTAGATTGTAAAATCCAAAAAATATTTTTTTATTCAATAATTTAAAATTTAATTTTAAATTATATATTAGAAGTTTAGAATATTTTTTTAATTTAAAAATATATTTTAAATTACATAATTTAGAAATTTCCTGTACATTTTCAGAAAATTATATATTTTAGAATATATTTCTGAATTACATATTTTCAAATTCAGAAATATATTTTAGATTTATAATTTAAAACATATTTTTAAATTATTTTAAAAAATCTAGAATATGGATAACTTTGATTTTTCCAACCTCTCTATGAAGGTGTAAGATCTATTAGGGTACCACGGTAGGTATAATTGAGCTTCCAAAGTCTTTTGGCAATATATCACACGAAATTTGAATCTACTATTAAATAAAAGAGGTATGTATTAAAATACATTTTAGATTTCTATTTGATGATTTTGGATTTGCATTTCAGAAAACTTTTCTGGTTTCTAGAATTCTTTTATAAATAGATTTCTAGATTTTGTTTCCAGAATTGGTATTCCAAATTGTTTTTCTGGAATTGAATTTTGATTTTCTAATTTTATTTGGGAAATCCACTTCCAGAACATCAAAATATATTCGGAATTTACTTTAGCATAATGTAATTTTTAATTCTGGATTTTAATTCTAGAATAAAGAATAATTTTAAATTTTTTGAAAGTTGCAACCAAGTTTTTTCATACTTTCATAATATGATTCTCAAAAGCCCAATTTTATGAAGGCGGCGAAAATATGAAGTAAATGGCCTGTAACTGAAAACACAAAAAGTATTCATTCTATCGGGCTTAACTCAGTAATTCTAAGGCTGCACCCCTACATTCTTTAAATACCAAAATTATCCTTTCACAGTTTTGGGTGATTTGAGTGATTCTGGAATAGGAATTTCGTAAGTAAAAATGTTTCTGAAATAGGAATTTCGTAAGTAAAGGATGTTTCCAGAAAAAAATTCATAAGATAAAAAATCATTCCAGAATATCTGTCTGTAATAATTTTTTTTATTTCAAGACTGGTAAATTTGAAATTAATATAATATATAGTGAAAATATCCTAAAAAGAATAATCCGAAAATAATTTTTAAAAGAGTTAAAATAATCTTCTTCAAAAATATGGGTGCAAGAAGACATTTGTTAGGATCAGGAAAAAACAGCCTAATTCTAATGGGTCAAAGGCAGACACAGCCCATGTAAATTGTAATTATATATATTTTAATAATTTAAAATGTCATGTTTTGGATTTTGTTAAGATAGGGTCTGTAGTTGGTTGATTTTTCTGCGGTAGTCGGATCTTGATACTCTTTTGTTTACAATTTTTTTCTTAAAAATCTTTAAAAGAGAAAAATAAAATAAAATAATTTATAAATTTAAATTAGTTTATAAATAAATATATTTATAAAAATTGTAATATATCTGTTTTAGACAGGCCAATTAGAGACCTAAACCCAGAATATTCAAGGTAGTGAAGAACAAGTGTGCTCTTAACCTAATTTATGATCCCCTCTATCCATGAACTTTTACCTACTATATATAGAGTCAGTCTTAACCCTATATCTGCCGTTATGATTCTCTTTTTAATGTCTGATTAATGTTAATTAATCCAAATTCCCGTCATATACAGAGTCAATCATTTACATCGACCTCTTACCTAAATGACCAAGGGTCGCCCATAACCCAACAAAAAAATATTTCTTTTCTAACTTGAATTTTCCAACTCGGATTTTATTGCAAGTGATTTAGGGAGTTCAACTTACTTCACATGGTTGAGTAACTACATCTATGATCCATAAAAGAGAGGACTCTGCATGACCCAATGTATATATTCCCTCCCCTCATCCACTGTCGGCAGCAAGCAAGTCTCCCACATTAGAGTTATAAATCTAATCATTTATTTGCACTTTAATGTGTATGTGTGTGGGAGAGATTAAGAAAATAAGGAAATATTCTTTAGTTACCATCACCATCTCACAATTCATAAGCCTGCCACCGTCAAAATGGAGAAAAAGAAAATTTCAGTGTTCTTCTTGTTAGTAAGAAATAGTATATATATACACAAAATTGCTAACTTTAATGATGAAACGAATATTAGAATGAAGAAGGTATATGTGTATATAACGTGGTGGTACAGTGAGTGTGGATATCATGAATAAAGAAATGGTGGGAGGCATAGCTATTTTTGTAAAGTAATTGAGTAATGCTACTGTTGGTGTTGCATGAAAAGTATAAATCCTTGAAGGAAGGTCGTCATGGGGCTTTTGTCGTGGCTTGGGCAAACTCAAGGCTTCAATCAAGCCTCACTTTGTGTTTGTTTATTTAATTAATGGATCCTTTATTACTGTGACGGCATGGCATTCAGAGAATTGATGTGTGCCTTCTAAGTTTAAAATCATATCTTAATTTCAATAATATGAAGAAAAAAAACCTCAAAAGCTTTGTTGGTATGCTCTGAATCTGTTTCCCAAATGGTTGCTCTCGTCAAGGGATTATGCTCTGAGTTCCTACCCACTTCATGAACCTTTCAATTGAATATTCACAAAAGCGATTGTATTGAGCAAGTTGGTGGGGAAACCATTATTGTTCACTCCACATTGTTTTTTTTCTTCTCTTCTTGTTGGCACTTCCTACCCAACCCGCTTCCATTTCTGAATTACAATGTCCTTCATCTGTCAACAACACACATCGCAAACTTTCGGTAGTCTTATTTTTGTACGTTTCTTTAACCAAAATTCAAACCTAATTTATATATATATATATATATATATATATATATCCATGTTTATAATCAATTTTCACATATATTATATAGTTATTTTATACCAGCTGCTTGCGTGCGGATAGGACGCGTATATAGAATAAAATAATTTGAATGCTCGAGTCGTTCAATATTTCATTCATATTCTGCTATATAAATGGTAGCCATCTCCTTTTTTTATTCATTTGTCTTCTTGCTGTTGGTTTGGAATGTTCAAAATATGAAATAGTTTAAGGAGTGAAATATGTATATTGTTGTAGTGGTAGAAGTAAGAGTTGGGGTATGTGCATGGTGTGGCGAAAGGATAAGTAAAGATGTGCGTAAGAATTTTGTGTTTGGAGTGAATTAATGGGGTGTTGGAGATAATGGATAGAATGGAGATTCGTCGGTAAAGACGGTACGTTTTTGTCCATGGATAAGTATTGGCTAAAGCGACAACTAGGTCTACTAAGTTACATCATGCTTTGTTAGGGTTTGTTCAGTGGATAGGGAGATGTTAACGGAGGGGAATGATTTTAGAAGAAAAGGTATATAATAGATAGGTAACTCTTGTTTGGTTCACATGTGAAGGACATGAATTTTTTAATTTTTTTTTATATATTATAATTTTTTATTTTAAAAAATAAATAATATTACTTGTTTTAATACATTTGAGAAGTTTTAAATCACTTTCTCACCCTTTTAAGAAGTACACAAGTATTCCACATTTTTTCAGGTAGCAAGTCTTAATATTCCTTGAGACTAAGATCTCTCAACAAGTGAGAAAAACACAGGAGATGAGAGAGTAAACAATGAAAACTCACAAGGTAATCTTCACACGGTGAAGGATTTACAATACAAGGTTGACTCCCTTAAACTATGAGTGTAATAAATAGCAGATATGAAATATTCTCCCAAATCATTAATACAATGAGAGTTAAGTCGTTTGTAATGATCTTTGAATGCTTGTATGTTTCGTTATTGTGTTCTTCATCTTCAATGTCTTTATATAGAATTTCAGAGTGACCGTTGAAGCTTTCGTTCATCTCTTTGTTCACATAGTCATTAGACGCTAGATAAGAAATTCTTTGCTTTTGATTGATTCTTTTGTGTCTTGGACTTTAAATGAAGTTGATTTGTTTCTTCTTGTAGTCCCAATGTGAACATTGAATCATTAATAATGTAATATCTTGGTTATCCTTCATTTCTACTCGTAGTTCATCATCTTCATCACGTTGGACGTTGAATATAATAACTTCTCCTTCATGATCAATTATATTTTTTTGCATCTGTGATCATTTGAAATAATTTGAATTGTTTTCTTTATGAACTTTTGATGTGAACATTATTCCTTTACAACTTTGTGACTTGAATTCTAATCATATCTTTGTCACAGATGCTTTCACTATAATTTTCATGAACGCTGAGTATGGAAGTATTTGCTTTGCGTTACATGTTTTCTTAATTTCTTTATTCTTGTGGCTTGAATGTCATCAATGACTTCAAAGAATTGTGGTTTGCAATAACTTCATTTTTCTTGTTGGATGCTTGATAAGCAAATTCTTCCTCCTCTACGTCTTGATGGTTCCTAAAAGCATATTAGGAAACCTTTGTGATTATTAGTGATTTAATATCTTCAATATCTCTGAGCAAATATATCATTGAATAACTATCTTAGAATATAAAATGAATTATCAATATATTCAAGTTAATTTTCCATACTAAGTCTCTTTCATTATCAATCATAATTTCTCTTGAATATATTCCACAAAACATTTTCAAACACATTTAAATCTCTATTAAGTATAGATTTGTTTTTACAAAATATCTTTTGCATAGATATATTAATTAAACTCATAATATTTTCAATATATTGGACATAGTAGACACAAGATATATTTGTTCAAATTTATTTGAAAACATTCTAAGGTTTTAATTAAAACATTGTATTTTTATAAATATGATTTGTATGACACAACATAATCAAAACACGTTTAGAAAATTTGAATAGCACATTGAAAAGTGAAAGGATTAAGTATGGAAACTTCCTTGACACTTGTTCATCTAGCGCAAGGTCTTCGTCTATTGCATTTATTTGATCAATGTCTAGCCAGTGTAAAGCTCATGCTTTCTTGAATATAGCATAGCAACAACAACATCTAATGCATTTGCCTCTGAGCACTTTGTGTTTAGACTTTGTCTAACTCTTGAGTATGACGCTTGATCCATTGCGTTCTTTGTGACTTTGTCTACTTCTTTCTGTAGATTCCTTTAGTGATTCATTTAACTCTTCGCCAGCCACTCGTTTGTTGTCTTGCTAACCATGAATAATTTTTTATATGTTTATCGTCTAGTACACTTTGTATTTTCATTATCTTGTAATCTCAGAAGCACCTTGTTCATTTGATGTGACCTTTTGAAGTGTTCTTTTAATGCTTATTTCATTTGTCATTTGAGTTCATCGCCTCTTTGTACCTATATAATTCTTGTAGTGTTGTGTCTCATGTATGGTATGGTGTATCATTTCTTTTATGTTGTACATGAGTTAGATTGGTTGTATATATAACAACTTATAGTATTTTGTTATCATCAAAATTCTTAGACTCTCAATACAATAAGTGATATCATCTAGCATTTACATGACGGTGATAATATTATTGAACCAATAACTCATATTCTTATAACAATTATTATTTTTTTTTTTTAGCTTTAGAGTAATGTTTGATACTCACCAAAATCGAGTCTTCCTAATCATTATAAGTAATTGGTGCTGTATACAATAATAATTTTGATACTTACAACAACTATTTTTTTTGTTGGATTCTACACTATATACTTAACTTATTGATGAATATTGTAATTACTTAAAAGCTGATCTTAATATGCGTAACATATGTATTATCATTTTTAATATGTATTCTGCAACAAGTAAAAATAAATAAATAAAATAATCATTAAAGTTTATTCTACACTATATACTTATTGATGAATATTGTAATTACTTAAAAGCTGATCTTAATATGGTATAGTGCACAAACGTAACATATGTATTCTGCAACAAGTAAAGATATAAAAAAAAAATCATTGAAGTTTTTTAACTAATAATTAAAATGAAAAAATATTAATTTTAAAGCCATATATAAATTTAGAATTTGGTATAATTTTTCTTTATATCGATAATAATTATCATCACTACTTATTTCTTTCTTAAATTTTTAATATTAGCGAAAAAAATTAGCCACACTATTTTTGTGATTTTACTTTTGTGTACCATATAAATTTAAACTTTCTAACTTTAGATTAGTTTAAAGTCAAGCTTGTAATGAATGCATGTTTTTTAGTGATGGGTAAACCAATGCCTATATAAATAAATATATACAAAAACGAAATACTCGACACATAATTAATTTAAAAGCAAGTTAGTGGAATAAAAGAAAGTTGACATAAAAATCGGTTCGAAGATTGATAAATTTAAAATATTTTATTAGTATTTTTTTAACTTGTTGTCAAATAATGTTTATGTTTAAGTATGATTATTTAATGTTTTGAAAGGAAAAAAATATTTTAACAGGGGGTTTGAAAGTTAGATAAGCTGCAGTTGAAGTTTTCTAATGTTGACAAATCAACTATCAATATCAAATCACTTCTTAAGATTATGTTGGAAAAGCAAAATCAATAATTAAACGTTAAAAAATTCTCCAGAAGCTTTTCATACCAAACGAATTGAGGAGGAAAGTCAACATTGAAAGCTGGTAACTTCATTCGAGTTGCATGTTGCAACAACTCCTTGTGAGCTGGGAAACAATCATTCAAATATTAATATCCTTTAAGAATTATATTTTTATTTCACAACAATAAAAAAAAATAAGTCATAATAACTAATAATAATATTGAATTTAATAATTATATATGTTTAAGTGGAAGTGTAAATAATATATAATTAAATTGAGGTCTTATATATACTTTTGGATAATCAGTGTTTAGACCCATTAGTTTGTTTGAAGTCAATTAAAAAGTAAGGATGAAGTTGAGAGTCTCTATGCACTACAAGAAAATCATGAAATAGAAACCAATTTCTAGAAACCAAAATAATTAGTTGCAATAGTAACTAAATTAGAGACCATTTTAGAAACTAAAAAGAAATTTGGTTTCTAAATTAGTTTCT
>Ga0123342_1001879_pt1 | contig 35192 bp, 19 predicted proteins | sample Turbeawhitnodule_FD_89960 | JGI IMG/M metagenome (GOLD analysis project Ga0123342, IMG submission 89960) | Root nodule microbial communities of legume samples collected from Mexico - Turtle bean Mexico white nodule | ecosystem: Host-associated > Plants > Roots > Nodule | place: Mexico: Nepantla... | reverse complement strand
TTTATAGCCAAGGAGGCCGTAAATCCTAAGCTAATTACACATGAAATGTGAGCAAAATGAAATGAAAATGAGAAGGCACATGGCACATGGACCACATGGCCGGTCATGTGTGCTAAGGTTCTAAAATGTGCACAAAATCTAGGGTAAATCACATATAAGACAAGTTTGTGCTTTCTAACACTACACTAATTACTAAGTCACCTCTAATGGGCCTCCATGTAACATGTATAAGGCCTTCTCTTTTCCATCCGTGGCTTCATCCATTTGGGCGTGAGTGTGGTTAGCCATTGACCTTGTAATAGGGCCTAGACGGTCTAGCCCTCCTCCTAGACGCTCCATGTGTAGCCTTCCCTCATCATGTCCTAGACGCTCCCTTCTTGAGTCTAGACGCTCATCACGGTCTAGTCTTGGGTCTTGGCTTCCATGGTGAGGTGTGCTTGACCCTCCTCCATCACATAAGATAATTAAAAATATATAACTTATTTAAATATCATTCGAGAATTTACAATATAAGATAATATAAGATAGTATAATTTTCTACATTAGTAATACATTTCAATAAATTTTTAAAATATTTTTATATTAGATTGTTAATTAATTAGTGGAATTTAATTTAAACTCAATCTCGTTGAGATTTGTCCTATATATTAAAATTTTGTCCTATATATTAAAATTTTGTCATATTTTTGTTTATGTCAAAATATCTTAATTTATTCCTTTCTCATGTAAAATCATTAAAATTTTATTACATTAATTTTAATAAATATTCAATCTTTAAAAATTAAGAAGTTAAAATTAATATACAAGACCCAGAATAATATACAAACTATCAATAAAAAATGTATATGAAAATATGTAAATACAAACCTTTTATATTATATTATTTTTATCAAATACTTTGAAAATGTGATTTATTATATATTAGTAATTAAATAAGGTAGTTTATACCTTCAACTTATAATCCTTTTAGCAGTTCCATTTATGATCGTTGTATTTCTTCCCCACCTCCACATATTTCGACCTACATCCCATAAATATAAAATATTTATTTTGCATTGTACAAATTTTTAATTTTTAATTTCCACATTTCATAATATGTAAGTATTTTTTTAAAAAAAAATTATTATATAATTTAAAAATTATTTTTTACTTCTAAATTATATAATCTAAAACTCATTAAGATTGTAAAATCTAGAAAAAATAAATAAATTTTGAATTGTACAATTTAAAAGATTTTTTCTAGAAAAAATAATTTTAAAATTTTACAATATTCCAAAATCATTTCATAAAGAAAAAATTGACTTCTAAACATTACACTCTAAAAACTTTTTTAAGATAAAAATTACTTAAAAATTTGTAATTAATAAGCCAAAAGTAATTTCCAAATGGTACAATCCAAAAATAAATTAGATTATATAATAAAAAAGACATTTTTAACTTTTGAATTTCACAATTTAAAAAAAACAAAATGAGAATTTATTATTTATGGGCTGCAAGACGAAGATATGAAGGTATGTTTGACAAAAATCCTCTAGCAGTTTCTTCTTGCACTCTTACATTTTTCTTCCTGCACCCCAATGTTATGCAAATATCATATTGTTTCTATTATTTTTAAAAACTCCAAAATGCATTTAAACTGTACTTATTTTTTTACATTCCAGATAGATTAAGGAATCTAGAAAAATTTCGGATTGACACTTCCAGTAAACTTTTGGATCCACTAATCCGTAATTCAAAATATACATTTCACATTTAGAAATCCATCATTAAAAAAAAACATTCCGGATCCACCATAACAGAAATATGTATTTTGGATTCAGAAATTCATAATTAAAAAAAAAAACATTCCGATTCACCAATCCATAACAAAATTAGGCTTACGGATTCAGCAATCCAGAAATCAACAATTTATACAAAATTTGCTTATGGAATACCCCTCATCCGAAAAACACACTTTAATCAATTCCAGATTCATGAATCCATAATACATTACCGGATCCCGATATCCGGTAATCCCGAAATCTTCATAACCACCATGCTCCTAAAAAAATGTAACTCTTACCTCTACAACCCAAACAATACTTCGAGAACGTAGTGTACTCTCCCACCTTGCTCTGAACAACTACAAAGACCCTCAACCAGCGGTTGATATTCAATGATGAAGATGAACAGTGATAAAGAAGTCAACACGGTGTCCCTTTTCAAATTATATGTCAAGGTTAATTTTGGAATATTTAAAATTGTGGTGGTACAGGAAGAAGAAACCAAATCCTCTTAAAGTAGAATGTAAGGCCCAAATAGTTTTTGTGTTCTATTTTTGGTCCTCAGATCCTTCACAGTAACCACTGCTAGGCCCATTCCTAATATTGACGACAAAAATTATGTAGTATTGATAATATTTTTATAATATATTTTTATTATTTATTTAAAATTTTTTATAAAATATCTCAACTTAAATTTTATATATTTTTTTTATTTTAGTATATATTTTTATATTAAAGACTGACTTTAAGTTTAACTTAACTTTATAAAAATAACTTTTTAAAATAAATATACATTCCAAATATTTTTATCTAAATAAAATACTAAATTAGTGGTATATATCTCATTTAAAAAAAATGAGAGATAGAGAAAAAAAAGTAATATATTTTATTAATAAAATATTGTTACTCACTTACATTTACTCTATTTATGTATATAAAAAAGATAAAAAATAATTATGATTAATAAAACAGTTGTAATTATTAAAAAATAACTAAAACAGTTACAATTGTTTAAAAAATATAACTAAAAATATAAAATATTATATGAGGTTATATTTATCATCTAATATTATTATTGTATATGAGATCTGGTTGATGTTTTAAAAAATATTTTTTTAAATGAGGAGAAAAATAATTAAATTCCAAACAGAACTTTTAATGCATGTAGTTTTTTTTTTTTTTATTGATTACAAGTATAAGGTTTTACATACTTCATTCTATCTCAAATATAAAAACTATAGAGATAGAGGGTGTTTGTTTCATATAAGTAAATTTCAACTTATTTCATTTCATAATAGTGTAATTTTTTTAAAATGTTTTATATATTTTTTAGTTAGTGTGATTTTTCATGCATTCAAACGCCAAATATAATAAAATTCAATAAGTTTATTATGTAAAATTATTTGTTCTTGAAACATGGTATAAAACTATTTTACATTAAAAAAATATTTTTATAAAAAAATAAAAGACAGCTACCTCATATGATATAATTTAGAAAAAAAAATGAAATATTATATGATTCAGAAAACGAAGGCCATGGAAGGATTCAACTGGAATTGTCTAGTACCTCAATCAAGGTGAGCATTATTCTGAACCCTCTTTATGCATTTCTCTCATCACCAATTCCTTTTTCCAATTCAATCTCAATGCAACAATCCCACTACTGTTTCGCGTAATTCAACTTCTTCACCCTTGTTTATGAACTCCCTCAACTCAAAGACTCTACCTTTCTGCTTCATTTCTCGTGCAATCTCTTCAGAAAGGCTTCTGTTCCGTGAAGGGGAATAGCTGCGCGATTTTTCATTTGGTGGGTTTCATTAATTTCTGAGATTTCCTGAAAATTGAAAAAAAAAACCCTTGGATTTGGAGTGTTGGATTGAATAGGCTGTGTTGTGTTGTTTGATTGTGGCATTAGAAGGGATTCTGGGAAATGGGGAAGCCTTTGTTTTATGAGATCTTGGAAAAACCTGCCACAAGTTGTATGATAGGAATATGCAGCATGATTTGGTTCTATATACAGAAGAAAAATATTGGGTATTCACATGTGGGTTTGAGTTATGAGACTGCAGTGGAAGGGCATTATTGGAGGATAATTACTTCTGCTTTTTCTCATATTAGTGTTATTCATCTTGTTTTTAACATGAGTGCATTGTGGAGTCTTGGGGTGATAGAGCAGCTTGGGCACTTGGGCCTTGGTGTTGAGTACTACTTGCAGTACACACTTGTGTTGGTGATTGTATCAGGAGTGCTGGTTCTTGCAATGTATCATATGTTGATTCAGAGATTCAAGCTTGAGTATTTTCGTCGAGTGACAGCTGTTGGCTATTCCTGCGTTGTTTTTGGGTGGATGACAATTCTTTCTGTGAAGCAACCATCTTCCAAGTTGGATCTCTTTGGGTTTCTGTCTCTCCCTATCAGTTTTGCGCCATTTGAATCGCTTATTTTCACTTCGATCATCGTTCCTCAGGCAAGTTTCATTGGCCATTTGTCAGGGATTGTTGTTGGATATGCTATAGCATGGGGTTTGATTCATGGGATGAGCAATTACTGGGCACTCTCCTTATTGGGATGGATTCTGCTTGTCTTTGTTTTTAGTTTGAAGAGATCTGGAGCGCTTGATCTAAGCTTTCTTGAGATTGAATCTGTTACCGATCCTTCCTTACCTTCTGTGCGGTTTTTGGCATCAAGCACTGGCAGAACACTGCAGATGAGTGCTTTGCCAAATGGGAATGTTGAAATTGTCTAATGTAAAAGTCATATATATCTTGTGATATCAGATGTTGCCTTGACACAATCTACATTGATAGCAATGCAATTCTAATTCTTCCAATATATAATTTGTTTAAAGATTCATCAATATCCCTCTTCAGAGTTTGCATGTTTAGTTTTGTGATAATGATCGTTCTCTGATGCTGTATATTCCTCTGCTGAAGTGATACTGCTCGCTGCAAATTTGCTGCTACTTTTTGCCCTTTGTTTAGTTTATTTGCTCGTGGACGATACCAGTTGAATCTGATTTTACAAGAACAGAGGACAGTGGTTATTTTGTAAATGAAAATTTAGCTGTTTTTGCTGTTTGATTGAGTTTTGGACTCCAATTTTATGTATATGCTACTTGGCAATCTGCGGTTTGCCTTCAATAAAAGTATTAAGTTAGCATGGAGATTAATAACTTGTTTGTTTTAAAATTAGATAGAATTGATTTTAACACGATTAATTGAACTATTGAACATAATTATAATGTGTTCCAATCAATCTCCAGTCACAGATTTCCAGTGAAATGTGCATTTTTCACTGGAAAAAATCTGAGAATTAATTTTACAGTATCAAAACAAATAGGTCCTAAAATAGCAGTAAATGAATTGGCACCAAAATAAAAATTTCTCTGGATTAAAGTTACTTTGCTGCTAAAATCAATTTTTGTGTTGCTCTGTCAACAATTTATATAAACTAGACAGAAGGTGCTAGATCCCCAGGTTGCAGTCATAGATGTAAATTAAGAAAGAAAAGAAAGACAGCATACACTAACACAACCAAGAAATATCATAATATTTAATAAAATACAAGCAAATTAACAAGTGAAGCAGAAAACTGGGCTATGTAAAAAGACATTTTGGGATTGAATCTAATCAACCAACTATCTTGTATTGGATCTGATCTATTTATATATATTTGATTAATCTCTACTATAAAAAAAGTGAACCAGAAACAGAACAGAATTGGTTCAAATATAGACAAATAAAACTGTGCTCTCAATCTACTGATTAGAGTGATGATGAGTATATCAGTTACTACCATGGAAGACCTAATATCAATATCTACTTGTATGTAATTGACAATAATGTTTAGTGCTTCAAAGTAATATACAATACAAACTTACAATCGGCAACATAAAAATAGAAGCTAATATGATGCATGTGTATGTGAGCAGCCATAAAAAACTGCACAAGATTTACCCAATATACATACACACAGTACATAAATATTCGTTCTAAAATTGGGTGGTGGCATGGAAGCAAAGAAGTGGATCACCTAGAAAGCTTAGCACCGACAGTCTTTAACGCAAACAGAGTCTATTTCCTATATATAGAGTAAACATATGAAGTTTGATGCAAAGTCATGTTAATGCTGAAACTTTTTCAAGCAGGTAACGAATGAATACGTTTATGAATCATGTACGTATAGGTGCATGTAGAAATGCAAACCGCATGTATCCTCTAACTCCATCACACAGTTTTATCCTTAATAAAGATATAGAGAGGAATGTGTAATTAAATTAATTTTGATTTCGACTTTTAATAGTGAGACTATTCAACATACTAGAATTTGACGAAGCTTTTACCCTTTTTCTTGTTTCTTAGTTCAAGGTACTATTCGAGGGATAGTGAGAAACAACCCACAATAAGTTAATATATCATAGGCTAATCTTTTGTCTTATGATCTCAGAGGAGAGGTGAAGGGATGAAAGCTAATCGTCGTTGTATAAATTAGTTGTCGAGCTTTATTAATGAAATACCAAGTCATAAGTGAAAATCTATCTGCAGAAAATTCATTCTAGTATCTCAAGAGTTAGTAAAAACTTAAAAAACATGAAAATATTTAATATTCAAGTGAATGAATGAGATTAAATAATTAGTTCTAAAATTTTGTGCTTTAATTAGTTAGTCTATTACAACATAAATTCAAGTAAATATGAGTTATCAGGAGGATTTGTAACTGATTTTAACCATCAAAAGTATTCATGAGTCCTCTCTCAAACCTCATAGAAATAATAAGATTCAAGAACACTAGAAAGAATCGATTTGGAGAGGTGCATCGAAACCAAGTAATGTTTAGTCTTAAACTTCCTATGTTTATACTAAGGATTAACATGATAAAATGTGTGATTATCTTCAGGAAGATAATGTTACAGAACTACTACATTCATGACAAATAGCATTAATTTACATAATTTGATCGTGTTGTCTCCAATGGAAATAATTGATGGAAACCCATGGACAAGCAAAAAGTAAAGTAACGTGTAATGCATAAATCATGCTATGAAGTCTTATTTTAATTTTCCGAATCTTATCATTGTATCATTCCTTAAATTGTTTGTTTTTATGACTCGTGATCTTATTTTAAGTTTAGTAATTAAGAATCTCTTATCAGGATACATAAATAATGAATAATTAAACTAAAATTTATATTTAAATATGTTTATACTTTATAATTTGTATTTCTAATATTTTTTTATGTAATAATAAATTAAGTTAAACTTTAAAATTTTGTTATATATTTTTTTTTTTACTTTTATTAGATTTTACATCTGAATTCACAACTTTAGATTTCGCTAGCGTTCATATCAATTATTTTTCTTAAAAATACGATTATTTGGATTCTACATTATAATAATCAGCTATCATAAAATCATTTTATAAATACAATTATTACAAAATTTAAAAGTTCAATTTTGAATTTTTAAAGTTAACAAATTTAAATAATGATAGTAATTATGATAATTACTACACAATATTTAATTAGTAATTTTTAAAAAAAAAATTATGTATTGATAATTATGATGCAAATGTATCTCACATCCACCTATTAGAAATTTGTTAAAATGTTCTTTTGTATTTTTTTATTACTTACTTAAGTTTACATACTATTTATTATTTTCCTTCTCTCATTTGGTTTTGAAAAATTAATGTAATTTTCCATCATCATTTCCATATATATATATATATATATAAAGTTTAAAAATGATGAATATGTAATTGTCTACTGCAAAACCACATAATTAAAGAGACAGAAAAAATGATCCAAACTTAGATTTTTGCATCTTCATGTTACATGAGAGAATATGATATCCAGTTTAAATAATGTAGTTTTACAAGTTACTAAATTATGTTCACATTATTTGTTGTCTTGTTTTTGTAATTTTAAAATTATTATATTTTTCCTATGTGTATATGACTTTATCATTATGTTACATTTTGATTTAGTTTTGCCACACTAGTACAAATAAGAGTATGATGGTTTTACTCACCAATAATGGTGTCAAATTGAATACACTAAACACAATAAAATATAAAAAAAATGGTAAAATTAATGATATTAAAGATTATTAATATAGATTAGAGATGATCAAAATAAAGCTAATAAAAGTAACTATCTAATCGTATATAAATTTTGTCCTATTTATTAATCTAAACACTAAACAGGACACTTGTGCAGCCATACGTAGGCCAAAGAAATTGAAAGAAGGTTTCATAAACATAAATCCGACCCGCAGATCCAACCAAGGGTACCAAAGAATTTTACAGTGCATAATTTTGAATCTCTAACTAGGACCATCTCATGAATAAGAAATAAAATGTGACTGTGACCTACACAAACTCTAAAACACAAGACAGGTTAAATAAAAAAGTGATGAAGAGAGGGAAACTTGTAGTCTCTATTGTCCTCGGTTGCTGAAGGGTTTTACATTTCATGAAGGGTTATCTGTGTCCCCTCCCTATTCAAGTGCCCCATTTGTTGATGTTACAGTACTTGTTGCTGTTGTTTGTTTCTGCTGTTGCTGTTGTAGTTGATGCTGAAGTTGATGTTGCTGAAACTGTTGTTGTTGCTGCTGAAGTTGATGCTGCTGCTGCTTCTGGGATTGAATTTGAAGCTGTTGAAACTTTTGTGCAGCTAAAAGAGTGTACATGGCGTGATTGTTGGGATAGAATTGTTGCCCCCCACCAAACGAAGCAAAGTTTGTAGATCCTCCATTTGGAATGGCTTGTCCAGTCATTAATTTCAAATGCTGAATTTCTTCTTTTAATGCATCATTTAATGCTGTAGGCGGTAGAAAAAGCCAGGAATTAATTTTTGTAACAGAAAAAATCGGGATAAACTCTCCGTCCATGCACAGCAAATTTGATTTTTATTGCTTCAATCATGAAAACACATTTTCAACCAGAAGATCAAGTTTCAGACGCAACCCAAGAAGCCAACCCACAAATTTTATCAGCCAGCTTTACAAAAGGGAGGTGGCTTTATCTTAAGACTCATGCATTAATTCCATGGGCAGTCTTACTGATGTCATAAAAAAAGCACAAACCTTAAATGTAAGGTGAAAAAATAAAATACTTCATCAACTTAAATAATAAATTCAAAAATCCAAGTAGCAATATGCAAACATACACCATAATAAATAAGTTTACATTTTCCTTTCATTGTTTTGAAATATATTACAAGTTCAATTTACTTTAACCACTGTTTTCACAATGTTGATTACCTTCTAACTTCTATGCATGCTAAGGAGCAGCCCCACCAAAAAACATGAAAGTTGATCAAACTTTTGGTTCAGCATAAATCAAGGTAAAATTACTATATATCAATAAAGGTCACAAGGTAGAGCTTAGTAGCTCACAATGTTTGCCAATATTCTTTTTAATCTAAAATTAGAAAAACAGGAGAAGAAAAGGATAGAGCAATAATCTAAAACGCTTACCATCTTGCAAGTGAACCTGTTGCTCCATGGTTTGCAACCGCAACTTCAACTCACCGTTCTCAGCATTCAGTCCGTTTGTATCTCTCTGCTCATATAAGAGGCAAAATTACATTGATTACAATTCCTACTATTTGTTTTCAATCAGAAGGAGACATGGTAGCCGTCAGACGTTGACATAAGTGGAATAGAAAAGTATACGACATAAGATGAAGACGTGTTAGGGAGTACCTGCAAAAGAGTTAATTGTGCAGACAAGGATGTTGCTTCTGTTTGCAATGTCTGCACTTTCCTTTCAAGCTCGGAAATGTAACGCATCTTCCTTTCTTTTGATCTTGCAGCAGACTGTCGGTTTGCCCATATCCTATCACACTCATATGAGTATAAGTCATGGTTTGTAAGTTTTTTTTTACTTTTAATAAAAAGATTCATGGAAAGTGTTTAAAGTCAAGAAAGTATGACACTATTCCCTCCAATTTTAAAATGTAGGTGAAAATTTGGGAACAATGGGGGACAATTGTGCCCAACGGAAAAGGAATACAGAAATATCACATATATACAAGTTGGAATGCTGATTTACTAAGATAGAAAGGTGGACAGATGGTTCCTGCTCAGAAGAGCAAACATGTACGCAATTTATTCCACAATATATATCAGCGACCCCACACAAGGTAGAAAGAAAAGTGAAAAGACAATGAAAAATAACAGAAAGCCATGCCCCATAATTTTTTTTACAAAGTAACCCTAACAGAACTTCCAAAGCCAATATTAATTCACAACCCATACAGTAGCAGATACCACTAAATTCAACAACGTAAATCACAATTTGCAATCGAATAATGTAATTGCTATTAGTTTATTTTAACTAATAACCTACAGACAAACCACGTAATAACACGTACAGTGCCAAACAGCCCATAGCTTTACAGACGCTAAAGCAATCAAAGAAACATAAACAAGTCTAGCAATCACGAAGGGCAAATATCATACAGAAAACCTAAAGATGACCAGAGAGGATTACTTTTTATATTTCTATATAAAATCAATTCAGAAATAAACACTAGGTAAGAAAATTACGGCAGTTTCATTGTTGGACTAAAGCTAATGGAAAAAACCAAGGATTTGTCTTGTCAATGAACAATATAAACCTATGAAGCACGGACAAGGGTGTGTCCGTACGTGTCAGATTCATGTGTACAATTTAAAAACCTTTTTTTTTACTTCGGCACGGCTGTGGCACAAGTTAGTGAGTGAAGAGGTATTTATTTTTTCAAGAAGCTTGTATTGTTACATAATCAAGAATATGTATTATTATGAATTTTTTTATTTAATCTTTATCATATCTTTATTAGATAATATCAAATTTCTTTTGTTTATTGTATTAATTTCATTTTTTTCAAAATAAATACATTTATGTTGTCTCAGAAACATATAATTTCAAATCAATATCTCTCTTTTCTATGGTCTAAGAGTTTCTCCATTTCCTCTTTTACTGCCATTTTTTTAATTTTCTCATTGTTAGTCTCTTATGCACTTCCCCACTATTCCATGCTTCTTAATTCTTGACAACACGATGAAAACCTACCACTAAAGTTTATGTAGGAAGTACTATTATGAATACAGTAAATTTGATGCTTTGTTAATCATTTTCACATAAAAAATAATACGAAATTCTCTATTTTTGTTGTAGTCAAACAATTTTTGTTGTTGATGTTCTTGGAGTTATGTAATGCATTTATATTATGTCTAAATTTATATTTTCTCTCCCTTGCTAATGTTATGTAATACTTTTTATGCTATGTTTCGATGGATTAAATGCTCATGCTATGCTCTCTTTTTTTGTTTTGTTTGAAATTGTAGTAGAGATGAGTATTCCAAATCCTAGTTCTAGTCAAGCCAAAGAACAAGATAATGATACTAAATCTCTACAGAAATATCTTACAGAGATAAGTGTATATTGTTCTTGTGGTGGAAAAAATGAAATTAAATGCAAACTTTATGATTTAACTTTTGAGGGATCTAGACTGAAGGTACACTTATTGAAGATTTGGAGAAAAGGGAGTTAGAGTTTGTCAAAAGTAACAAATGTCAAACTTGAATTTAAGAAGTTGGACCATGAGACCACTCTGAAGAAGATAAGTCAAAAACAAACTCTCATTAATACTGTGTCGAAGCAACAAAAAAACAGCTTTTAAGTCCGCGCCATTGAATGTGTATCTGTGCTTCATAGATATAAACAATACTACCTAGTCTAATCCCTCTTAAGAATCGGTTTATTAATAAAAAGCTACCCATTTTTATCTGTCCATTCAAAATTATATTTTGGCACGGGGCTACAAATATACCCTACAGAAGATAAAACAGTCAAAGTCTGATAGAACTATTTCAGAGAAGTTGTATACTGTCAATTATGCACTTACATTACCTACACCTAAATTTTTACTATTTGGCTGACACATCAAATAAAGATAGAGAGAAAGGAGAATAGTAAAAGAGTACCTTTTAGCCCGCTTGGGATCAATTAAGGCAAGCTCAGCAAGCTTGTCAGCCGACATAGCCTTTTTGGCATCCAAGCCGGCAACGTCATCGGCGCCGGAGATCAGCATATCCGGCTGGATGGACAAATCCATGGAATGGCTATGTTGGTGTCTAACCCTCGGCCTTTCAGTAGCAACGCCGTAATCGTTATTGCTGCTGCTGTAATTGTTGTTGTTGCCGATGTTCTTGTTGTTATCTTCAGGCAACGGAGGGGAATTGAGATGATCTACGAGGGCGAGGAAGTCATCATCGAGGGCGAGATCAGTGTCGAAGGTGAGGTCATCGGGAAGGGTGATAATCTCGGAATGGGCGCGTCTGTGGCCCCTGTTTTTGGGCGGATTATCGGGCATTCCGACGATGTCGTGGCTGAAAGGTTGGGACGAGGAAGATGAAGGCGGCAGAGGAGGGGATTTGTTGTCTCTGTCTCTATCCATTACCCTACACTATGCTACGCTACGCTACACTACACTACAATTCAACACAAACAAAAATCAAATTCAATAAACAGAATCAAGACATTGAACATTTGATTGACGGATAGATAAATTGATCGGTGAATGATGAATAATTGATATCGGTGGATGTGAAATTGAAAAGGAAATGATAATTGTATTGCATGTATGGCAGTACCTTTGGATTTGGTAGAAGACGAAGCAGAAGAATGGTCCGTTAGATCAGAGATGCTAACATCAAATGCCAAAACTATCACACGCTATTCACTCAAATTGGATCATAATCACGCACACATCGCAACGCGCATAAGAGAGAGAGAAAAAGAGAGAGAGAGAGAGAAAGAGGAGTGAGAGAACTCAACCCAAATCCTATGAGAGATTGCAGATTCTGGGTTAGCACAAACTACACACCAGAGCTTCTTCTCTTTCTTCCTCTTTTTATTTATATCCTTTCTTTTTTTCTATGCAATCTTATTGTCCGTTCAGATATCAATCAAATTATTATTTTTAAATAGCTATAAATAAAGAGGTTAAAAAACATTATTATTTTTAAATAACTATAAATAATTAGGAGTTTAAATATGTAATATTCATGTAAGTCAGCATTAGTCGAAATTGAATTGTTATGTAAAAAATAAAAATTAATAGAAATAAAATTTTATTTAATCCTAAATAAGATCTATTGCTACTCTAAGTTTCAAGTCCTGTGGGGTGGTCAACCCTAAAAAAAATTAGTATTATTTGATGAAATTAAATTAAATTAAAATGAGTTATAATTTCTAATACATTTACTGTTTTCTTTTTTTGTTGGAATAATTAAATATTCATTACATGTTTTTAAATAAAAATTAATAAATACTTAATGTTTTTACAGAAGTTATATTGACATGGTTCCTTTCTAACAGATAAGTGTTTGATGAAACAGTTGAAGTGAAGTAATATTATAGCAAGAACATAACTGTCGTTGCTAAAATTAATGTTGAATATTCTACTCATTTATTTTGGTGTTTTCACTTTTATTCCTTTTATTATTTAATTAAAGTGACGATGTTAGAGAATTATTCTTATCTACTCTGAATTAAATATTTTAATTATCATCGTAGAATGAATATGGACCGAAAAATTGTTATTCATTGAACCAAGACGCGCCGTTTCTATAGTATTGTGACGGTTTACTTTCTTTACCTATTAAATATAATTGATATAACAAAATTGAAATCTGTATTCTTATATCTTCAATGTTACCAATGAGTTTAACTTCGATTAAAACATGAATTGTTGTAAAAATATCATCAACATTACATTTAATAATATATAATTTTTAAATTCCAAAACATAATAACTCTCTTCTCATATGACTACTGGATTTGAAAATTTAAAATAAATTATTCTAAAATAATAAGGACAAATTCTTCTTCCATAAATTCTTCTTCCATCTCATGCATTCTTTTTTACTCTCCATGTTAATTGGAAAAAGTCAATTTTAACTTTTTAAAAAAATTTAAGTAACCTTAAATAAAGTATAATTTTACTTTATTAAATTATTTCAGTTGCATCTCTCTACATTCTCTTTAGTCGCATACCTCACTTCACTTCCAGTTATAACACTTTTATTCTTCTTTCGTCGCAATATTTGATAAAGCGGTTTCATCATTTGAGGGCAAGAAAATTAACAGAAAATTCATTATTTCATCATTTGAGGGCAAGAAAATTAACAGAAAATTCATTGTATTTAACATTTTGCAAAGATATTTTTTAATTGTGACCTGGTTTTTCTTTTTTGGTTTTTGTGACTTCAAAAAATAAAAAAATAAAATAAATAAAAAAAACACAATCACATATCCATACAAACATCACAAATTTTATCCTAATCACCAAAGTTCATCACCAGTCACAAAAAACAATCACCATTACTTAAAAGAAGAAGACAACACATTCTACATCATAAAAGAAGAAGACAACACATTCTACATCATACTCAAAAGAGTACATATATATAAAGATTGCCAAATAATAAAACCTGGTTCAATTATAAGACTAATCTTGTGCCAATTCTGCTTAAACCATAAAATGGGTATCCTTTAACTATTTTTTCACACTAATGCTCAAATATCTTTCCTATATTAAGAGAATGGAGAATTTTGTTTATTTATATATTTGAGTATTTACACAAAATAATTATAATCAAATTCATTCTATCTAAGTTCGAGTTTGGTGTGGGAATGAGATTCAAGTGAAATCATGTCAATAGCACGACTACTTCAAATTTACCCAAATACGAAGATGATTTCTTTTACCATTCTATTAGATGACAAAAACCTCATTGAATCGCATGCATATATACAGAGTGAATGGAGGGTACAAAGTTAAGAGACAAGTGAATAACGCAAGAAATCCAATATTACTACAGATAGATTATATATAGGGAAATTGTGCAGGTCCAACACTTAGAAGAATAAAAACTCAGGAACCAAGCCACTCTCACTAAAGTCACATAATGTGCACAAACGCCATTGGGGAGCTGCAATTGCCATCAGAGATACTTCATTTCCATTCAGAATCAAAATCAGAAAATATAGTCTGGCAGCTGGAGAGGGAATTGTGCCACTGTAGCTAGAAAAGGGTCTCCTTTTGGGTATGCCAAGCTGAAATCAGAATAAAAAACGAAAATGGCTAGCTCACAAGACAATAACAATAGAATTTAATTCATATGGTGTCAAATGCATGGTTTTGTTGCTTGCTGTGAATCAAGGCATCCCGTGGAAAAATTGACATTTGGATGATGAATGTGGTTTAAGTTGGCAAAGAAAAACCCAAACCATTAGTAAAAAGTTCATGTGTACTTAGTACAAGCAAATTTGAAATTTGCTCAATCCAAAATTCACATATTCCTACACTGTCAAACTAACCATAGATAACCAAATAACTTGTCGCAAACAATAATTAAAATAACAAAAAATGCATACCTGCCAGGTACAAAAGTAAAAGAACCTTCAATGGAACCTGATGGCAGTGGTAGAGGTGTGCAACTCTGATAAACAAATTCTTCTGCACCAGGATGCAAAAGTGGATACTGCAGGGAGATTCACAGCTCAGTAGTTTAACACTTTGACCACTTTATTTACCAAAGTTACTCGGACTTTAGAAAATGAGGACAATTTTCTTTGTTTTCTAAGAAAAATAGAGTTTAAATTCCAAGTTCCAAAAACTATGAATTATAAACCTTTGCTACCTTTGGAAATGAAAACCACTAAATCAGTTCAATTTTTATCTGGTTTGCAGAGTTGGACCTATGACTATCTGCTCGAAAGCCATAAAGTAAATTACAAGCTGAACTAAGCTATAAAGTAAATTATAAGAAAATAAAGACAATATTCTTTGTTTTCTAAGAAAAATATAGTTTAAAGACATTCTTCCAAGTTCGAAAAACTATGAATTATAAACCTTTGCTACTTATGGAAATCAAAATCACTAAATCAGTTCAATTTTTATCTGGTTTGCAGAGATGAACTTAAGGATGACTCTATCTGCTCGAAAACTATAAAGTAAACTACAAGCTTAACTAAGTTAGGCACGTCACTTAGATGCACTCAATCAGTATATGCAACAAGAATCAAAAGCCCCAAAGTTTTATTAGACTTTGGCCACATACAAGCTCGTAGAAAGGTAATGGCAGTGTGCTAATGTGCAGTTTTTGGGAAATTCCACAATTAATTCACAACTGAACAGAAGCTTCTTGTTGTAAAAATTCAACAAACCAAAATACTCGTAGAACAATTAGGTGAATATCAATTCATTTAGATAAGGGAGACCTTGATCAGCTGTTCATTTGAAATTTTGACCCCGATATGTCTAAAATCCAAGTGAAGTCAATGCACCAAACTCACTTCTCACGGCTACTAACTCATCCGGAATTTCAAAATTATGGATTCAATTTTAAAAGATCTATGTCCAACAGCCAAGACATGAAATAGTCAAAAATGCATACTTACTGAATAACTTCAATAGAATAAAAATAATTGCACAAATTGAGGGGAAATTTTGGGAACTTATACCTGTCCTATAACAGCTTCTCCATTGAAATCCGATACAACATCATCATTAGCACGAATGATCCAGTGCCTCCAATGGAGCTGACAAGAGTTGAAGGACATTCCATTAATCAAGCATCCTTGCGGTTCAAGGGACAAGCGGATTGAATAAGCAAATAAGTACTTTTCATTCTCATCTTGAGGATCAATAAACTCAGGGATAATCAATGCAGATGCACGGACCTTGAAAAAAAAACACTTGTAAGTCTCCAAGGAAAAATGACATACTGGAACTACGAAATATTCGTAAAAAAAATCAGTGGTGATGAAAAAGGCACGTGAATTGGAATATCCCATGCATCGTAATGAGCAAAAGTCATTAACCATTTGCTTCCTTTATGCATAAAGACAACAAAAAGAAAAAAGAAGCTCCAGATCCAATCCAAGAAAATCTGTCCTGATATATATTGTAATTATAAATATCCAAACCTCAGGAGGCATATGATAACCTCATTACAATAATTATTCCCTGTAACCCAATATGACTTTGCAAACTGCATCAACGACTACCATAGCAATAATGTTTTCTATGCCGTAAGATACAGTGCTAATTGAGCAAGCATAAAGAGTGGTATACAGGCTTTTACCTTCACACCATTAGTAACAGCCGTTGAACAAAAAGGGGGTTCTTCTGGGAAAAGATTAATGCTTCTTCCATTTTCTTTGTCACAGAGTTTGATGAAGCCATGTTCTAAACGACGACCATGTTCTTCTAACCACAGTAGCATGGCATCTTGTTGCTCTTCAATATTTAATTCCCGATGTAAACTTATCAGATCTTGAGGTACACAAGGGATTATGTCTTTTTCAGAATGAAGTTTATTGGTTCCAACATATAGTTGACCATTGGAGCAGTTGAGGAAAAACAACTTTCTACGGAAAGTGGATGAAGCAGCCACAAGAACAAACTTGGATCTTCTTAAAAAGCTCAAGTGACGCCTAATTTGCTCAGTTTCTTGGATTATCTGACGTATAGGCAATAGATAAACATTCACCAAATGATTATAGAAGGAGTAACCCCCAATTAGACCCAAAGAACTTCCAAATGTACTAGTTTCTGGATTTGCTTTTACGATTTCTTGCCCATTATGAAAGCGATAAAGGATCCTTGTAGGAAGTGGCAATTCCACCTTTAACAAATTCTCCAACGTCTGAATGTCAGCTTCAGTTGCCCCTTTACAAAGAGTGGCCTCAGCTTCAGGAAAATTATTGGTCAACCAGGTCTTTATTCTATCCCAGCACTTTTTCACACGCTTAACAAGAGGCCATGGATACATATCAAAAGCTCCTCTCCATGCTTGATAGCATTCCTGCGTAACACATACACAGTCTGATTTCTAGCTGTACCAAAAACATTAGTTGAAATTTAGCACACACAAGTCAGTATCATCAAGAATCTTGAGCAACAGAGCATCCATCCTTCTCAACATGAAAGAAAGAAAACGATGCACACTTTACAAAACATAAATTTAGCAGGTCCATGAACCGGCAAACAGGAAGGTCAGAAGTTAGTTTCATAAGTAGTGTCGAGAAAGCATGCAAGTAGTAAGTACACTAAATCCACAACTTGACTGTTTCCAAAAATATAAAAAGAAATGGAGGAACCAAATGTATCATGGTTTTCATTTCTTTAAAATGGGAAAAGCACTGAATGGAGCATAAAGGAGTCTATTCCACCCCATTCCATTTATTCTATTCCACCAAAAAAACATCTAATCCAAGGCTCTATCATTCTACCCCCAATTACCACATCCTTGTCAGTTCAATCCCACACGGCATTAAATATAAATCTAACCACAACAGGATAAACATACTTTTAACCAGGGCAAGAAGTTCACCCTGTTTCATAATTGGACCAAGTCAACACAACAAGGTCATTTTTTAGCACACATGGAACAACAACAACAACAAGGACATCCAAAAGCACTACCCAATCATGTGCCTGAAATTGAAAGACACAGAAACAAATCAAACTTCACAAAGAGACAACTTCATCATTTGACTGAAACCACCCAATAACAATTCAATGCATCTTTTTCCACAAAATAATTATCACCCAAAAGCAGAGGCTCAGGAAAAGTGAAGGAAAATTAAAAAAGGAGCGACCTTGAAGGAAGGGAAGGGGTTTCCAAGATGATCGATGGGTTGGGTCAAAGCGAGTTCATGGAAGCAGAGATTGGTCCAAAGAGTGTCATCTGAAGCTGAAAACCTAAACCTTTTGCTGGCACAAGCGACTCTGGCAACATCTTCGCCTTCTAACTTCTTAAGAATCATGTTAATGGCTAAATCTCCAACAGATTCCAACCCCATTTTTCTGCTCTCTCAATTGCACTCTCTCAACAATCAACCAAATTTGTTCATAACTATAACATTTAAAGCAAAATTATTTGACAGAGAACAAACTATTCACATCATAAGTTTACTTTAGTTCATTATATTCAAGATTTCAGATGGTGAGAAATTTGTCTATTTTTATTACTTTGTTATAAATTTCATATAAACTATTAATAAATTAATTAAATAATTAAGAAATTTATTTATTTACTTTTCAAATATTATTTTACAGATTCTTTCTAAATTGAGTTTGTCAATTTTCATATTTTCTTAATAATGACATTTTTAATATTTATTTTAAATTTAAATTTAAATTATTTCAATGCCAGAGAGATATTTACTAGTACATTTAAAAAAATACATGCTTACAATATTAATTTAAGTTATTAGTCTAAATTATAAATTAAATTTTCAATTCTTAATATGAACAATTTTCTCACCTTTAAATAACTCAAAAGTGTTATTAATTTTAAATCACAAAATTTCAATGCAAAAAAATCATATTTTTTTTTGTAAAATAAAATTATTTAGAAAACAAATAATTGTAACATTTATCTTCTATTACTAACAGAATCACAACTTAAATTAATATATAATTTCATGTATTACATCGTTATCTCAATAAAATTATTACAATTTACCAAGTTTGTAAATATTTATGTTATTTATTTCTCACTTTAAACTAATTTTTCATTTTAAATATTCCTTTATTGTTTTGTTTCAATGAAATAAACTTTATAGATGTCATCAAGCCAAAATAAAATATATTTATTACACTTAACAAATTTCATAATTATGTATATATTATTTCATATTTATATAGGTAAATTAATAATTAGATTTAATTGTAAATGTACTCAAATCATTAACTTGAACCAATATTTAAATTCTTATTTTTATTATCAAATAAATTAATATCTTTAAAAAATCTCAATATTAATTACATTTAATAATTTATTTAAATTATTAAAAAAATTAAAATTATCATTGTAAAACATTACCTGTTTTTTATTATTATATTTTTAATTTTTTAATTTTAAGACTGTTTTATAGTTTCAATTTTTTAATTTAAAAAAGTTTTCAGAAATTAAGTTATGTCTTATTTTTTAAACGATTATCAAAAATGAACATTTTTACCATGAACAATAAATTATATTATTTAAATAAATATTATAGTTAATATGCCATTCAGATGAGTTTTTTTTTTAACAAAACTATCTTAGAAAAAAAATTCATAATTAGCAGCTACTGCAGTAGTGTTGCCTCAACCACTGCTACAACAAAGAGTAACAATTTTACATTTATTTTTTTCTCATATTCCTGTTTTCTTATAAAATTATTTTGTAAATATAAATATTATACAAAAAAAAATTATCTTTACATCATCAGAAATCACAATGAGATAAAAGGACACGAATTTGAGTTTGAGTTTGATAGAAGAAAAGTATGTGAGGAGGAGTAAAACTCACACCTTGAAATAAACAATAATATTATTTTCTCCACTATATTTATAGCTTGTTATCATCATTTTATTTTCCTTTTTCAAATTGTATTATTATATTTTTTCAATTATTTTTTCTTTACCGAACACACTTCACATGAAAGTTTGTGAGAATGACATGATAAAAGCTATAGCTTAATTTATATATCTAGTTACTATAAAATAATTTTATACATTACTGCTGTATGTTTTTAGCAGATGAGTCACATCGAGTTTCATTTGTGACTTTGACACTGAAAAGTAATAAATGCTTAATTAAGAGTACCATGTGTTAAAGAAATACCAATTTATTAACATTTGGTAAATAAATATAAATATGAAATCATTGCACTATTTATATCTCAGATTAATTTAAAGAATAATGTGTGGGTTTGAAAAGATGATAGTACATAGTTAAATTCGTTGCAGTTTTAACAGAATAAATTTGAGAAAGAAAAACACCAATAACTTGTTTTTTATTTCTGCTTTTCTTAATTTTATGACATAAACATCACTATCAAAAGATAATCTCTCTTTCTTGTAATATGTTGGATACCATATATAATTTAAGGACCTGGTACTCTTGATTTGTAATATCTTAATAATAAAATTATAAGGTATGTTTGTAATTACACGTTATAAAAAATTATTAATAATTAAGAAAGGTAGTGATGTGGGTGTAAAAAAAAGGAGTGTAGTGTTTATATATAGTATATAATACATAAAAGAAACTACTGAAACCTATTTTATTGTATTCCATTGTTCATCTTCAATTATTTCTCTCTCCAAATTATTAATGGCTAAGAATTTTGTGCACATAAATAAAAGAATAAAACTTTTATTCCATCATGTCTCACTTTATTCTACTATAATATAGTTGTTTTCCTTTTACCATATCACATTGAACCACCGCATAATACTGAGACTAGAAGTGAAGTATTAGAATTACCAACATACTAAGGATATTTTGCCTTTATTATGCCTTTTAGCTATCATATTTTTTATAACCTTTAAATTTTGAACAGATTTTATTCAACTTAATCATCATTTCCAAAATGACATTATTTACACTTTTTTCAATTGATATACTTATTTTTATCTAATATTTAACTAATTAACAAAAATGGTGATGTAAAAGTAAAAAGTGTCAATTCATTAAATCCATTTTTTTTCAGATAGACACCGTAGTTACTTCTGACCCTAGTTGATCCATTTTGGAGCAATCTCCTCTGGACTTGCCAATAATATTTGAAACACAAACAAACGTTGGATATCCAAAGAAATAGAACAGCAAAAGTTTAAACAAATAATTTTAAAAAAGTAGTCACACGTCGGGTGGGTAGCCTAAAAAAGTTATGTACATTGAACAGTATGATGAATAAAAACCAACTTACAGCTTTGTATTTTGTGGAGTGAAAAAGGTTAGAAGGAAAGAGAGTAAGTGGGGTAAACGAAAGTTGCTTTGATAAATGATTAAATAGAAATTGCTGTTGAACAATGGTGAAGTCTGGGTCACCTTCGCATGCATCTTTCGACCATTACCTACGCGTCCATAAAGATAGGGAAAAAACGACACGATTAGACTTGGCAGAACCTCATCAATTACGTTGCGCAGCGCATAAAAACATATTTATTTGGATAGGGTATGCATGTATAATGAAAAGAAGATCAAAAATCATATCGCAGTAATGAGTATAGTGTTGCCAGATCGTAGAGTCTAATTTTATATCATTGCGAATCGATAATGTCAAACGGATTAGGGTCACCTACAGTTTAAAAACAACCACAGGGTTCAGATTTTCTAACTTGCATTATAAGATTTTATAACTTAATATGTAAAATTTGATTTTAATGGATGAGATTGATGCAGATGATTCAACTGCAGAGAAGTGAGAACCTAATAAAGCAGAAAATCGCGGTGCTACGAAGTACGAACCCTTAATGAATGGAATGGTTCAGTACCTGAATGGATCTACGAAGGAATTCTTGGTATTCAGAATCGCATTAATGGGTGAATACCCTGCAATGTAGCACTCAACACTCACCGGCTATTAACTATGGGGGGGAAATACGTTATTATGGTATTCCAGTGTTAAAAATTAATTCTAATGTTTTCGGTATTCTATTAACAAGTACCTTCCTCAAATTTCATATCCAGATAATATTTATTGGGTTAATTACATCAAGGTGTTGCTTACAAGGCATTATTGATAACAACAAATAGAACAAACTCAATTAGGAAGACAGTAATTTTGTCCGAATGCTGTCAGAAACACAAATTCAAAATGACACATTCTTTTATCACAAAACTAGATGCTACTCAGCACCAAAGTCATTGAGACTGAATAAAGAAATGTATGGAGGTATTTTCATTTTATAGATCATCTACTGCCAGACTCTTTATTTTCTAGGTTTAATCAAGTAAATTAAAAATAGGTCTGATATTTTCACAAGAAATGCATAATCAAGGCCCGGTATATGAAGCAGTTTTAATTAACTAAATATCTATTTATCACTCAATTTTGTTTAAAAGTAGTTGACAGTTACTGCCATCGCCTCTATATATTTTTAATTATATATATTTAACGAATTTTCACCTTTTTATATATTTAATGAATTTTCACATTCATATATTTTAATGGAGTTCCAGCTAACAAGCATTACACAGGGAACAGAAAATCCACGTGCTCTGGCTCTTTTTTATTTCAACGTATACTAAAATGAAACCAGCAGGACTGATAGAACATTCATAAGAATGCAGGCAACTGAGTGTTTATTAGCCCTCTAACGATAATAAAATTTGGGACGCCTTTCCATGGTATTCCTAATACCTTTTCCTAAGTTTAGACGCTACTCTTACTTCGAGAAGTTGGCCTTCATATTAGGAAGTAAATGATTGAGTACTACTTGCCACGCATGCTAATTGCAAGAGACAGACGACATTAAAAATTGTCCTTAAAATTAAATAGGGCAGGTAGGATCTAAAGTTTTCAGTTAAAAATTTCACTAACCAAGTTCAAAAAATTAATCTAACCATGTTGATGACCAATTAGGGCAATCAAAGTTCCTATAAATTTCAATCCGTGTCGAGTTCTTGAGGTCATTATTATATCTCTCGTCCCTAAGCCAAACTTGTAATTTCTGTATCCCATATACAGGAGGGGAATCATAGGGGAAATTAGTGCAAAACCACAATTGACAGTGGCACCAAATTTGTTGATTTGATATACTAATCCTTAATTAAGGTTAGCTAGGAAAATATTAGACAAATTTAACTCTAAATGTACACATTTAATTTGAAGTGTCTTCACAAGACCTGAAGAAACACTTTCAAGATTCTTATACGGTGGGAGTTAAACCTAACAAGTCTCAATAAGTTTAAGGGTGATTGAATTCGGAAAGAAACATAGGGAAAGTAAATGGAAAACCACAATTGGGATGTGGTACCGAAATTTGTTGATTCAGTCTACCAATCCTGGATTATGGTTAGCTAGGAAAATAGTAAACAAGTTAACTCCAAATTTTCAAATGTAATCAGCAAATATCTTCTCATTATCTTTAGTAGCACATTCAAGATTCTTACATAGTGGAAATTACACCTCACAAGTCACGATAAAATAAGTTCAAGTGACTGAATTTCTACCCCTAAAAACTACCTTTCACGAGGTGAAAAAAGAAGAGAAGAAAGATTAAAGCCTACAGCTAAAAATAATGGATACAAAACACAGAAGAAAATAAGCTATTATCACACCAAGTTTTTATAAGTCATATAATTGGTATGTAACAGTCAAAGTACACTACTGAGAGATAAGGAAAACAGAAAGAAGAATAAGACATGTATGTATTAGAGACAGAAAACATAAACAGTAATATACAATAGGTATAACACTACAGAATTAATCTACTTATATATGAAATGGGTCAGTTGATGACACGGTGATACCAAGTAATGAAGAAAAAAAATAGATGGGGAAAGTAATACTAAAATGATACTGCCTCCAATCTCTAATATAAGCCCAAAAAGAAAATATTGGACATTCTTTCAATTATAAACAATCTCAACTTAATGAAATTATCACTAAAATGCCCTTCATTTAGTTGGTGTCTAATTTCCAAGTGTCTAACTTTCAATGACTCTTTTATTCTTGATATCTATTTCCAATGCAAATTAACTAAAGAAACAAATTGATTTTTAAATGAAATTACTGCAATTAAATGTTACTAACTCTCTGTAATTAGTCGAATAAGTATTTTTACTTGTATTTGAGACTGGAGGGAGTAAAAAACTACTTACCTATCGACAATGACCAAATAACCACAACATTAATTCCATTATATCAGATGGTTTCTAGAGCACAAGCCTAACAGATGATCCTCCCTATTATCAATGATGACTAAACTGCCATAGCAAACCAGCTATGGGTACCTTAAATATCATGAAACGGCCACTGGAGACAAAGTGCTAATGTATTGTACCAACCAGGAATTTCTTCAAATCCTAATAATAGACCCATTGTGAACGTTTAAAGAGGGGGAAAAGGAAATGTAGGAGGGTGAAATGTGAATGTTGGGCCTAAGGAACAACGAGAGTGGGTATATTTGAGGAAAAATAAATGGGTGACAAATGACGAGGAGGAAGGATTATCAGGAAAGGAAAAAATGAAAACTGGCAAAGGGGAGTTGAGGGACATGTCAGAATCATACGAGAGAGACAGCGGAGAGATTAAGAGGAAAGTAAGGAAAAGACTGGGCATGAATGAGAACAAGAAATTTTGTAGATTTTGAATTGAGGATCTCACACCATTAGCATTTTATTCTTCCTTTCTGCAAGCAGACTCATTTAATATTTCATTTGCCTGTGCCATGAATATATCTTTGAAGTTTTATTAAATACAAATTCACTTGGTATTTCCTGTCAACTAAGTTTACTGCCTAATACTTGACAGATAAAATATCAATCCTACACACAGCCCAAAATTCAAATCACGAGTTTTCTTAACATCCCTGGAAAAAAACTTTCCAGCTGTTAATCTGACAACCATGAAGCAGTCAAAGGAGATATCTTAGTCGATGAGGGAAAGAAACAAAAACTTAGCAAGCAACATTGACAGTTTACCTTGTAATAAACCAGCACGCAGCAGAAAACAAGAGAAATCAACAGATCTTGAAGTAGTTCAATGACAAAAACTAGTAGCAATAAAACCCTAATCCCATGGTCACCGCCAAAGATGTGACTACTGAATTTACAAGATGCTGTACCACGATTTGCCAAGAATGGGTCAGGCACAAATAAAACAATAATCAGGAAGAAGGGCTAGAACAGAGAGACAAGCAAAAAAGAATTGAGGTAAGCTGGCCCATGGCTTTGCAATGTAAAGCACTTTACCAATATCATAATAAGATAAGGTGAAAACACAAGGACATTTAAAGCTAGTGATGCAAAAGGGAAATCCCAAATGAGGTAGTAGAGCCAGGAGGAGAAACGGGAGAGAAATGGTTGAACAGGCAGATGGCTTGGAAATCGAAGAGTTAGAAAATGATGTAACGGAAATGTCTTTATTCAAGCACACAGTAAAGAATACATAGACTTTTTAGAATATTGTAAACCTTTCAAGAAAAATCATGGAATTCTGATAGTATGACAATTTGTAACAAAGTTCAGAGCAAAGAAGAGGCAAAAGTAAGATAATGAGGGTCAAACATAAAGAAAGACTAAGAGATAATGAATGAATAATCCAAATCATAATTTACCGGAGGACAAAATAGGATCAAACAAATACAATGGAATTTTTCAACAGACAAATGCAGTTTGATTTATTTGGAAATGACATCATTAAGATCACCTGCCTAATCCCAACCCAAACTATATAAGAAAAACGACTTGTTCCAGAATACTCCCCATAAAAGTTTGGACATACTTCCAACTACATATAATTGTTTCCAAGGGCTTATTACATCTCTGTAAATTTATAAGTTCAAGATTTCCATATTTATTTTGTCCATGACTTCAAGGATTTCAGGTGTAGAACCTACAGATCATTTGCAATTGCAACCAAGGTATGGAACCAGACAATCACGTGGAATATACCATCACATAAATGACATAAAAATATTTACAAGAAAAATGTAAATATGGACAGAATCTGAATGAGTCAATTAAACAGTCAACTAGATCATATATTAAAGAAAGAAATTACTTACAGGAAACATCTCATTATTGAATTCCTGGTCCATGCCCTCCCGGGGCTTGTTGTTGCTTCTGTTGTATTTGGAGAAGAAGATTGGCAGCAAACTGTAATGTTGACTGGTACCTCTGATTCTTATCAGCTTCCACCTCTGGTGTGCCTTGACCGACTCCAAAAACAGAAAGTTGCTGATTGGGGGTGTCTGGGTTTACTTGGTCTACTGTATATGGCATGGCTGTCTGCTGCTGTGAAGAATTGGCACCACTAACTTGATTAGTTAAGGCAATAGAATTATTAGGTTGCTGGAAAGGCAGTGAATTGTTATTAGGTTGTTGGAAAGCCTGAGAATTGTATAAAACAGAGGCATCCGTTCCCTGCACAACTCCAAAGCCTTTCTGATTGCTGGGGGAGGCTTCAACTTGATAATGCTGACTGCCATGAGGGGATGCAGCTACTTGTCCACTTTGAGTGGGCATCATGAAATTAGGCATGTGTCTAGATAAAACAGCACCTTGCTGATGCATGGTGGCTGTAGTATCTTGGATATGAGAACTACTAGAGACCACTTGAGTAGGATTGCCACCTGGAGCAGATGCTGGTGGATAGTGCTGATAGTGAGCATTCTGAACGTTATACATACTCCTCAACTGTTGAGGAGGATGAGTGGTTTGATCAGCAATTTGATTATCCTGTTTCCATAAATAGGATTGACTTCCATCATTTGGTGCCACAGGAGGAAATGGAGGCTTCATGGTGGAGGAACCCACTCCAGGCTTGGCACCATCAGTGGCAGATAATGGTGCAGTTGTAGGGAGAAAAGAAGCTAGAGTTGCAATCAGCTCAGGCGTTAATGCAACTCCTGCTTGGGACCCAGCAACACCATTATTAGGAGCATAATCTGGAGGCACAGAATGAACTGAAGGAGGCCCACCTGCAGGTGGGTAGACTGGTTTAGTAGGAAGCATAGAATCCTCATGCAATGGTCTGCTATAATCCATTGACAAAACCTGTTCCTCTTTCATAGGAATCAAACCATATTCAGTCTGTGAAGGAGGAATTTGCTGCATATACTGACTTGTTGGTACAGGCAAGTTCGATGGTTGTTGCATAGGTGCATTACTTGGCAATTGAGGAAACTTCAGAACCACACCATACAATCGCTCAGGTCCACTCACTTTCAAAACTCTTGTGAGAAAATCAGAAGGAGGCACCAGGAATAAGGTGGTGTTATCAACAAATTTGGCAACACCAGCACGATTTTTTGCACTGAGATAGCGAAGGAATTCAGTATATGATGCAAAATCATCTTCACTATCAGGCAGAAAGAAAACAATATCAAAACCAATTGCATCAGCATAATGTTTAGTGAGTATATCCAATCCCGTCCTAGCTGAGCAATCAATAACATCAGGACTGCAGCAAAAGAACAAAGCAAACTTGAATTAACATTAAAACAGTAACATAAAGAAATATATATACAATACATTAATCAAGATGGACTGGTGTTTTCGAGAAAAAATCATACAAAACTAAGTACCCATTGGTTGTGCTTAGGAAAAAAAATGAGCAAGTCAGTTAGCATCTTTACCTCCAATATACTAAAAAACATAAAAGTTTAAGACTATTATTTTCATAAAGAAAACATAAGAAAAATAAGCACACCATTTGTCCTGATGACAGCACAAACCAGTAAAATTCATAAAACATATGTTCTTGTAGAAAAGAAACAACACACAGAGGAAAGAGAATATCCTACATGTTGACTTTGCTAGCAATGAGAATACGATAAATGCAAAATAAGTCAACAGAAATGAACAGATTCCAAGAACTATTCCAACTTTTTCCTTCCTCTAACAAACATGCAAATTTTTAATTGAGATTAGAGATAGATAAAGCTATACTCACAGCTCAGACCCAATCCCTTTCCCAATTGGTATACATCTAGCACGGCAAACAGGAGTTCCGCCTTTTGCAATAATTCCACGCCAAATATGATCACTATCAGGTTGGACCGTACCACGTACTCCAGCTGTAATCCTTGAGTTCATTGGACCAAGGTGACTCTTTCCTTGAATGTTTGCATAGGGACCAGAGCTACCTCCATCAATTGATGGATCCATCCCATAAGATTGCTCCAGGGCTAATCCCCGATCATCCATATTCCTTAAAGGAAATGGGGCTTCGTCAACAGGTAAGGGTCCATCAATCCTTGAACGTTTAGAATCTCTTGGAATATGGCTTATGTCAAGTACATCCCATGCACCAGAGGTTGATCTTGTAGGATGCCTAGGACCTGGTGCAGGAGAAGAAAGCATCCCTGGTGCAGGAGGAGATGGCCTTTTCCAGTTTGGACCCATGTTACTCTTGGAGATTACATCCTGAAATTTGTGGAGGGCATTAATCTCATTAAACTCAGGACCAGAAATAACAGTGTCAACACCGCTGTGAGGACCAAAAGGTCGCATTGGTACATTTGGACCCATAATACCGCTAGGCGGTAACTGACCAGTAAAATTATTTGGAACCATTGGACGATTATGACTAAATGCATCTATTTGTAACGGTCGGAATGGATGCTCATTCAGCAATACATCGGACCTTGGTCCATTACTTCCAGAAGAAAAGCCAGGGTAATCACTGCCATGTACTAGATCATTGCTAGAATACATAATTGTTATTCGAGGATCATTAAAAAGGCGCCCTTGAAGGCCCTCTTTTGCACGTCGGGCTTCATCAACACTTCTAAACTCTACAATAGAATAATTCCTCAAGGGAAAACTCTTGATTCTCTCAATTTCACCAAATAAAATCATAGCATTGTGGAGCATTTGTTTATCAATCTGAACAGCAGGAGGATAACCAATCCACAAAACATTACTTGGTTGACCATCGCCTTTCCTCCCCATTGGAGGCTGTGAATGCTGCTGACACAAGAAATGTTATTTATAAGAGGAACTGAAAAAGTTCAAGCCACAGGATATACAGAAAACATTGAGCATTCTTGTGTAAATAATGCCCAGTCTTCCTAAAACTAAAACGTTACATTAAACAAAGCAATGACAGACAGATGAGCAAGAATTATACAAAAAAAAAAGTTACAAACTTGCAATTAGATTCACATTGCAAGGACCCTCACCAGTGGTCTTTTCTGGCCAGAATAAGCATCACTAGGCCCCAAGCTTTTTCCTTGAAACTGCCCATAATCAAGCAACTGATCCTACAATAATCAGCAAAGGAAACATTAACTACAACAAAGTAACATGTAAACAGAAAAAGCTACATAAAAAGGAAATAAGCCAGTTCATCAATTCTAGAATGAAAGCAATTTACACAAACGCTTGGCTCAAACAGTTTCAAGTGAAAAAAAACCATTACAACAGTAAATATGGATTATTTATCAATACAAGAAATAAAATTCAAGATGAATGCCATTTTAAAATAATCACTCCCCACTAACTTAATTTTAATTACTCTTTACCAACATGAGGCATCAGGCCCTAGATAGTTGAATAATAAAAGGAAATCAAAGAAAACCATAAAAAATCTACTTACCCTTTTTGTAGCTTGTGATCGAAGGAAGTCAACACGAATATGCTCCCCCCCTATTCTTTTCCCATTCATTATTTTCATGGCCTGAGAAGCATCTTCTAAATTGAAAAATTCAACACATGCAGTATTACGGTCTCTGTAGAACTTAAAATCCTCAATTTTACCAATTTTACAAAATTCAGCTTCCAATTCTTCCTTTGTAACAGCTGGGCTAATACCACCCACCCAAAGCTGTTTGTTTGGCTTTGCCTGAGAACATTTTTTAGTCATTTAAATAAACATTAGAAAAATACAGATAACACCCTCCACATACAGATGTTTACGAAAAAACATGTTAAGATTTAAATAGTTGATACTATTGAAAGATATTGTACTTTTGCTTCAAAACAATCAAAGGAGAAGCTAGTACTATGAATTTCCCAGTTGAACAATTGAAAAAGAAGTCCCATCTTGGTTTGCCCAAGAAAAGAAAAATAAGGTCAATGTTTGTCTATTCCACTTTGACACATAACATAACACATCCAATGGTAGGAACTAAAATGTGAACTAAACTGTATTATTATTTTGATCATGTAAGGAGAGAGGATACAAGTTGAGTAAATAAATATGAAAAAAAATCATTAATTATATTGCTAAATTGCTAGTTGAATGTTGTGTCTAGGTAAATAAATTGAACTAAAGATGATGAGATCATTAAACATTACATGGTGAAATAAAGTATGACATGATACAACCTCGCTTCAACGTTCAAACAATAACATATACTTATGTGATTAGCAGTATCAAACCAAAGCTACCAAGTAAGACTTCCAAAAGTTCCGCTTCCATTTAAGGACTGAAATTGCTTTCACTACAATCAATCAAGAATGTTTATCCACACATCACCTATCGTTTTGCACTTTCTATTTCGTACATGATTCTGATCTTTTTCAGACTTTCATTTTTTTCAAATTCTTAATATAGGAGAAACTCAAGAACTGGATATCATTCTCTGTATCGTATGTTTCAATTCATCAATCTTATCCTGGATTTGTTTTTTAATTTAATTTTAAAATATTGTTATCAGCTCCTCGCCCAACTTTAAACGAGAGAAATGTCTTCCAGGAAGCCATGTTTAGAAGTTTAACGCCGGCGGTCTATGTTTTTTTTATTGAAACAAGTCTTAATACTCTACAGAGAACGTCCATCACAACTAAACATCAGGTTGCGGTTTGGACTATCTATTAGTATATAATAAACACACTAGACCCGAACCAAATACTAAAACAAAATTACTGTTCATGCTACTACCGAACCAGTGTTATTTTAATTTTATTGGCCTTGGTTTCTTTTTATGTAAGTTACGTTATTTGAATGGCTGGTATTTTTTTAAAGTAGGGCAGAACAATATAAAGTTGTTTGATGATTATACAGATTTTCGCAGTTACGTAAGTTTCTATACGAATAATGCTTGGTAACCTCACAACAGTGAGATCACTACTGTACTCCAAATCAAACTAAAACCAGGGGTAATTAATTGGAGTAAATCAAAGTAATGCATTTTCACAGATCTCAATAAAACAAACATCTATTCTTCTCTATTTCGTTCATTATGAGTTTTTCTAAATCTAACATCAGATATGTTGTAATTCAGATACTTCAAAAGGCAATCTTTCCAATTGTCCATTTATCCTGTCACCTCTCTGTAGACCTAAAGAAACACTCCATCCTGTTGGCAACACAGTGGTTATTAATCAAATAATTTGTATTTCTTAACTGGTAGATTGAAAGACTTCTTTTAAGTCAACCTCTTCGTTTTAGCCAAACGCACAGCTAGATAGGAGATTCGTGTTTCATGATAATTAATTTCAGGAGTTTCAGGACAGGAAGAAAAAAAAAAGTCTCAGTTCATACGCATTATGTTGTGTGTTTACTATGAGGACGTATCTGAGTAGCCCATTCTGACTTTTAGCGTGGGTGTGTATTTACTTCATTGTTGCTGTTCTCATTAGATGACAGAATTAGTTACATATGAAGAGCTCATGTAAAGCACTATTCTACAACACTGTCACTTTGAGCGATGCATTGTTGTATAACTTGGGTCATGTTTACATAACATTTTAGATCTTCGTTTAAGAATTAAATAAATCTTGACTAGAACAAACGAACCACAAAACAAGCTTTCAGACCCCTTTTGAGATGTGAAGAATTAATCAACAGAACAAGAGTTTATATGTCACCAGACTCCAACCAATTTTTCACCCCTTAAATTTAAGCAATTTTAATTATTTTTTATTTAAACATTACAAATTTGTATCTTAAACTAATCACCACAACAACTAATTTACTAAGGATTTCGTCCAATGTAAAATCCAAACACTGCACACCGACCTTCGCAGACAACGAACGAGGTTAGTTTACACTATTTCTACGTTGTATTTGACTTCACAATTTCATATCGAGTATCACGATCAATTTCGCCATTTCTATGCAACGTATATGGTTACTGTTTGTTTAAATTCATTCAACACAATAAAAAAAATTACACTAAATTTTAAATAAAACTTGCCTTGAGAATCAATTTTACAAAATTAATCTTATCCAAAATCAATTTTGCAGAACACGGCGACATAAACACGCGAAAAATACTTAAAATTAGGGATTTGGATTTTGTTTATGCATGTCGAGCAATTCCGTGAAACAAATGGCAACGAGGGAGAAAAATACAAAAATAACAAAAGCCTAGAATGGAGAAATAGCAAAAATACTAAAAATAATAATATATTAGTTGAAAGAAAAAGAAGAAGATGAATACAGGAATTGTGAGAGCAAATGAAAGCAAAAAGATGAAGACAAACCGGTCTGGCAAACTCAATCTTCAAGGAACTGCCGCGGAGAGAGGTTCCTTGGAGAGCGTTTTTGGCGGCTTTGGCATCTTCGACGCGCTTGAAGAAGACGAAGGCGTAACTGCGAGCGGAATAAGAGGTGACGCTGTCGAGTGCGCCGTATTTGGCGAAAAGTTCCATGAGATCGGCGTCGGTGACATCCGGCGCCAGATTCCCCACCCACAGGTTGTTGGAAGGGCTCGAGGACTCGTCGGAATCCCTCATTGGTTTCGCTGGAAGTGGCATTGGAACGAACAGCTTCTATCCAAATGCAAATAAAAAAAACCCTAGAGAGAGAAAGGTGAAAATGTTGTTCGAGAGAAACCCTAGAAATAAGTAGAAGAGAGAATGAATAATTTTTATGCGATAATGGTTGAAAAAAAACTTCAAATGTAATATTTATATATTTTTTAGTTGCCTTGGAAGACCCAGAATATTCGGGTTCCATTTTTCGGATATATTACTTTCACCGTTGTTTTAAATATTTATATATCTATACTATATAAAAAAAAAACATTTATCTTTATTTAATATATTTCATTTTATTAATATGATAGAGTATTTTATATTTTATATAAATTATTTAAAAAATAAAATTATTTTTTAATTAATATTAATGTATAATTTTTTTTATCTTTTCTTAGTTTCTTAAGAAAACAAGAAGATACTCTCACAAAATTTCACATAAAATAAATAACTTTTACTTTCAATTACTCTCTACACTTTATTTTTTGTTTGTCAATTTTGACTCGTCCAAGATATGTTACATTGTGAAAATGGAGTGTTATAAGAATAGTTATAATTAAGTTTTTTTTTTCAAATAAACTTGATTCCTTTTATTTAGTGTGGTTTAATTCAATTATCTTTTAAATTTAATTCAAAATTAACAAATTTAATTTCAAAGTAATGTAAAATAAAGTATAGCATTAATTTTTAAAAATCCAACAAATATCAATAAAAGAGTTTGCATAATTTTAATTAGAAATAGTTAACTAAATTATCAGATAACAATGCAATCTTTTAACAGGTATTAAAAAATTCTAACGAAATTTCATGATTTTATTTGATATTTAATATAATTAAATTCAAATCAAGAAAGAGTACTTTGTTTTTTACTCAAATCTTAGTAGATTAGATTTAATATGATATGTGAAAGTTATAGAGCATATAACAAAATTCTAAAATTTGATTTACTTTATTTATGAATCAATCATGCGTATAAAAGTGCAATTACGTATATTAAATGATGAGAAATATTCTAAATTCATAAAGTAATTATGATGCAACACATAACAACTTATAATTAAAGGGGTGTTTAAAATTAATGAAATTTAGTCCCAACCCATATACAGAAACTAGAGGTGGACTTCCTATATCATCCACAAATCAGAAAAGAAACTTTCCTTTATGGTTGGAGCATAGCAACCTTAAAGTAACAACATTCAACTATACCAATACACCCAAAATCGAGGCCACCTACATTTACCTCCATACACCTCGCCACGCGACGAGCTACCCATGCACGTTGCAAAACGTAGGCGACCACCGACTACGCACATAAGGAGAACGCTGCTACCTGGACCGCCCATGTTGACCCCTTGCATAGCTTCGCCGACCACCGACTACGCACGCATGGAGATCGCCGTTTCATCAACCGGCGATCATGTTGACCTTTGCCTACGGCGACCACCGACTATTCACATATAGAACGCCGCTACCAATCATGTTAGCCCAAGGAGAATGCCGCTTCATCAACCGACGCTCATGTTGGCCCCTTGCCTAGCTTCGCCGACAACCGACTATGCACGCTTGGAGATCGCCATTTCATCAACCGGCGATCATATAGACCTTTGCAAACTTCGACGACCACCGACTACGCACGCTTGGAGATCGCCATTTCATCAACCGGCGATCATATAGACCTTTGCAAACTTCGACGACCACCGACTACGCACGCATGGAGATCGCTGTTTCATCGACCGGCGATCATGCTAACCTTGTATAACTTCGGCGACCACCGACTACACACATATGGAGAACGCCGCTTCGTCGACTGACGATCATGTTGACCTTTGCATAACTTCGATGACCACCGACTACGAACGCATGGAGATCGCCGTTTCTTAGACCGGCGATCATGTTGACCTTATGGAGATCGCCTTTTCATCGATCGACGATCTTGTTGACCTTGTGTAACTTCGGCAACCACCGACTACTCATATGGAGAACGCCGCTTCATCAACCGGCGATCATGACATCCTTCCCCATTTATTTGTAACTTCTAATGCAGATCAGGGGGTTCAGCATCCAATACCATGTCCTTCTTCCTCCAATGGCAAAAACTAGTGTGCTAAGGACCCCTGCATCTGCTGCAAAACTGTGCCTACTTATAACCTCTAATGCATAACATTGGGTTAAGAACCCAGTCGACATATGAGTAGCTAAAGGACTGCACGTTATAT
>Ga0123342_1001878_pt1 | contig 35201 bp, 14 predicted proteins | sample Turbeawhitnodule_FD_89960 | JGI IMG/M metagenome (GOLD analysis project Ga0123342, IMG submission 89960) | Root nodule microbial communities of legume samples collected from Mexico - Turtle bean Mexico white nodule | ecosystem: Host-associated > Plants > Roots > Nodule | place: Mexico: Nepantla... | reverse complement strand
ATTCTCAAGGAAAATGACAATGAATTAGATACCTCCTTAGATGATTCCCCCTAAGCAACAAATGTAGGAGGTTGCCCCATGTAAACTTTCTCATCAAGATCACCATGCAAAAATGCATTTTTGATGTCAAGCTGAAACAAGAGTCTAGTGGTGAATAGCTATAATGGAAAATAAAAGTCGAATAGATGTCATTTTGTCAACAAAAGAGATGGTGCTAGCATAATCTTCGCCATAGATTTTATGGCGACCAATTTTACGATCATGTCCTGTTTACGAGTGTACAACCATTGACACCTAACAATTGATTTGTTAGTTGGAGGAATCAACTCCTAAACTATTTTAAAGGGCACATATCTCATCAATCATTGCCAGTGTTATTGATATCGGATAACGGATCATATCGGAGACCCTGTAAATCCTTTATAAAGTTATAACGGAAAATATAACGGGTTATGGCGGAAGGTGTTGTGGCAAAGATAAAAAAAATGTATTGTGGATTGCAATAAGTATAATGTTTTAAATGGGTCAAAAATAGGCCCAACAAAACCTAGTTTTAACTAGGTTTTGAACTCTTAATTAGGTTTAACCGCTCATGCAGCCACAACACATTCAAATTTTATTTGAATAATTAGGGTTTTAGGGTTTTATTAGTTAAATGTTGGCCCAAACTTATTAGATTTTTTCAAAATTAGGTTTAGGGTCTTCATCTTCTTCATGCGCCGCACGATCCCTTCATTTTCTGCCACCATTACAGCGTGGGTTGCCATTGTTACAGTGTGCGCCGCCACTGCTGCCACTGTACTAGCTCTCCTTGCGCCGCTGCCATAGTCTTTTTCTCTGCCTTTTTCGATATTTTCGTTTTCCGTTAGCATCCCGAGATGCGAAAAGTGGCCACCATGGGCCACCATGGGAAAACCGCATCGCTACCGTCTTGTTGTGGCGGTGGTAAGAAAATCCGCCACCGCCTTCCACCATGGCGCACCATAACCGAAAAGAGATAACACTGATCATTGCTTGTTGCTAATCTTGATCGTGGGGCTTAGGAATAGGAGTAAAAGATATCAAGGACAAACAAGTATAATGTATGATGGAAAGTTGACAATAACTAAGGTTAGTATAGTGAGAAGAATTACAAGTAGAACATGTATCTTTTTGAATAATCATAGGCTAGTCATTTTTAGATTAGACTAGGTCAAATATGAAAGACAATGATTGGGAAGGATCATGCACAACCTCCACTATATCATTATCAATTAAAGATGGGTCCCATATTGGAATTCAATAGGTGGTCAACGATGTTCATATACTTGAAGAGGTGTTGTTAAAGCATCTTGAGTTAGAGTGATCTAGTGGTGGTGAAGGAATATTGACATTGGTGGGAAAGTGACTACATACATTGTCATTAGAAGGAACAAGTGTATAGTATGACGTTAGTAGACAATATCAATTGAGGTAACGAGAGAAACATTGATGCCCTCTTTCTGAACAATGATATCCCATGAAGAGATTTGAACAATTGAGAAAGCTTATCTTTACTAGGTATAAGACACGTGGACAAAGAATATGTGGAGGATGATTAGATAGAGGGGAATGGAGAAAAAGGTAGAGTGGGATACCCAATCATTAAGAACAAATGATGACATTTGATTAATGAGATAACATGTAGTTTCAATATGGTTATTTTTGTGTTTGACTCTCCATTTTGTTGAGGGGTATGAGGACACATAGTTTGATGAAGAATATCATTTAATGCAGAAAATTGGTGAGACAAATAGTTGAGTATTGTTACTACGAAAAGCACGTATAGATATACCAAAATTTTGTTTTTGATTTCATTTATCAAAGGCAAATTAGTAGTAGTAAAAATGCTAATAAGAGAACAATTACCTGCTATATGATCAATTGCACCAAAGTCAATGACCCAAGGGCCAAGAGAAGATTGAGAGAGACAAGCATATGAGTTACCAGTGTGTGCTACCAAAGCAAAGTTGCTAGTAGATTGGTGTCTCACCATTTGATAAAGTCTTCATGTGTTGTCGGAGTCCTACGAGGTTCATCAACTAGTGGTATTGGAGCAACACATGACTCAATAGTAGAGGCTTGACAATATTGGGGGAATGAGGGGGGTTCTCTTGTAGCCTCCAATACTTATGAATGGTATGTTCAATGTCATGACAATGCTTACACTTTGGGACAAGTTTTAGAACTACCCATGTTAAGGTGTCTAAAGTTATTACCTTGTGATGCAAAAACAATATTTTCTCATTCAAAGCATGTGTCTCTGTGCTTATTTTTTGAGGGATATAGAGGAGTGTAGATGATGAAGTCATTATAGTAGGGTTTACCGGGGGGTCCAAAATCCGATCATGGGTAGCAAGTTTTTGTGGCTAGCCATATTTAGCCGAAGGACATAAGAAATGTACTGCAATTCTCAAGTTCCTTCTTTACATCCGTAGATGGTTAAAGGAGCTCACTAAAATTATGTATGACAACATGAAGCCGCTCAAATAAGCAAACATACGACCCTCAAATTTTCGTGGAGCAAGAAGTGTCAAGAATATTGGCACCCACAATACAAACTTTATGTGTCTTTGGTATAAAGGGAACATGCCTCACCACAAGTCGGGATGGAAACTATGTTTTGGTGAGGTGTGAATAGTAGATTTAATAACACTGTATAATTGAATGTTAATTTTTATCCATTGGTCATGTTGTTCTGTTGGAACATATTCAACATTTGTGGTAAAATGGGATTTGTAGCCCAACCCACTTAACCTTTACCCAAGTTTGGAAGCCCATGTTGAATACTTCGACTTGTCCTTTTTCTCAATACTAACAATATGGTAAAAAAAGAGAGAATCTATTCTAGATATTGATGTGGTTTTAGAAGAGTTTTTTTTTTTTCTTTTAAATATTAAAGAAATTATAGTAAAATAATCCAAGGAGAGAGAAAATTATTTTGAACCATCCCTCTCATGGAGTCGCCACCATATAGGTAGGAGCGCTTGGAGGAGGCAACTTTGGAACATGCTGATCGGTCGTTACGCATTACTACACGCACTGGTCGGAGTTGAGGCTAGAATGGGAGAGAAGATGTGCATGAGGGAGGGTGTGTGGACAATTGGATAGATTGGTGTCGTGTGATCCCAACCTTGTGTTTGTTAAAGAAAACGTCTAAAAACCTCCTAGAACAATACACGCCAATCTGAAACGAAGGATGGCACAAAAGCAGATCCTTTGGTGATAGTGAGTCTATTAGACCAACACAGTTCTGAAAAAGACTCTAGATACCATGCTAAACTATAGGAAAAAGAGACATTAAGCTGAGATCGTGTTTTTGAGGCACCATAAGTGCTTTATATATATATATTGAAAAAATGAAATTGATACAATAGAGGAGATTTGGTATCCCCTAATAATAAAGATATGAATAAATAAAAGAAATTCTTAATAATACATATATACTAGTTGAAATACATGCGCTTAAGCGGCCGTGAGTCCACTTTTTTATGATGATAAAATAGAGAAAAGTTCATTTAAAAATTAAACACTATAATAATTATTCAAATAAAAAAATATTAGTAAATTTTATATTGATTAATAAAAAAATCAATACAAGAAAAACATAAGCAGTTAACAAATGTATATACTAAAGAAGCAATTATTAAAAGAATCCTTATTATTAATGGTTTGGTAACTTTCTTACAAATAATAATAAAATAAATAAAATAGGTTATATTCAAAAGGGTAAAACGTGTAACATAATATGTACACTAAAAAAGCAGTTACAAATAGAATCCTCATTATTAATAGTTATAGAAAACCTGGATATTGTTGATTATATAATATTTGTTCCTTGTTTATGTAATTTAACAACTTCTATATTTAATTAAGATATAAAATTAGTATTAAAAATAAACTGTTGGTAGTGACACAATTGTGGAGCTCATTGTTGTTTTTGTTTTGCATTACTTAAAGTGGAAGGACATACTAGTCTTGATTTCTATATGGCTTACGATTGTAGGATTATGAACACTAGGATTATGAACACTCGTTTTGAGAAGTAGGAGGAAAATGTAATCACTTATAAGAGTGGAGGGTTAAGGTCGTCGATTGATTTCTTTATGTTTAGATGTGTTGATAAAAGAGTTGTTTGGATCACAAGGTTATTTCTTTAGTCTTACTAACACATGATTTTGATTATTGATGTTAATTCAAACAAGGTAATGTTTCCTTATTTAGGATAACAAGTCTATAAGAAGATTGAGTAGCCTTGAGTGAACCAAATGTGATTAGGTTGAGGGATAACGAATTGTGGTAAAAAGTGTTTGAGACAAAGAAACAAAAATGAATGCTTTTACATGGATGCAATAATGCCAAAATTAAGCAAGGTATCATCATGCTAGAAATGAGACAAGAAAAGTTAAGTGAATCTAATCTAAAGCTTTTGAAGAGTTTTTCATATATCTTGAGACTAAGAATGAAGAACGCAAGGTATATAACTAAGCTGCCAAAAGTAGGAAAGGTAAAATGAGAGTTTTGAAACAAGTAAGATGTATTAATGAAGAATAAAAAGGTTTTGGTCATAAATCAAAATATCAGAGAGTTGAATTAAATTTCTAAGCTTTTAATGACGGGCAATGATTGTCTTGTAAAATGGAAGGACTGAAATTCCCATGGCAAACAAAATTCGGTTTACTATAATATAATTCTAATAGGATAGGTAAAAAAAGGCTTAAAGGGTGGATAATGGGAAAATTGTTTGCCTGAATGATATCCCTATCGAAGTTTGAAAGTGTATAGGAGAGCATGGTATTGTTTGGTTCAGTTAGTTATTTATTGAGTCTTTGAGAAATACAACAATGGCAGGTGAAGGTATATTAAAAACAAAAGGGATATGTTTGGAATTGTGTTGATTATATTGAGGTACGAACCACTCTGAAGTTGTGAGAAAGTGATTGTGCAAGAATTAAAGGATGTGAGGATTGAAGACAATTTGTTTTGATGCCAGGAAGGTCTACAATAAAATCATTTATCTTTTACTTAGGTTGACGGAATGATATTGAACAATATTTGCATGATTTTTATTGACTTGGAAAAAACCTATGATAGAGTGTCATGAGAATTGTTATGGATGATTTTGAAAAGGAAAGGTCTCACATGATTTACACTTGCTGTATAGGACATGTATGGTACAACGACTACTAGAGTAAGAACTATAAGAGATGAGACCAAGGTATTTTCTAGTATAAAATAGAGAACGCATAGACATTAGGTTGAGTCAAATACCTTTTCTCATAGAAATAGGCCATTCAAGTTCAGTAGGCAGACCCAAATTCTGTTATGAAGAAGGTACTTGTGAAGAGTCAACATGTCATGCTCTACATCATCATGAGTTGTCACAGGAGCTTGTACATTACTGTCATGAGCTTGATATGTTTGAAGGGTTGCTAATGGGTCTCTCCTTTGGTAACATCTAGGGGAACCACAAGGTCATCTGGAGAAACAGATGGAAATGGAACAAAAGTAAGGGTTTTTTATGACAGGAGACTCCATTTTGTCAGAAGAATTAGAATTATCAAAATAGAAGACTAAAAAATAAGACAAATCAATATAAAATATTTTTGAAGGTAGGAGAGAAACTACAATAAACTTTATGGTGACTGTTAACATAGAAGACACATTTAATGTACTGTGTTGAGAGTTTGTCAATACCTGAAGTTAAATTGTGAACAAAGCACGTCGAATCAACTTCATTAGGAGGGATTGCATGAAGATATGTATGAGGAAAAACGTAAGAATGAGGAACCTGGTTATTTAGGAGAAAAGATGTCATGTGCGATTAATGAGATAGCACAATGTGAAGACAGTATCTCCCATGAAGGAGAAGAGTCTACGTTATCTTACTAAGATGCTTTTGTGTTTAGCAACCTCATTTTGTGAGGGGTGTGGGCACAGAATGTTCCTTGAAAATGTAATAGATTCATCAGTATGTGCAATCAAAGCAGTAGTGGCGGCTATCAAACCACTGGACAAAATCCTAGTAGGGGGCATGAATAACCCAGGTATGATCTGCAGGCTGCGGGGGTTTCTGTTGGAGATGTGTGATGTGAGACACATTGGCTGGGTAAGGGGACGGGTTTGGGTTTGGCTCGTAGCAATGATTAGGATAGAGATCACAGAAAATTGGATAAGTTAGTTTGGACATGTACAGAGGCGGACAGAAGTAGCCAGTGATGATAGCAGATTGTATGGTTTGTTGTCGTGAAAACCAAGTATACTTGATGAAGTTGTTAGAAATAAATATTTTAAAAATTTGGTCTTAGAGACTTGTATAGCATTGTGTGATCAATGTAGCATATGTCAACTAGTGTGTACAAGGCTTTTGTTCATCTTGTAGTTATTAAAGGAAATTTAAGTTCTGTAAAAATATTAAGTAAATGACTTGAACCAAAAATGAATAAGGATGATAAACTAGAATACAGTGAGTGGCATGTGTATGAATGATTACTGTGGTCAGCTGTGCTCCCATGGTTGGGAAATGTAACAGTTTCTTATATTTAACGAGTTCAGATATTTTGGTACAGAAAACTGCTTGGTGTTTACTGACATTGTGGTTGATGTACAGGTTATAAAGTTGATGAACTCAATCCTGAGTCCAGTCACTTGCGGCTTCAGTTTTCTCGGTATCCTGGTCCAAGAAGTGGACCTGCATCTCGGGGTAAAAGATAAGATGGTTCTTATAGACCACCTAAGTTTTATACCATCATATTGGGGACGATACTCCAAATGCAATTTTATTTGTTCCCTCCGGCTACAACCTTATTAGGGCATTTGAAATGCATAAAAATATTTACAGGCTGAGATCAAAGTACAATTTCAATTAGCAAAAATCTAACAAATGTGGATTTTTAGTACATGTATTCAATTACTCTGCTGTATCATTATTTGTTAATTTTAGTATATTAACTGATTTATTGTAGCGTTTACTTTCTGCTTGCCCAAATTATTATTTGATAACTGTCTTTGGTTATCAAGTATCCTGGTAATGTTCATATCGCACTTGGGTATGTGCAAATTGGGGGTTACTGTAATAGTGTAAAAGGCTATGATTCCAATAGTTTAAGTAGACAAGGGAAGGATATTGAAAAAAAAGATGTTCCCTTCTATCGGTGGCCTTCAGGTAAATAATCACTAGTTCTGCAAGACAACATACTCGAAGTTCTGTATGTAGCATAGGAATGTATCAAAGAGATATTTGTTCCAAAAATTTAATTTTCCAAAAGTTTGGAAAAGAGATGTTACCTTTCCACAACTATTCGTGGTTATATATTTTTAACCTAAATTGGCTAAAGCCTTTCAAGTATTTGATCAGCGTCATCTGAAGACGTTTCTGAAAAAAAATCCCCATTTGTGCATTGGTCATAGCTAAGGAATTTATCACATGAATTCAACTTAATTTTGTGCAGAAACAGATTTGTAGTCTCAGGGTTAGAATGAGATTTTAGTTTTTCACTAGGGCTTTTAAGCTTCACTTCGCTAGAAAAAAGACGATCGAAAATTTCAAAATCAATGACTTTGCTTGTTGGTTTTGGTGGTTACTTGCATCTTAAATATACGAGGATTTCTTCTTGCACTCCTATGAATATAAAAATTCTATTTTATCATTTTAGTTTATGAAAAAAATGACTTTTAAGATTCTACATGTTCACTAATGGAAATCCTTACGTGTTTTGTAAAAATAACTGAACTTTTGAAAATTTTATGGACCTTCCATTTGTAACAAGCACGTTTACATGAATTTAAGTTGATTTTGTTCTTCAAGTTTTGGGACAAGGTTTTTAAGATAACCGTGCTTTGTACTTAATACGATTTTGTTATTTAAGTTCATTTTTTGATTGTTGATAATTTAATTTTTCATTTTATTAAAATATAAATAGTTATTTGTTAACATAACCTTTTTAATAAGGTTAAATATATTTTTACGTCATAGAAAACACATTTTATTCATTAAAAAAATTATCTTAATCTTAAATTTATAGAAATATGTCATGGTTTCAACTTTTATTAATGAGAGATAAAACAATTTTCTTGAAACACTATGGCCATATAAAATATGTTTTAGATAATGAGACTAAAATGAGATATTTAGTTTTTTGTTTTGTTTTTTGTATTTGCATACTTTTTAACCTTTTTATAAAAACATGAACATTTAGAAGTCAAATATCGTGAATATATTTTATTTGTTTATAGTTAAGAAGTCACTATCTTAGTAATCTATATGCATTGACTCATTTTTAATGATATACAATTATTAAAATAAAATTATTATTAAAATTTATATTAAATGAAGATAAACAAGTAATAATAGAAAAACTATTTTTTTTATAATATTCTAATTACAAAGTATTTGAGATAATCATTATGATCGTAAATAGTTTTTTTTACAAATAACATCAATAAAATAACTTAATTTTGTAAATTAAATAAGTGAATATGTAGAGGAAAACATAATCATTTTTATAAATTTATAATATAAATCAGTAAAAAGAATTATATTTAAAACTAATATTAGAAAAGTTACCTGGTCATAACTTCAAAACTTAATTTGGAAAGTTTAGGGTTTAATTTCCATACACCCTCCAATTAGAAATCACTTTAGATATATTTTTAGTGTAATATAAAAATAAAAATAAAACTTATGAAACAAGAGAATACATGATAAGAAGATCACAAAACAACTTAACATTGGGAATGCTTTCTAATTAAATTCAACAAAAAAATTACATTTTATTAACAGTAGAACATTGATTATTTTGAGGGTAAGGCCTTTTCATTTTCTTTTTCTTTTACTGAAGCATTCTCTCACCCATACTTAATATAACACACTTTGTAAGAAATTAATTATCTTTTTATAAGATATTTTATAATTTTTTTATGTAATATTAGATTTATTTTTCTTTATTTATCCTTATAAAGTATTATGAGTATGTGTGTTTTTATTAATGAATAGCGAAAAGAAAATTTTAAAATTCATTAACATTAAAGGTAAATTTGTCGAATTTGTAATATTTTTTGAAATAAAAATAAATTTAACTAAATAAATTAATTTTTATTGGTATATGTGTATTTATTAGAAATACTTATATTAAGTAGGAGAGAGTTTATTATAAGAGCAAAAACTTGAACTAGTCTTGCCGGTTCTATTGGGTTTGTGTCCAATTCTACACTTAACAACAATTTTTCAAATTATGAGTTAATGATACTGGACTCAATCATGGTGTCAATTTTTCTTCACAAATTTCCATTTTCTTCATAAATTTCTATTTTCTTCATTTTGATCATATTTATTTATAACTTGAATAATTTATACAATTTTGTGGTTGATATATTTTTATTAAACTTTCATTGAAAGATTTAGTCAAACAAATTGTTTTATACGTCTAATACAGATACTTATTACTAGGTAATCTGAATTATGATGGTCTTCACTGACCTATATTGACACATAATTAAGTATTATTAAATTCTTGTAATTTGAAAAGCTTACGTATGTATTGATCGGATCATAACCTAATTATGTGATTAATAACAATTTTTTCTTAATATATAATTATATGTGCTATTACACTTAATTATTAAGATTACTTTTGAAACAACATTTTTCGTACATAAAACAACACGAATATTTTTTAATTAGACTTAAATTGATAAATGAAGTTGATTCAAACCTAATTACCTAACCTATTTAATATGAATACATTTAATTGTCATGATTTGTCAAAGCCGGCTTCCTTTGTCTTTGTGCAAAAAACTTTTACTTGATCTGATGATTTAACTTTATTTCATTAGGTAATATGTATTTAATTAAAATCATTATTTTTTCCAAACAAAAAATTTAATTAAAAAATACATTTTTATTTAATAAAAGAGTTATATATAATAGTTTATAGGTTTTTTATAACAGTTTATTTCTTAAACATTCTCATTTTAAAATAAATTTATGATATTATAATGTTGAATTACTGTTATATAATTTACTTTCTAATGCACCTAAAACAAAATTTTGTTGTAACAATTATTTCTTATATTTTTAAATGTAGTAAAATATAAACTTATTATGATATTATAATTTTTAGTTATTGTTGTATAATTTATTCTTTATTGTACAAAAAAAAAAGAAATTTCTTCTCAAAAAAACAATAATTATTTCTTATTTTTAAGATTAAGAATTAAATATATTAAAATTGTTAATAAAGAATAAATAATAGATAACTTTATTCGAAGAGGAGTGACGTACCATATACTCCAAGATCAAAATGCCTTCAACCAAAATGACAATGTGAAAATCGAGTATTACAAGAAGTAAAGTACTTTCGTATTTGCCCTCTTCTTTGGAATTACTTTCTTATTGTTCCAAAACAAAAGTGAACCTTTCATTTATTGAATTACAAAAACCCTTTCTTTCTATTTCTTCTTGTAGTGACCAATGCATAGTACTCGGTAGTATTTTCGTATGTTCGATTCTTTTTGCACCACAATAGACTTGCTCGGTTCTTTTTGCGTCGCGAGAGATCGGCTCGGTGTTTGGGCTTAGGTAAACCTATGCCAATGGCCTTAGTTAGGTTGGCCCAGAGCGCGTGATGGGTACACAAAGTAATTTTATTGATGCACCCGTTTAAAAGATACATTTGTGTGGTAGATATAATTTTGTTATTATTGTTAGTATGTGGCAATATTTTCTCTGTTACGTATCTGTTGCATGTTTCTGTTGCATACATGTGACTAGTTGTTATTAACCCTAGTAAAGATAGAGAGATGTTTGGGTAACAGAAAGTGGGCCTGCGGATAGCACCTGAAGATCATTGGTGTTCGCGACAGGTGGTTTTCTGTTACAAATAAAAGTTTAGTATAATTATTTTCAGTTAAGATTCCCTGATCTCCAGGGAGAATGGTGGCATGTTGCATGAGCAGTGATAAAAGGAGGATAGGTCTCCAGGTAAAGGTACGTTGTTTTTGCACACTTGACTAAGTTGTTATTTTTGGTGAGCCCTAGCTGACTTGATCGTCAGAGTGTAATCAACAGGTAGGGCGCCTTCTGTCTCAACGAAGCCTTATTCTAGCACAACAAGGAGACGTGATTCTAATTCCAGAGGAGACGGATCTAGGAGGCAGCGTTCAAGCTAAGGTCAACCGGCGACGCAGTCAACCGACAAGAACACTTCTCTTTCTACTTCTATTTTTTTTACTATTTGTAGTGGTGGCGTGTCCGATACGTCGAGACCCTTCAAAGCGGAATCATCGAAGGACAATTTAGAATAGAGTGTAAGGTTTACATAATTTTCTAACCCTTTTCCAGGTGGATTTTTTTAGACAGAATGTTAAAACAAAAGTAAATAATTACATTACATTAAAATTTCATATTTAATTATTATAAATATTAATTATAATATCAATGTTATGAATAAATATATTTAAATACACTCAGTTATAATATTATTATAATTAAATTATAATTATAATGTAATTATATATAATTAATATATATGTATATATATATATTTTTTTTTTCTTCTTCTAAAATAAGGTAATATATTCCATAAAATTTCGTTTGAGATGTGATCTTTCTCTAACAAATATCTTTATAATACTAGTTTTTTTATATTGGAACAATGATTAAATATATATTAATGAAAAAGATTATAATATGCATAAAATACATTCTACAATAAATATTAATTTCTAAGAAATAATTAATGACATTTTAATAGTTAATTTAAATTAAAATAGAAAGCATGAAGAGTAAATCCATCATTACAAATGAATCCTGATCATATATAATATTGGTTTACTAAATATGATTGATATATTTTAAAAATTAAATTTTCAGTGAAAATTAAGTATTTAATATTCACTAGTTGGAGAGAGGTATTTTATGTCTGTTAACCATTCGAGATGGATGTGGACGATGTAAATTTATGTTACATCAAATCTTTAACATAAAAATTTTATTTGACATTAGACCATAACACAATCTAACATAAAATTTTGTTAAAAAATAAATTAAAAAGACCCAAAATTTATGTTGGATTATGTGTAAATTTATGTCGCTTTTGATATATTTTGATGTAATTTTATGTTGGACATTGTATGGTCCAACATAAATTTTGGACTTTTTTTAAATAATATTGATTTTAGTTTCAAACCAAAATTTGAAATACAAATTTTTTCAATATTATTTATGATGGAGAAAGAAAGTGGTCTATTGTTATTGTTCTCTTAGCTTTTGGATGTCTTTCTAGATTATTCGTTATAGACTTGAACCTACTTGATTATACCATGATCATAAAGATAAAATAGAAATAATTTTATGTTTAGATGTGTTACCTTAGTCCAAAAATCAATGATACCTATCCAGATAATGATTCGCATCCAGGGTAGCACATAGTAGCCACATATAAATGAGTATGGTTTCCTATTACAAGTGACAAAATTAATTTCATACAACTTGAATATAAAATAACTTTTATATGTATGATAATTGAACCATGGTTTGGTTTTTCTGGATTTACTCTCTTTATTTTCCATTGTTTTCTTTTACTCACTTTTTTCTTCAATTTTTTTATTCTTCTCTTTGTCTGCCTCACACTCTTTTTTATCTTCCTTATTTTTTCTTTCCTCATCTTTTCTCTCCTCATCAACAACCAAATTATTACCAATCTCCTCTTTGACAATTATACCACTTCTAGTAGTGATTGACTTACAATGCTCCTTGGGATTTGTTTGTATGTTGGCTGAAAATTTACCACTATGTTGTTCCACCAACTGTTTAGCAATCTGTCTCACTTGTGTCTCCAAGCTTCTAATTGAAGCGCCAATATTCTTCTGATTAGACAATGATGCTTGTGTAAATTTATGCAAGGTATCCTCTAATTTGCTTATTCTCTCCTGAACTGAAGAATAACACTTCATGGATTGAGTCTGGCTTTGATAAGAATGCATAACTTTGTAATTGTTGCAGCAACTTAAACATTTGCTTATTCGATGCTTCAATATGCTATGTCACAATTTTGTTCTGAGCCATAATTGTATCTAAAGTATTAAGATCCAAGACCCATTTCTTCTACACATTCTATTTATCATGTCGAGCTTGATAATCTGTTGATGCTAGTGCATCAATAATCCTTGTTGGCTGTTCAACATCGACAACCATCATCGTACCACCAGTTGCTGCATCCAAAATCATTTTTGTGTCAAGGCTCCATTATGGAAGATGTTTAGTTGAGCAATATTTTTAAATCGATGATTTGGAAATCTTCTCAGCATTCATTTAAATCTCTCCCAAGCTTCACGAAATGGTTCATTTGGTCCTTACTTGAACATAAAGATGTTGGACTTTGCTTTGATGTAATGGAAGAGTGAAAATAATCTCTATAAGAACTTCTCCTCTACATCCTTCAAATTGGTGAGACTCTGATTTGGATGAGACTTGAGTCATTCTTTTGCTTTACCTGCCAATAAAAAAGGAAATAAATGCAATTAAGTAGATTCAATATCACCTTCTTAAAACCCCCATTGTTCCAACCAACTCACGAAACGTAGACATATGTGTATACAAATCCTCATAGTCCATGCCAGTAAATTGATGAGTACTAATCAAACTGAGAAATATTGGTTTCATCTCCAATGTCTTAGTAGCACGAGGTATTGCAATGTTGGAAAAATGTCGTGGTCTGTGTTGCATAGCATAATGACCAAGTGTTCTTCTGGGTGGTGGTTATCTTTCCTCAGCTATGTTGTTTTTTTTTAATTGGTTCAATGTGAGAGGTAGACGTGGTTAAAGATTATTCATAGTTTCTCCTCACTTTTCTTCTCTTTTCTTAATCATGTTCCTACGAGCTCTCTTTTCAATTTTTAAATCCAACTGCAATTGATCTCTGGAAACCTATCATTTTAATATCATATATCATACTCATGCAAGGATTAACACAAAAAATAATAATTTAAAATAAATAAAAAATAACTACTTTTTAAAAATAAAACAAAATTTCATTGGTATAATAGGCTTCCATCTAGTCTATTCTTAGAATTCTTTATGAATAGGTATAGTCTACCTATGTATCATTTATTGTTAACATATGAATTTTGGTCTAGTTTCTCCATATTTTTTTATTTTCTTTCTTTTTTCTTTTTTTAATAATACTTTCATGTGATGGCAGATGATTGTTGTTACTTGAGGTGTCAGTCTAGCTAAGATGTCAAGTTGCATAGTAATGCCTAACATGAAGGCTTTTATAAAAAATAAAATAAAAAGAAAAATAGATAATCTAAAATAAAGAAAAAAAATTAATTTTTAAAAATAAAAGAAAAACAAAATTTTAAAATAAATAAAAAATAACTAATTTTTAAAAATAAAAGAAACACATAAAAATTTAAAATAAAGATAAAAATAACTAATTTCAAAAATAAAAGAAAACAAACAATTTAAATAAAGAAAAGAATAACTATTTTTTTTAAAATAAAAAAAGAAAAAATTGAAATAAAGAAAAAGTAACTAATTTTTAAATATTAAATAAAATTTAAAATTTAAAATAAAGAAAAAAATTTAATAGAAAGAAAAAAAAAACTAGTTTTTAAAAATAAAAGAAAAACAAAAAATATTTAAAATTAAGAAAAAATAACTAATTTTTAAAATAAAATAAAAAAATAAATATTTAAAATAAATAAAAGAATAACTAATTTTTTAAAATAAAAGAAAAAATAGAAATCCCCAATACTTGATGAGTTAATGATGTGAGTTGATTTTAGGATTGCACATTTTAAGGTGAGAACCCTAAGAAGATTCGCACTGGACACAAACTTAACCAAGTGGTTAAGTAAGTGTGAAGGTTCACTTCAGAAGGGCAAAGAGAAAAACACAGATATATGGCGTGGATAATGCAAAGAGGGGCAGAAAATAAAGATAACAAGATGAAGAGGACAAAAAATTAAAAGACAATTACAAATATAGATGAAAGAAGTGAATGGAAGGCGTTAAAAGAAAGTAAAAGGAGGAAGAGATGAAGAGAACTTATGGTGAGAAAGGAAGTCACGCCACTTGGAGCAGAGGGTCTCCAAGATGAGTGGTTCAAGAGATTGGAGATATTACCCACCCAAGATAAGACCTAAAGCCGCCACTTGAGATATTAACCACCCAAGATAAGACCCAAATAACTCATAGTACTCAGACTCACAAATTCACTCCAACAGAGTTTCTTTACTTCAAATTTCAATGTGTGAAGTACATGAGGCAAGACACTCTATTTATAGGAGAGAGAGTTCTGGAGAACAAGATAGAGGGGTAGGGGGTGTCATTTGTGAGAAACCTTTTAGAAGGTAGGTCAAAGAAACCCTAAACTTAGAAGCACTTATCATGAATGGTGGACTTGGCACAAGCCTAAATTACTAAGCACACCCTACTCTAGTTTATTCTTTTATTTGGACCCCCAAAGTGAACCCAATTTATTTACATAACTTCTCTTGTAGAAAGACAAGAAGGAAGAACTTCTGATATTCTGGTTTATATTTGGTTCTTCTTTTGCTGATGCTTTCTCGAGGTTTAGTGGAGCCTGACATTGTATACTGAGATGACTGATCATAGTGTCAATTGTTGCTTGTGTCCTTGGTCATCTTCTTGGCAAATTGGGTTGTATTAGTTAAACTTTAAAATTTTAAATAAAAATTGTTCCCCGACAACAATGCCAAAAACTTGTTGACGTAATTGGGCAAATGTATCGAGTCAGAAGTAATAATTTGTCTCAAAAGACGGATAATTAGATATTGAAATGTGTGAAGTAAATTGATTCAAGGTATATGAGTATTGTTTAAATAAAATTTTATTGTAATTTAAATAAAAATAGAGTAAATGATTATGAAAAGTGGATTGATAAAATTGGGATTGAAATTATTTTTTCTCACTCGTTTGTATTTTAGTAAATAAAAATGTTCCTGTCAGTTGACTCGAAACACCTTCGTGCATCTACGTCACTCTTACGTCCAGAGTGCTTGCTTTCGCGTGTGCCTTTCCTGTGGTGAACACCTGAAAACATAAAGCAAAGGGCGCCCTAGCGGCCGTTTGCACTCTGACGCTCAAGTCAGTACTAGGGCTAGGAAACACCAAAACTATATAATCTTGCTACTGTGGGTGTGTTTAGCGGCGCAAGAGAATTCTCCCTTGTCTAGTTTGTTACCTTGCTATTTATAGATTGAAACTAGGGTTTCCTCTTTACCCAAAATGGGCTTTTTCTGATGGGGCGGGCCCAACACTATAGTTACCTTACTCTTAGGATAACCTAGCGCGTGGGGTCCCTAATTGGAGTGCGACCTCTGGCGGGTGATCACCTGGGTGCCTCCTCGTGCACCTGATCTCTGGGGTCACCCGCCTCTGGGAGTGCCCTAGCTATTCACGTGCCATGCATGTAGCTCACCCCTGGAACGCGACCCTCACGAGTCATATCTTCTCCCTTACTGATAACTGGCGTGTGATCTGGGATCCACTTCTCGTGGCCCAACTCTACTATTTGGGTTTTCGACGTCCGATCTCTCCACGTTGTCTAGTGGCACGTCGGTACATAGAGAAGTTTTAATGAGGGAGACTTAGTTTGAAGAATGAGAACTGATGCTAGAAAAGATCCACAACAAGGAAAGTTGGCACCTAATTGGGAAGGCCGTTTTAAAATAATGGAGAATCTACAAAATGGGCTTACATATTAGAAACACTGGATGGAAAGATTATACTGAGAACTTGGAATGCAAGCCATCTAAAGTTTTACTTCAGTTGAATATGTTGTAATGAAATCCTTTTTGTGTATAAAGTTATGATATGAATGTTTATCCTTACATAAAATTATATAGGATCAAGTTATTCATAAGCAAATTTCATATTATTCTAAAAACTTCTCGGTCCCGGATGCATTTACTTCAGGTGAAGTCCCTCCCAAGAAAAATAACACAGACTTCTCGGTTTTGGATGCTTTCACTCCAGGTGAAATCCCTCTCAAGAAAATAATTTTGATCTATTGGTTCGAGATATTTTCATTACGAGTAAAAGTCCCTACCAAAATAACTTCGACTTCTCGGTTCAAGATGCTATTGTTTTTGGTGAAATATTCTTTAAGATAACTGATTTAACTTAAGATTATTTCACTCCAGTTAGTTAGACCTTAAGGTATGAAGAAAAGCTCTTCAAATGTTTCATAAAATCAAAAGTTTTGAATATCTTTTACCAATTATGTTTTTCAATCAATCTTAAAAGTTCATTAGTCAGTTAAAACAAATATAGAACCGAAAGATTGAGCTGAAACGTCAAATTATATAAAGACTTTAAACTAATATAGTCAAAATAAGTCGTAAAACGACTATCAAAATGTTTTAAAACCCGATAACTATTAATCGGGAACTATTACAAAAAATTAGGAGTCAAGATTCATTTAGTTCTCGGTATTAACTTCTGTTGCATCTTCATCAGGAATTTCGTTGATAGGAACCAGTGCACCATTGTAGAAGTTTTTGTCGACATCAAAGTTCCCTTCATCTAAAGGGATTTTACAAAAATACTTAGCTTGTTGAAGAGCTTTATTGAAACTCAATTTATGTTGATCAATCATAGAGCCTTCAGCCTCAAATACGTTTAATTTTAGTTGGCTTATTTCCTTTTACAAAAGATGGATAGTTTCACTATCAACTTCTTTAGCAGTAGACAGGTCCGATAGCTTTTCCTTCAAGTGTTGATTCTCATCATCTAGTTTCAACCTCTCGGCAGTTAAATCAGCAATTTCGTCCTTAAGTAATTCTTTTTCGGCTTCATGTTGAACATTCAAAGTACTTAACTCTTTAACTTGAGCTGTCAAAGAATTGAGCTTTCCATTTGATTCCGCAAGTTCAGTCTTCAATTTTTCAAATTCAGGAGAAGAAATATCACTTGTGCTTTCTTCTTTGATCATCTTGCCAATTAATAAAGCACGATTTGTCAGTTCAACAATCGAATCAACCAAGGATGGAATATCATATGTTTTAAGCATAATGTACGAAGTCCCAACAAGGTTAGTCTGCATATACTCTGAAAATCGAGTTGTGGCAGCAAAAATTGAGTCTGGAAGTGGTTGAGAAGAACTTCCAATGGTGTGACGATGACGCTTAAAGGATGAATGTGATCTTCTAGTACTTCGATCTCTCTTTCTGTTCTTCTTTGAAGGCTTAACAACATATTCATTATTGTCGGATTCAACGACATCCTCGACCCGAGATATTGGTTCGATAACTTCTACTTCTACCTCATGATTAGCCTCATTTTCAGGCCGAGGAGTTAAACCCCCCACTTTGCTCACAATCTTTGAAAAGTAAGACTGTGCTTTCGAATTAGTTGCCGCCGTCAACTATTGCTATAAAAATCTATTGCCGCCGTCAACTTTCGAATTAGTTAAAAATCTATTGCTATAAAGAAAAATTTGAAAAAATACATACCAAGGAAATATTTTCTACGCCTTTTCAAAGTGTATAATCGTAATAGAGCACGAGTAGGAATCTTGTGGGATAAGTGATCGAGTACTTCAAGAACAAGACGATCTTCAACATTCATTGAATGGTATGACCATGAATTAAATTTTAAGGGCCGACTAGTCCAATAGAAAGGAAATTTTGGAACATCACCATCAAAGAAATATCTTCTTCCATTGTCCACGATTAGGATTTTGAAAAAAAACCTCCTTTGAAATTCTTGTATGAGGAAGTAAATGGTTTAAGAAAACAAATTTTTGATTTACTAATCAAAGATAACCAACCTGGTCGCTTACCAGGCCGAGAACTATAATAATACAGGAAAGCTTTCAGACTAGGAGATAATGAAAGAAATTTACACAAGATGTTAAAAGCTTGCATAGAAGTCCAACCGTTAGGATAAAGTTGGGTAGGGGCAATGTTTAGATATTTAAGTACACTCATTTGAAACTCATTTAAAGGAAGCCTAACATGAAGGTCAATAAAAAAAATTCATAAAAATAGAAAAATTCACAACTATCACTTTCATGGCCATGACAAACATTGTCGACGGCTCCGGCACGCCAAAAATAAATTATTTCTTCAATCGCATTTGGAGAATAAATGTAAATCTTGGAAAGAAAATCGCTAAGAGCTAAAGAAGAACGATATCGAGAGAAAAATTCTCAGACTTTGTGATTAACCCAATCATAACCGAGACGAAGACTTATCCTTTCTTCAGCTCTTTCGGTTCCTTCAACTTCAACGGCTATGACTGCATCATTTGAGTCTTTCATACACGAAAGCGTAGCAGATGACGAGAGTGAATCCACATTCTGATTAGCCTCCATCACTTTCCCAATAGATTCATTACCCGCGCTAAAAAAACCAATAAATTCGTCAGAAACGAAAACATAGCTGGAGAGAGACATTATACCTTTTGATGGAATTTAGTAAATCTTTCAGAACTAAGAATACAAGAAAGCGTGAATGTGAACAAATGAAGTTAGGTATTTATAACCTTAGTAAAACCCTTCATACGAAAGTTCTTGACATCGCGACCGTTAAATTACATTGCATCCAACAATCAAATGTTTCTAACCTATCAAGTCAATCAGCTTGTTCGAGAAAAAGCACGTGAAACAAGGCATTTAATACAAAATCAAAATGATTTGGAAAAAGATTTTTACTGACACGCTTTAAATGCTTTCTTTCTTTTCGTAATAGGCATAACATCTTTTTATAAAAATCCTCATGCTTGGGGGGCTAGTGTACTGTTAGGCTGAAAGTAGGTCGAAAGGTCAATCGAAAGGAAAGACCGAAAGGTTAAGCCGAAAGATGGAGTGTAAAAGATATAAATAAATAAAATTATAATTGGTTATTGTAGCAAAGTCCATAATAACAGGCCCAAATTAAAAGGTGGGTGTTTAAAAAATGTTAGTTACAAAAAGAAAAGCCCAAATAGTTCTAGGCTCAATAAGAGAACACTATAAATAGGTCATCAATCTAAGAGGTATGTAGAGTGAATTTATCTGATAATTATATAAAATTGATTCTGGCTTTGGCATCGGAACACCTTGTAGGTACACAGACCAGCCGTGAGAGGAGAGCAAGAGAAGAGACCGAGAGGAGAAGCCGAGAGATTTAGTGGACCAAAAGCCCAACCCGAGAACAAAGAGTATGAGAAGTCAACACAGTTTGTCGAAAGAAGAATAGTTTCTAGACCCTTTGTAAGAACAAATACAAGTATCAAGTATATTTGAATACATAATATTCTAAAATTATATGGGTACAACAATGTATTTTAAATAAAATATAATCATATTTATGTATTTCTTATATTTTTCAATTTATTTCTCTCTCTTTCGTTATATTTCTTTTTATAGTTGGTTTTTATATTGATTTTTCACCATTATCACATTTTTCTTAGCCTTTAATTTTTTTTAGAATTTATTATAAAACATTATTATAGTCAAATTTAAATAAAAATGCCATCATTTTAGTTATAATAATAATAATAATACTAATAATTTCAACTCTATTCAAGAGAAAAAAAAAATAGTTTAGAATATAACAAACCCAAGTTCTAATGTGGAGGCCACCATACAATATGCGTGTATTAGAATTTTCATTGTTACATTGTTTTTAACTTCTTGTTGACATTGTTATTATTTTTACTTGGTTTTCTTGTGTTGTGATGCTTCTGTTCTATCCATGTGATTTTGTTCTGCTTGCATTGCAACACTTGAGTATATTCTGTCTGGTATTATTTTCTTCAAGTTCTTCTTATATATGTTATCACTTCCTTATTCTATTGTCATAGTTATGTTGATGCAAGTGGAACTGGAAAGGATGTCTATGAATATGTAAGTTCAAATTAAGACTACTTGTAATAATCTCAAACTTTTATGCTGCAATTTATGATCTTATGCCTTTTAATTTCTTATATAGGTTAAGTCTGTTGGAAAATTTAAGGAAAGAAAGCGGACTGGCGAAATTTCTATTTCTAGTAAAATAATGAGAATTATCAAAGGTTATAATCAATATGTAATACGTAATTTGGATCGTGGTTATACACAAAAGGAGTTTGGATCGTGGTTATACACAAAAGGAGTTAGGTGTCAGCTATGTCAAGGTTTGTTCTTTTGGTTAGCATCTTTGTTTTTCTTTCTTTCAAATTCTTCATGTTTTAGTATTTAGTTTCACCATTGGTTTGCTTTATTGCTTAGTGGGGAACTTATCTTTGTTATAAAATCTCTTATTCACTATTCACAAGAGAAGAGGTTGAGAATGAACATGAGACTTAAAAAATTGCAGGAGAGAGTGAAGAAACAACAAGAGAAAGTGAGAAAAAATTTGAAAAATTTATAATTTGTTTTTCATGTTTTATGGTACTATGAAAGCACTGCAAAAATAAATAAATAAATAAAATATATATATATATATATGATGTTATTTGTGGATTATTAATGTATATATTTTCTTACCTTATAATGTAATTATTTCAAACAAAATTTCAATTTGGATTTATGTGATTATCTTCTAGTTTTTACAATAATCTTAGTTCACATTCATAATTCATAAAAAAGTTTTTTTTTAAAAAAAAAATTGTTCACTTTTAATGATATCTATATTCTGAACATAATTATTTTGAGTTGACGAACTTATAAATTTATTTTAAAATTAATGAACTTAAATCTACAAATAAATATAAAATATGAAAGAGTAAGTAGATAAATAAAATAATATTTTATAATAAATTATATTATTTAGAGACCAATATAGTGACCATTTTTTTTTAATTATATATTTGGTCACTAAATGAGTTTCTATATATTTTGGTCACTAAATTGATTTCAATGAAATTGGTTGTTAATTTGGTTTCTATATAATTGGTCACTAAATTAGTTTCTATATATTTGATCACTAAATTGGTTTTTATTTAATAGTAACTAATTTGGTTTCTAAATTAAAATCCAATTTAGTATTTAAAATTAGCGACCATAATTTTAGTCACTTAATGCTATTAGATTCTAAATTAGTTTCTAATTAAGTTAATGACTAATTTTATCATTTTAGAGACGAAATATTTAGTTTTTAAAAACAATTTTTCTTTAATGAATCTAATCGAATAAAAATAAATAATATGCAAAATCAGTAAAAAAAAAAAAAAAACAACAAAATCATGAGTCACCAAAAGAACCTTCACAAAGTCTTCGCAGCAGTCAACTCTTTCAACAAGAGACTTTTCCATACACTGCATGCATTTATTATGGATTTAGATGGATTGGTAATTTGGAGGAAAATTATTCTTTGAACTGGAATTTTTGAAGCGGGATAAACGAAAATCATGGATTCAATATTACATCTCTTTCAAAAATCAACAACTGGCTTTGTTTTTCTTAGACCATTCATCACGATTGGGGACATAATAATTGTACGTATCAACAGTAAGAGAATATAAATACTTTATGATATGTAGAAATTATAAAATATAATTATTTGTATAATATTCAACAGTATAACATTATAATTTGTTATCAGATAAAAGCGTAAAACGATTTGATGAATATATTATTTACTCATAATTATTTGCAACAGTAAAATATAATTATTATGGTATTAAAATGTCTTTGACAAACACTTTCCTCAAAAATACTATCTAAAATTTATAGAGAAAATAACCTATCTGATGATCACTTTTCTGGACATTTTCAACTTCAGTACATTTTTTTTCAAAAACAATTCATATTATTGAATAAACAATTATTCTCCTACTTCATGCTCACAAAATGGAAATATTTTTTCCTGAAAAAATTGAAGAACAGGCAAAAGTATTAATTTCTAAACACACATATTAAAAAATTAGCAGTATATATAGGGAGTGGTATCAATAATCTAAAGAGAAAATTGAAAGAATGGAGAGTTTCTAGCCTCATTGGCTAAACTTTGTACTGTTTTGGCTTGATCCCTTAGATGTCACTTTTGTAGTTGGTGGTTGACTATTCTTTTCCTTTTTTTTTCTTTTTTTTACTATATTAATTCAATAATATTTTAAGTTTTAAGTCCCTTAGATGTCACTTTGTATTTTTCTTTATTTTAGTGACATAATTTTTCAAAATCCGGATTTTTAAAATCAAATTCTCAATCTTGGGTAAAAGTTTAATAAACAATACAGAAAATTAAAAATTAAAATAGAACTAGAATTTTCCAAAATATTGAAACTAAAATCTGAACAAAAAATAAAAATTGTAGATAAAAATGGAAAGGAATAAAAAAATGTAATTTAGCATAAACTACCTCCTAGCTAACTAGCCTCTTCTTGAAGCAATATCCTAAGCCACAACTTAGAGCATGGCCATTCTTATTCGTTGAAGAAATAAGCGTGTGGGGTCTTAGTTGTCGTAATGTTATTACCATTTTCCCTGTGTATGGATTCGTAGCTGTGACCTTCCCCAAACAAGATAAAAAGTTGTGGATAATATAAGAGACAAACTTCTTGCAAATAGTAATGTGTATATGTACCCTAATGTGGTTATCAAGCTTTATTCAATAATTAAGGAAATTAATGAAGTCCTCCACTTTTTGTTCACTAGATATACAAGTGCATGCACATAATTTTACACTTGAAGTTGGAAAAGCCAACTCAAGTAATTAGAGAAAATGGAAAAGCTTTTGAAGGATTTGCATTTGGACTTCGACTTGATGCAATTTTCAAGTTTTAGTTTATTTGTTTGTATCACTTAGATTGTGTTTGGATTTGGATTGTTGGATCTACTAAAAAAACATTCTCGTTAAAAGTAAAATGTGTTATATAAACTAGATGGATCATTTTGTTATCAAGTTTACTTGTATACGGATTAAGCTTCAATATTTGTTCTATTTTTTTTTACTAATAAAAAATATGAAAAATGAAAAAGTCAAATTCTAGATTTTTTTTATCAAAAAAAATAAATAAAATTAAATTAATTATTAAAGAGATAATCCAGTCGATATGAAAAAAATAATTTAAAACTTAATGTGAAAAAAAAAACCACCAAAATAAAACACAAAAAAGGTCATATCTTCACCAAAATTTGCAGAAAACATATGACCAAAGGTAATGTAAAACCAACAACAAAAGATAGAGTCATATGCTTTTAACCTGCAACAACCCCAAACCCCTCTTCACCAAATAATCACTTTATACCTCTGTGATACATATTTATGAGAGCTATATAACAAGATAAAAGCCAACTCTAGATGAATCCCCTTTGTAATTTAACACCAAACACATTTTTTCTTTCTTTTTGCATGTCAAAAGTATGTGCCTAATATTGTTTGACTCTATCAATATTTCATTATAACTAATCAAGAGGGTTTCGTGCAAGAAAATTTAGCCAAAACTAACCACACAAAGAGTAGTTTGGCTTTCTTTGTAACTTTGCAATTATAATATTTTCTTTAGAACCATAGAGGAGTTTATTTAAATACAATTTAGTTAGGAACAAGACAGGTATAGGATATCAACTTAATTATTAAAATCATATCCATGAACACTGACTTTCTTTAAGAAACACAGAATAATGTGCGTACATTTAGCATTATAGAATTGGTTTTCTTATCAGAATTGTAGTCCTTGCATGTTTCCATCAATATATAATTTAGGCTGTAAAATTGAGCTGTATATTAGTGAAATTAATATATTGTGAATATTGGACAATTGACGCAATTTGAGTGTATATGTACTTGAATTTGGCATTATTCACTACATCAAAATATACATATTTAATTGGGTAACTAAAAAAAGCAAAAATTCCTTGGATATTTATGGAGGGGTGAAGAATATGAATAGTGCAAAGAAGAAGACAACAACTTCATTACAATATATATATTTTGCAAAGTGGTCCATATACAAAGCTATGCTATGATTCATGACTTCATAAGGAAGGAAAAGTCAGCCTTGAGAATTGTTGTACCTTTCACAATTAAGAGCTTTGGAATTTGTTTGGCAACTGTCCCAATTTAGAGCCTTAAAAAAGAAAACAAACAGTAAGGGTAGATGGATAAAGTGGAGGCTTTGATGCAAAAACTACTTTGAATGTGTGGCTTTAGGGTATGTGTTTGGGAATGCCAGCATGTTATTTATTTTATTATTTTAATCTGTTTAATCAAATTTAGGAAATCAGATCCTCTTCATCATGATGCTGCTGGTTTATGTCTGGAATGTGAAAGAGTCTTCTGCTCTTCTTTTTTTGTCTCTAACCTATAGGTAAAATAATTGTTTGACCCTAAAATCATAGGGGTTTCTTTATGGAGTTCCATAAACAAAATATGATTACAAATATTATGATATATGTATTATATTATTGTATATTTATTATCAGTATTTTTATTGTAATATATAATGTTAGAGATTTATTTTCTTTGTGATGAAAACATATTTTTTTAAATATTATTATTGTAAAATATAGTAAACATTTTTTTTATCAACAACATATCTTTTATTAAAATTTTGTATGAATTTAATTACGTATAAATATAATATTCTCAAACAAATGTTATATAAATTAAAATGAATAATATATTTATAAATAATTTTTCTGGAATATATATATATATATATATATATATATATATTTATATATTTATAAAAAATTATATAGTCCGTTACCTATTTATTTAATACTTACTAGCATATACGTATGTAAAAAAATTTAAAAATAATTTTTTTTTAATAAGAACTAAATTTAGAGATAAAAAATAATTAATTTTAAATATTTTTTAAAGACTAATAAATTATTAGTATATAAAGTAATTTTATTATTAATAAAAATTTATAAAATAATTTTTAGATTGATATCTAAATTATCTATAAAGATTTTAGCTATTAATATTTTAAATTATAAATTAATTTTTAAAAAATTAATAGAAATTAGTTTAAAATATAAAATAGTAAGTAATTAAAATATGAGTAATTAATGATTAATTACTAATTTAAAAAATATTTTTTTATTAATAATAAAAAATATTATAAATATTAATAAAATTTTTAGTTTATAAAATATTTCTAATTTAGTTAAATATTAATTAATTATTTTGATCTCTAAAATTAATTGTTAATGATTTTTTTTAGTATAAAAAGTGTAATAATAAAAAATTATATATTATTATGCTCATTAATTAAAAAAAATAACAGATTTTATTTATAGAAAATCATATTAAATGAAAATGAAAATTTATAATAATGTATAAGAAGGATTCTAAAAAAATCAATTTCAACTTTTTAATCAATGGCTGTTAGGTAGCGTATTTTGTCAGATTATAAGAAATGGGTTTGTTGTATATGTTTAATATATTTCTCAAAGAAAAAAACCTACTTTTTAATTAATATTATTTTTCAATTGAAATTGCAGTCATATTTTACAAGTGGTGTACAAAAAGTCCACATAATTGTAATTAAAAAATAATTGCTCTGAAAGATAAATTATGCCCACCAAAGTTCTATTATTTTTAAACAATTTTGAAAGCTCTGATCATCTTCGTTCTTCTCATGTTCCATTTTGACCTACAACAAGAGTACAGCGAAACAGATGTTAAATATATTGAGATTTTATTGCATATTCATGACATGTTTTTATATTCTTTAATTAATTATATATATTTATCTTGTGTTTGTGCATACATCATATATCTATATTTTTGTCCTCTATAGAATCCTAGATCAGTATATCTAACTTGATTTTTTTCTTCTTATTTATTGAATAAGAAGCCATTCATCGAGTTTAAAATATTATCACCCAGTTGATTGATAACGCAATAATTACAAAAAAAAAGACCTTAATAATTAGTAATTTTATATTAATTGTCCGTTTTGCTTTCATTGATGATTAGACAGTAAAGAAAGTAGAAGAAAGATGTTACACGTAATTTCGAAGTTAGTAGCTTAATATGTTGTACAGCTATGTTAAGAGAAAAATTCAAAAGGCAATTTTTTAATTAATTTTAAGTTAAAGCAAGGAAAAATACACATCTAATCACCAACACACTTTGGCTAAGTAAGACTTGAAAAAATTATTGTATATTTTCAAAGTGTGTGTACGTTCTATGTTCTAGAAACGATTCTATTTGCGATTATTTTTACATGCAATGCATCTGATATGATAAGAATCTACTTTAGTTAAAAGTTCGAAGTACACTGCATGAGAACCTCTGTGTGTTTGAAGACAGAAAATTAGAACGCTTAAAAATACACGAATAATTAGAAAATTGAGACATAATTATTGGAAAAACATAAAAAACAAGATGTTTAATTTTTTCTAAGTATATTATAAAAGATTTATCCGAAAAATAAATAAATTATATTAAAATATATTTAATTATATCATAAATATTAATAACACCTGATTAATTTGAAGGAAAATATAATTGATTATGAATTAATAATGGATTATTTATTCATATTTATGTTATTCATAATTGATTATGTTATTAACTTTTTATTAACATTAATATTTTATTATTATAATAAAATAAATAATTAAAATAATAAATAAATAAATAAAATTTTACTCTTTGTTTTAGTTTAAATCATTTTTCCTTTTACTATTTTTTTTCATTAAGTTTTTAAAAAAATTCTCCAATTCATTAAAAATATTATTTACACCCGTAAGTAAACTTATAAGTTTTTAAGAAAATTGAAATAATTGTTCATAAGTTAAAATAATTTACACACACACACACACACATATATATATATATATATGCTTCGATGCAACATTGTTTATAACTTTGCATTCATATATACCGATTCGGTATAATTAATTAACATAATTGTCAACATGAAGAGAATACATTATCTTTTTATCATTAATTAATTGATTGAAAAAATTATATATTAAATTTAAATAATAATTGTAATGGTCTTTGAAATTTTATAATTAAAAAATTCATCCAAACTTATTTCAAATTTTAATATAAGTGAATAATAATAGTAGTTGATCTCACTAAATAATTAAAAAAAGTTGAAAGTTATAAGTAGAATTTATTTACTGGTATATAAAACGGTACCCATTCTCATTAAAGTGGGAAATTACAGTGGAATTTGCATTGAATAATTCAAATAAATAAGTTTTTAAATGTTGTATATTCACTCATTGCGCATGGACATTAAAATTATAAAAAATCATTGCATTTTATATAGTCAAAATATATAAACGAATTAACCTGATAATAAGCATATTAAAAAATAATTTATTATAAAGCTATATTTCTTGTATAATATTCAAATCTTGTAGTAATGTTGCTTTCAGACAAACATAATCTGAAATTGTCGTGTTCCATATGAACAATTCCTAGGATATCCATTCACTTATAATTTTGACGAAAGAGCTATTGTTGTTAGATGCATAGCCTTGGGCATTGATTTTTTATACATAGACAAACAAGAATTTTCATTACTAAAGTACAAAGTGATACCTAAAATATACTAACTTGAATTCTATTCCCTCGTAACAAAAAGTCTCACCAGTTAGTTAAAACACTCTCTTAAGTGTAATAATTTATTTTTATTTTTTTTTTGCATATTTTTTAAACATCATTTTCATAATTAGTTATTTATACATTTACTCTTTATATTACTTTTAATTATATATATGGTTTAAGGTTTACTGTCAAGCCAATTTAAACCGATTTTTTTTTAAAATCCTTAATAGAATCGGTTAAGTTTGGTAAATATGTTTTAATTGATTCAAAATTGTTTTGATTCCTTTATTAAATGCTTTAGCTATCTTTTGGAGTTTAAAATAGGTTGTTTAATAAGATTAATCTTTTGAAAATAGTTTTTCTTCAACATTTACATCAAATTTTGATTGAACTTGCTAAGAATGGAATAGGACTACTGTGTAATCTTTTGTAATTCAATATGTATCAGGTGTGATCTTTCCTTATTGTCTCTTGATCTGTATTTCTGTAAAGAATTGTGTTTCACAAAGTCAAAGGTTGTTCTGATTTGTGGTGTGTTGTATTGCCAAAAGAAGTGTGTGTTCTTGAGGGGTTCAAGATCACTTCTTGTGTTATTCTCCATACCTTCAAAGTTTGCGAAAAACGTTTAAAAACAATTCACCCTCGCTCTTGTTTTAGGCCTACAATTCTAACAGTATTCAAGGCAGACCAAGCCTTAGAAGGGTAGTTGATCCCGACCTCTGAGTGTTAAAGAGACCTCGGCCGAGAAGAGAACGGATTCAAAGTACGCACCATATGCGGTCAGGAAGAACATGCCCAAGGCAAAGGCTCGAGAGAACTTGGCATTTCGACCCAAATTTCAAGTATCTTACAAGGAATTGTTGAGTATGCTAGGGGTCATGGAAAAGATGAGGTTCCCTCAAAAGTCTAACAAGAATCCGAGGCCACGATAGGAGGTCTGGTGCGAATTCCACAAGGGATTTGGGTACGACGTTGAGAGATGTATAACTCTAGGCTACCAACTGGCGAGCTTGGTGAAGGATGGATTCTTGAAGGAATACCTTAAGGCGAACCAAGAAGAACTGAAGGGAGGGGTTGCTCACAGGGACCAAGTACATGAGATACCGGTCCATGGAGAGTTGAACACCATCTCGGGAGGATTTTCTGAAGGAGAGAGCTCTGCTTCCAAGCGTAAGCGATACCCGAGAGCAGTGATGACCGTGGAGGCTAGGAGATCCGACCATCCACCAGAGCCCTCTCTCTGTTTTACGAGCTTTGAGCTGGAGGACGTGGTTCCTCATGAGGATGATCCAGTGGTGATATCTATTGTCACTGTGGGAAGGAAGGTATATCGAGTTCTCATTGACCAGGGGAGCTCAACTGATGTGATGTTCTGGTCAACATTCAATAGTTTGCAGTTATCTCCTGACCAACTAAAGTCGTACAATGGTTGCTTGTTTGGCTTTTCAAGAGATCAGGTGGAAGTGCGAGGATACATTGAGCTGAGGACGAATTTTTCGGATGGCACCTCAACTCAGACGATTAATGTTAGGTATATTGTAGTTAATGCCTCTTCTGCTTATAATTTGCTTTTGGGGAGACCTTCTTTAAACAGATTGGGTGAGGTGTCCTTAACGAGGCACATGAAGATGAAGTTGAATTGTCTTGATGGAGGAGTGATCACCATCAAGTCTGATCAGAAGATGACGAGGAAGTGCTACGAAAGTAGTTTGAAAAGTAAAAGGGGGAACATACTCAATCACTGTTCAGGCGGGAGAGCCAGAAGAGATTATGGAAGCTGGAGTCGCCAGTGAGAGGTGACCTGGACCTACTGGTGAGGTTCAGGAAAAGGAAATAGGAGGGAAGAAGTTCAAGCTCAGCACATCGATATGTCAAGAGTTGCAGGACAAGATAACCGAGGTGATATCAAAGCACATGGATGCTTTCGCTTGGTCATCCGCGGACATGCCCGAGATAGATCCAGATTTTTTATGCCACAGGCTTATCATGGATGAGAAGGTCAGGCCGGTAGTCTAGATGAGGAGGAAGTCCAATGAAGAAAGGCATATGATCATCAGAGAAGAGACTCAGAAGCTTCTGAATGCTGGCCACATAAGGGAAATCCAATACTCTGAGTGGTTGGCAAATATGGTGTTGGTACAGAAGGCTAACAGGAAGTGGAGGATGTGCGTTGAAGAAGTTCTCGAATTTTGTGGGCTTATCACACCACTGCTTAGTCAACAGCTAAGAAGACGCCCTTCAGTTTGGTATATGGGTCAGACGCCATGATACCAGTAGAGATCCAAGAGAGCTCTCCCCAGTTCTAGAACTTCGTTATTGAGGAGTCTAACGAAGGAAGGAATGTGAACTTGGATCTGCTAGATGAAGTGCGCGAACAAGTTCGTATTAACTCTAAGGCTTTGAAAAGAAGGGTGAAGCTGAGAAAAAAGACCAAGTTGAAGCCTCATCAATTCTGGGTTGCCGACTTGGTGATACGAAAGGCTCACCCCTACCAACTAGAGAATAAGTTGTCTCCGAAGTGGATTGGCCCATTCCGCGTAGTTGAGGTGCTCGGGAACGGGGCTTAGAGGCTTGAAACCCTCGAGGGGGGGAGCTATACCTCGAACGTGGAATGGAGCGAATCTCAAACTTTATTTCAGTTAAGACATTTTGTTAATGCTTTCTTTCTGAATGATGTAATGTTTAATGGGACATTCTTTTTCCCTTACGAGGGTTTCTTAACGAGGTCAACCAATGAAAGATTGTTCTTGAAAGATGGTGCATTAGATTTTTTTTATTTGTTAGCACAGTATAAGATGATCTACATCGGTAAGATTATCCGAGTAGGTGCCATGTGTGTATAATTGATTATTTGATGCCTGGTAAGGCAACTTGTCTCAATGAGATTATCCGAGCAGGCGCTGTGTGCGAATTGTTTATCCATGATCAAATAAGGAGACCTTTTCTTGGTAAGATTTTGAGTCCAGGCGCTCTGAAGTTTAATCAACCATAACTAAGATTATTTGGCTTAAGACCAATGAGTCCAGGCGCTCTGAGTATAATGAGTAGTGTATGAAATGACACCTAGGGTCTTGAGACCCTTTTATAGTATTCGTAGATCCTCCCTTTAGGAGTTAACAACCATAAAAATATTATGTCAATATATCCTTTTATTTTAGAGGTATTGGCAGAGCATTATCTCAGACGATTTATTTTCGTCGAATTTAGAGTAAATATTTGTGCCTAAGTGATTCAATTACTTATTCAAGTGTTTTAATATATTTCACTAGCCATTCGGGAAGACTTCTTAACAAATCATTGGACCTATTATTGTTTTTGGTTGAGTTAAGTATTTACCCTCTTACACCAATTAGACCAGAACAATGTACCTAAGTGCTCGTGATCGGATCCCGAACACGTCCCACCAATGCACCAACTATATCAAAAGTTATCAAATTGTTTTTATAGAAGCTATTCTTGATAGAATTAACCGTTATATATCTTTGTTAATGGATTAGATACAAACTGTTTTTTTATATGTATAAGGAACCATAAGGCATAAGTGGAATGTGTGGCTCATAGATTTTGTTTTTTATTTTTTTAATAAGATTGAATTATCTTTCAATTACTTTTATTTATTATATTATTTATGTTGATAAAAAAAATAAAAAAAATCCTTAAAACTTAATTGCTTTTACTACATCTACCACCTTTTTTTTCATATTCAACAATCATAAATACTCATATATCATAAAAATAGACACAAAGTTCAATAAGAAATTTTGATCATAATGGGATTATTTTTTTTTTTGCTTTTTACTAAAATGAGATCGATTTAAAAAAAATATAAATTTAGGTAAGTCGTGCCAATACGGCACGACTTCATATGCACAAATCGTCTCAATTAGACACAACTCTACCATGTCATACTGAAGTCGTGTCAACTTAGCACGACTTCTCCCTATCATACTGAAGTCGTGCCAGGTTGCCACGACTTCTTCCACTTCTGCCATGTCAAAAACCCGTTGAATAACTTTTCGTATACATTTATATTCTCTCTACCTCAATGAAACAATAGGAAGTACCATAAATTAGTGATCTCCTTAGATAGAAAGCATATACCTAAACTTGGTATGCAAAAAAACAAATATAGAAACTCATTTATGAAGCTTTTAGTCCATGTAAAAGAATGAAGAGTAAAATTCCATCATCATAGTAGCCTTTTCATACTTGTAGAATATAGTACAAATTTTCTTCTCTTCATAAATTCTGAACGACATCTCTCACAGAGCACACCATTTTTGTGATTGTTTTATTACAGCACAAACCTCTGTATGGCTTCTACACCCTTCCCACAGACATAGTCAATGATTATTGTCCAAATAGACACGCTAACTACCTTACCAATTTTGAGTTTTTTTGTTCCTGACATTTTTAATTAATGACCATTAATGCAGGTCATTAATTACCATACCAACTAAAGATAGAAAATATTCTTAATTTAAGGATGTTCATAATGACATCAATATGAGAGATGTTTACGAGATGAATCTTTATAAGATTTGTATTTACCATCTCAAATATAGCACACACAGAAAGAGGATTCTAGAACACTAAGAAGTGTTTAACATGTTGTATTTACTTTACGGCCTAAGTGGGTGTGGTCTTCACGAAGATCAATGATCAAGTTTTAAACTAGGATAAACTATTATTATTTTCGAATTTTCAATTTTGAGCTAGTTTAATCTTAAAATCTGCTTGTGAAGACGACTTATTTTTTGTTTATTTATTTAAGAAAAAACTTACATATAATACTATAAGTATTCTTGATGTTATTTTCAAATTATATTTAAATTTTTTATCATAATAATAAGAGTGCTTGCTGTTTGGTATGATTCAATTTGTTGTTAAAAACACAAACAAATCAAACATAAAAAATGTATGGACTTTAGTTTGGGTTGAAAGAGGAACAATTTGAACAAAATTAAAAATTTGTGCTGTTTGTTTGGTTTAGTTTTTTCAATTTTTAATTCTTCTTTTATTAAAAATTTATTATTTCTTTTTATCTTTTAAATTAAATATAAAGATAAAAAATATGCTACTCATAAATATATTGAATAACAAACTAATAAAATTATAAGATTAATATCATTAAAAATTAAAATCATATATTCTTATAATTTGACATGTAAATTTTTTAAAATAAACTTAAAAATCATAAAAATACAACAATAGGTTAAATAAAAGGGTGGAGTTGAAACATTATCATTACATAGAGTTGATATAATGTGGAGAAAAAAATATCAAAAAAATTCGCAAATCAAATATATAATGCGGATCAAACAATTTACAAGAAAATTTAATAAAAATGTATAACTTACTGGCAATAAAAAAAATATATTGAAGGAATATTTTGATTTATCTTGTTTTAAAATTTAAACTGTAAGTCGAATTGAACAGCTGAGATTTTAGAAAAAAATTTAAAAAACTTTTGATTTTTATAATTAACGGTTGTTTAGATGAGTATTTTTTTTAGTTCAGTTCTGAATGTAATAGATTTAATAAAACATAAATTATTTAAGTAAAATTATAAATTTGATTGAAGAATAACACCAATAACTTATGCAAGTTTTTTTTTTGTTTAATTTTTTGCCATAATAAGTGGATATTGAAAGTAGAAAGCTTAGTTCAATTTTAGAATATAACCGTCAAAAACCTTTTTAAAAATGTCCAAGTAATTTTAATTTTGTAGTAATAGGTTGTTCTCACTAATTAACTGGTCACTTTCTTCCGCACTTCTAACCAAAAGCATAAAAACAACAATTGAAGTAGCTGGCAGTTGCTAATTATCTGGTTGTTCCGCACTCTCAAATTTTATCGTCACAATTCACATTGTCAACATACAAAATTTACTATAATAATTCTAAGCCTTATTTCACTATCTTCTTTATTTAAATTATTTTATTTATTACATAAAATATATCGGCTCAATTTCCTATCTAGCACCATTTACATATTTATTTCCCTATCTAGTATTTTTTTGTTTTTATTTCCCTATCTAACACTCTTTTATTTTTTATTTTCCTATCTAGCACCATTTTAAAAATAAATAAATAAATAATAAATTATTTTTTTAATAATTTTAATTTTGAATGTATTAAAAAATAAATATTTTTAATATTTAAAATAATTAGAAATATAATTAATGAAAAAATAAATGAGTTTTTACAAAATAAAAAAAAGTAATAAATTAAAAATGTTTAGTTTAATTTTATTTTTTTTAAAATGAAGAAAATAAAAATTTAAACTATACAACAACATAAAAGTTGAATCTATAAACATAAATTAGTATTTATTTTTATTATTATTGATGATATAATCATGTTAATTTCAAGTAAAAAATACAGGACATAATTATAAAAATACCAAAGTCAATTAGTATTAATTAATAATGAACACATAAATAATATTGAAGTGTCTACCCTAAATGCAAAAGTCTAAAAAAAAGCTAATGCAAATGCTACACTTAATATTACACTGAATGCATTAAAAAATAAATATTTTTAATGTTTAAAATAATTAGAAATATAATTAATGAATAAATAAATGAGTTTTTACAAAATAAAAAAAGTAATAAATTAAAAATGTTTAGTTTAAAATTATTTTTTTTTAAAATGAAGAAAATAAAAAATTAAACTCTACAACAACATAAAAGTTGAATCTATAAACATAAATTAGTATTTATT
>Ga0123342_1001877_pt1 | contig 35205 bp, 25 predicted proteins | sample Turbeawhitnodule_FD_89960 | JGI IMG/M metagenome (GOLD analysis project Ga0123342, IMG submission 89960) | Root nodule microbial communities of legume samples collected from Mexico - Turtle bean Mexico white nodule | ecosystem: Host-associated > Plants > Roots > Nodule | place: Mexico: Nepantla... | reverse complement strand
TGAACCAGTATAAAAACGTGTGTATCTTGTATTCTCATCCCTGCACTCTTTTCTGGTTTTTGCTTAATTCTGTCAAGAACTAAATCTGTTCTTTTTAAATTGAATCTGTTAATTCTGGGTTAATTGAAAACTCTTCTTCCTGATTTGTTAAAGTTTTCTGATCATAAACAAGGTTGTTGCATATAATGGTTTAAGTGAATTGTGAACAAACTGATCATTCATTAAAACCTGAGAAAAGATCATACTTCTTGAAATCTTGTGTTGTGTAACTTTTGATTGATTTGTAAGCATAGCTGTACCCTTCATTCTCACAATATTAAGCTGATCTGGTTCTGTTATAATTCTCTGTTAAACACAATTTTACATTGAACAAAATTCAAATTGTGCCAAGACTGCTATGAAGAATCAATCTTTTTCATGTAAAAACAATCTGTTCTTTTTGCCTCTGGAATACTGAAAAAATTGTGTGTTCTTGCTAAAATTTTATAAGCTCAATTCACCCCTCCCCTCTTGAACTTAGACACTAATAGACCCAACAATAATATCCATGAATATTTCCACCACAAATTTATGCAAATGGTAATTGTCTTTTATAAAAAAGAAGAGTGCGCAAAGAAATGAGCACAAAAAGTTTATTTACAATTTAAAAACACACAAGTAAATAAATCAAGCAAATGTTATGGTATTTGGATTTGTTCTAAACTCAATTTCGTCATAGATTTATCTTTAAAAGGTGTCTCAGATAATTAAAGAAGGAGAGTGTATATAAACTGTTATTGACTCAAATCCTAAGCGATATTGAATTATTTGGCGTATTAGAACAAGTCTTTCAGTCGAGGTTTAAGGAGAACGGTCAGATGGTGATTGACTTTAGTGATGACATCTCAACGAACCTGAGGTCTGAACATTGACGTCGTGTGTGGATCGACGAGGTTCCAAAGACGAATTCAAGTTTTTCAAGGAAATGGAAAAGTGATTCCAAAGACGAACAATCATTCCCTTAGCCTTCCACTGGGAGCTTGTTCTGGTACGTCCAATAGTATCACATCGCTTAAGAGTTGAGGCTAAGGATAATTTAAATATACCTTACTTCCTTAACCTTTTGAGACATTTTTTAAGAACAAAATTATGATGAAATTTCAAATTCCAAAATGAATAATATCTCAAATGTGATGATTGACCTTAATAATATCATCTCAACGGATTTGAGTTCACAATCTATACACTAAATAAGAAAAACAATGTATTATGCATTAATAAGAAGAACTGAGGAAAGTTTGTTCACTCTTTCTAAATAAAATAAGATAATAAGTTTATAATTATTAATAAGAATAAATAAATGAATATTTTCTCAAATTGTTATAATGCTTTTATTTGAACTATGTATATTTGTTCACATTGTCTGAGTTACCTTGCTCCATGGTGGGGCCTTTCACCTGCCCCTGTCCCCCGAATATTTGACTGCTTTAATTTTATAAGTAATTTTTATTAAAAACTAAAAAGATTTAATTTTATAAAAAAAAAATAAAGGTATAGAGAAATTTATAATTAATTTAAAAAGTCTTAGATTAGAATGAGATTTTATGATTTAAAACTCAGTTTACAAGGTCATAATTTTTTCTTGCATATTATTACAAATATTTTTTAGTTGTTATATTTGTCAAATTAAAATTATTATTCCAAATAAGTAAACTTATTGTACCATCTCGTCAAATTATTGGAAATGTGCCAATAAGATTTAATTGAGTATAAAATTGTTGTGATCTTAATTGGGTACAAAACCATTGTGACTTTAATCCGGTATAAAACTGTTGTGATCTTAATCGGAATAGTAGTCAATATAGTTCGACTCGAGTTCATAACTGATGCAAGATCGAGTTTTTGATAAAGCCTATGTATGCCCGTTTTATCTCTCCTAAGCATTAGCTAAGATATCAAGAACTTTAGACTTTGGCTTTCATGGAGATACGAGAATTTCAAAGATATATATTATTGACAAATTCTAGTTGCTCAAATACGTTGTTGTGGTAGTTTATATTCTTTTAGATATAAAGTTTATGATGGAGTAACTAACCTAGAAAGATTAAAGATATACTTTGTTATTCAATTTTGTTATAATTTACATGATCTTATGTCGAGACAAAAAGATAAATGGGAGGAGATCAACCAAAAAACTCTATAAATAGAGGATGACCCCTAGAAAGTAAGATAATTTAAATATTCTCAATACACATCATTATACTTGAATATTTTATGTTCTCCCTGACTTAAGTGTTGAAGTATTTTCTGCAGGTGGACTCATCACTTTGTGACTTCCAACATCAAGAGTTGTTGTTTACACAGAGATCATCTCGGTGACCACCTTGGATCATCCGAACTTATTCAAGTGAGAACACTTATACTGTAATGGAAAGTTTGTGTATAATATCTACAAATTCCAAACAATTATTTATTTTTTAACCAACTTTATATATAAAAACACTTCATATACAAAATTACTTCTTACAGGACTTCATATATTAAATAATTATCATAGTTCTAAATCTAAAAACGAATTATTGTCTAATATGTAAATTTTTTTAATAACTTTTTATGCATGTGGTCACCTAATAAAATATCTTAGCTACTTGTTATTACTATTAATCTCAGAGTTTTAGCCACAATAGACGGTCTAATCTCTCTTATAGTAAATGGTCTAGTGATTACATGAAGCAGACGATCCAACAACCAATCTACTAAGACTTAATTGAAGAAAGCACATATGCAACATAAAATTTAATAAAGACAAAGGTTTAGAGAGAGTCTGATGTGAATATCTTAGGCTAAACGCTTTGATAGAGGTGTCTGTTGCACAAGCTAGATAGAACCTTTACTTATGTGAGTGAGTCTGATCAATGAAAGTCCAAGTTGCTTCTCTGAACCATAATGAAAAATGAAATTTGAGTAAATGAATTAAAGAATAAAATTTACAATATCTCTTAAATAGATTTGAAAGGATATAATCTGGAATAATAAAACGAAACAAAATCTGCAACGGAATGTAAAAAAAAAATTAAAACTAAAGGGAATGTTTATGGACTTGGTGTATTGAGCAAAAGGTTTAATAATTCCACAAGTGGTTATTCTGCTACAAGCCAAGCTCCAGTAGTCCATCAAATAGAAGAAATGCATGAGATTATTCAAAATCTAAATTATGAACTTATGGCAAAAGATTCCAAGGAGTGGACACTTGAAGAAAAGACGGAGGTATTGATGAAAAGTCATGAAGAGCAAAGTGAACGCATACACAAACAAGTTGAGTTGATGTACAAACAAAATGAGCAAATGCAATTCATCATACAACACATTCAAATGAATAATCCCATATCAAGCTCTTCAGATCCTACTATCAGTGGACATCATAAAGGATATCACATTAGAGATGATATTTTAGAAGAAGATTAGTTGTATGTTGAATTATATAATAAATTTGACTATTTTAACATGTTTTCAATAATTTTCGTTGTGTAATATGATTTACTTTTAATTTGTGTACAACTTTTTCTTAAACTATGTATTTGAAGTTCATTCCTATTTAACTTGATTGAATTTTGAGTATCTATAAGCAGGTTTGAATTTTTTTTATAAACAGGTCAAAATACCATTTTAAATAGGTATTAATAATACATATAAAAATAGCCACCGAAACTAATTTGGTGGCTATATCTATAAAGTTGTTGTTTAGCGACCGAAACAAAATCGATCGTTGTAATTAAAAAAAAATATTTAGCCATCGAAATTATTTTGTCACTATAGGGGTCTCCATTTAGCTACCAAATTTGATGCAAAACCGTACAGCCTCATACAACCATATAATAAGGAGAATGAAGACCTAGAGGTTGTTTATTGATTTAATTGCAATTAGGGGTCTAATTGGCCTTTTGTTTATATTTGTAGGCCCAAATCAAGAGGACAACTCTAGGTTGAAGAAATGTGCAAACATATTCAAGAAGACCTCCAATTCATCAAAGCATAAACAACTACTAGAAGAGGCCCAAGCCCAAATACAAGTTCAAGCTTCAGCTCAAGCCCAACACATAGAAGATCCAGGCCAACTACAAGAGCTATGGATAGAAGAATTCAAGAGGATTGGAACACTGCTACTGATGGCAGAGAAACGTTCTTCTATATGTTCAAGCCACAAGCTTAGTATAGAGTAGAATTTATTTTCTGACAAAATTAGAATAGGAAATTACTATAAATTTTCTTAGAATTTAATTTTGGCACATAAAATCAACCTAGGTTAATTTAGAGTTTCTAAAACCTCTAAATTCACCTAGGCCGGTTTTAAGCAAGGTAAAAGAGTACACAATTAACACATGCTCCATGTGTTAAATGTGCTGCACGGTTACCTCCACATGATCCATATGAAACATGTGCTAAAAAGATTTTCAACACATGTTAAATATGTTTCATATGATCAATGTGCCAAGATGCATTAGGTGGACATTCCAAAGCTATTTCCCTTGCATTTGAGTTTCATTTGACCGGTCCTCCATTGCCATAAAAGGAGGAGCCTACCTCATGTAAAAACAAGATTAATCATAAAGTGAAATTGTTGCCAAATTTTTGTGCCAATTTGTCACTCTTGTCTACTTCCTCTTTAGGATAGGCAAGTTTAGTCTTCAACCTTCATCTTCCAAGTGAGCTGGTTGAACCTCTCATCTCCAAGACAACCGTGATCTCCATGTGAGAGCCTTGTCCGTGAGCAATCCATTAAAGCTTCTGCAAACTCCACCAAAGTTCACAATCGGATGAAAGCATGCACCTATCAAAATTAGCCACCACAATTTTTTTTTAATTAATTATTTTAATCCATTAGCGACCAAAAATGGTGGTCGCTATCAGACACCGATTTAGCCACCAGTTTTTTTACAAAAATTTGATCGCTAAGTTGGTTCTTGAATTCTGGTGACAAAATTTTTACAACGGAATAACGACCGAAATTTTGATCGCAAATTTGCAACCAATTTATAATTCGGTCACTAAATGCTTTGCGACTAGGATTTTCGCTTCCATCTTTATTTGGTGACCGTTTAAGTCGCGAATATGTTTAGCGACTGATAATAGTGGTTTTTGCAATCGAATTTGGTGGTCGCTAAAAGTAACTTTTTTTAAGTGTGTGATTTCACTGCGAATTTTAAGTTCTATTCACTTAAGGTTTTGTGTTTCAATATTTATAACAGGTTGCATTAGACGATCTAGTCTTTCTGAATTCTAATTTTTGTTATTGGAATGCATGTTGATGATTCAATTTTATGCTTTTATTAGAATTCTTATTTAGTTTGCATTATTCATAATAATCTTTTGATTGCTTAATTCAAGATCTAAAAGACTTGGAAAAATCTTACGAGTAGACATATGGCACTAGTACAAAATGTATAAACAAGTGCGGTTTATTTAGTGCGGCTTTGCGCTCAAACGCTTTCGTAAAATACGCGGTGGCATTTTTGTAATTAAGTTCATTTACAAGTGCAACTATTAGTAAAGCCGCACTTGTAAATCAAGCGTTAGGATTTACAAGGGCGGTTATTTGTACAAATAACCGCCCTTGTAAATCAAAACACTTGATTTTCGAATGCGGCTTTACAAATAGTCGTCTTCTTAAAACCTTTTTAACCCTAATTCGGAAACGCGCCACTTACGTTTTGATACTCTCCTTTCTCTCGCGCTTCGTTTCTCTTATGTGCTTCCTCCATTAATTGTGCTTCCTCTTTTCTTCCTCTCTTCTTTGCATTGTCTTCGTGCCATCGGTAAGCATTGTCTTCCTCTCTTCTTCTTCACCATTGATTTTTCTATGTTTTGCGTTTCTCTTATGTTTTGTCTTATAAGGTCATGCTTGGGAAGGTTTTTGTTTGCGCTTTCTGTTGTGCCTTCCTCGTCGCTGTTGCCGCCTTGCTTCGTCATATATTTGCGTTTTTTGGACTTCCATTGGAATGAAATACGAAGATGTATAATATCAATGCACCAAGAGATCAAAAGAAATACTAAAATAATGACCATGTTCTTCGGAAAATATCAAAGTTGAGAAAATTGCATTTATAAATCGCATTTACGAATGCGGCTATATTTATAGTCGCCTTCTAATCTCTTCCATTTACAAATGTGTGCTCATCAAATGCGGTTATATAGCCATCCTTATAAATGTAAAATAGTCGCACTCGTTTTGCTTTTCTGCACTAGTGTGGAGAGGAATAAGATTTTGAATAAATTAATGAACGCATGTTTCATTAATTAGATTCTATTGAATTGATTCGCATATGTTTGTTCAATTCAATACTATTTTTAGATTGAATGAATAATATTTATATTATAAATCTTAAGACTCAACCTATTTTTAGTATTTTCTATTGTCTATTATATTTTATTTTTTATTCAAACAAACGTAAACTCCTTTATATTGTATTGTTATTGATAATTTTTATTGCTCTAGACAAGTTTGACTAGATTCACAATTACATTAATTGGGAGACGACTTGTAGTCAACTAACTCTATCTCTACTATCATCTTTTTGTTGTTAAATAATAGCATTACCTTAGATATAAGTCTACACGTAAAGTCTTTTAATTTTGTTAAGTAATGACAATTATCACTATTAAACATAGTTGTACAAGCTCACTGATGAGTAGACAGTTGTTGAAAATGGTGCTAGTAGGTTGTGGTAGCTTTGGGACATGTTGGTTGCATGCTTAGGTGTGGTCTAGGGCAGACCCTTGAACATCATCGAGAGGATTGGTTCAATGTGAGGGAAAATATTAACTTTCCCATCAAGTGACTGGGACTATCTAAACCTTTTGATTTGCATAACCCGTTGATGAGGCTTTGGAATCCTAAGGATTTTGTTTCCTCTAGATGAAGGCTGAGATAGCACAAACTTGTGTAGATCTTCAGAAATCATGTTGTGACATCCACTGCACATTCATCATTATAGAATGTAATAGTTATATTTTTATTCATATTCATATTCACATCAGAAAATAAGTGTTGGGATCGCATTGACAAACACAAAGTTGCTTCATATTTGGTCTAATGTCTTCAAGTTGGTCCTAAGAATGTGTTGGATATTTCTAGTGCGTACCAACTCATGTACATCCAACTATACACAAACTTAAGTGCGATGATGCAAACGATCATATATTATTAGATAATATTTTGATCTATAGAAGTAGAATAATATCTTCCTACAAATATATCAAATTGAATTAATAAATTTTTAATATTAATGTGAAACTTTCTTAGAACTTTTATAATTAATTATTACGTTTATGATTCGTTATTATACTAACCAAATGCAAACAAACCACTGGATATAATTCTTCATTTGATCAATATTATAAAATAAATAAGCATTATAGCATTTTGAATTGAAGAAAAAGTTGAAACTTAGGCGATGCAAATGAATAAAAGTAGCAATAAAATGGTTTATGTAACACAAGAGGAGAACATGAAAATGAAAATCAGTATCTTCGTATATTCAAATTCAGCCACGCAAATAAAATTAAGAAAAATCATTTTAAAACAAAAAAGACAAAGCATTCTGAGTGTAAACCTTGAGAATAAGAATTGCAAAGCCAAGACTCATGAAATTGTAATCATAAGTTGACTAAAAATAAAAAAGATAAAACCATGAATTCCAATGAAAAAATACATCTGTGGATGCATGAAACAAAATAGGAGAATAAAGTTTTGTAAGAAAAATTGAAACTGCTAAAATGAAAGGAATGACTCGAAGATCCATCTTTTCAGTTGTCTTTTCAATTTAAGTATGCCTAATATCACCAAAGTGCCGATAACATGCATCCCTTCTTCCTCTTTCCTTCTTTTCTCTCTCTCACTCTCACTGTGACTGTGACTTATATGATTCTCTATGAGAGAAACAAAGTCAAGTTTTCCTCCTTTTTTATGTGTTGCCTCCTTCTACCTCCCTACTTTTCTCTCCATTACCTCCCCCTAAATGGTTGGATATAGATGTTCCAATCCATGAAAAAGAATACATATTACTCATGTCAAAGGTATAAATATTACTTATATTTTGACATTCTCACTTTAAATGACAACACATGTCAATTATACTGAGAAACAAATCTTAACATAACACTTAATTGAGATGGAACACATAACCTAATATAATTACTAGAGGAAAATTTTAAAACTTAGTTTCCGTTAAAGTTCTTTCAAGTACCGATAAGACTAATCTTTCAAGGGTGTAATGGTAACCACATTGACAATAGTTGGACGACCTAGGATTACACAAAGGTCATTAAATCCCTACATCATAGTGGACTGGTAGAGATTACAAAAAATTACATGAAGAACAAGCAAACAAGCCTTAAAGACAGATGGTGTGAAATCCATTATCTATTTAGTGGACAAAAAGGTTTCGTTTCGAATCAAATTTTGAGACTGCGGATGAAGTGCAAGATGTGTTGATATAGGTAATATATTCAACTTGATATTCACCTATTGTATACATTAAGTAAAAATGATGAAAATCTATGTATTTATTTCCCTTAATGAACTGGCAAAATCCTTTGTCACAAATTGAAGTGTTAATCCCATCAAACACTACAACTTGATGGAAGACTTACGGGACTTGATCGTGCTACCGACCATGTTAGGAGAACAATACTACAGTTATCAACTTGAACTTAGTATCATCATTTTAATGTAGATCTCAACGATCACAATATGAAGTACATACTGGATGAGCAGGAAATTAATGCAACCTAATGTGAAACTCCTCGTTCACATGGTTCTGATGTTGATTTATACAACCTTGACCCTAATCGGACACCTCATTAATGCCACTTTAACCATCCCAACCATCAAGTGGTACTTCTTCTTTTGGGTTTGGAAAAGAAAAGGTTTCATGATGAACGTCGATGATACAAGGTTTAAAAGATTAATTGATATCCTTAAAAGGGGTTTAAAGGCTTAACTTCAATATGATCAAACAACATAAATAAACATTTCGACAACATACCCTAAACACACATTTCAACAAGATTCATAACTATATTCATGACATGAAAAAACAAATTAAGAACTTACAAGACTCTTTTTGCATGTATCATTTTTCCAAACATTATTATTATTATTATTATTATTATTATTATTATTATTATTATTATTATTATTATTATTATTATTATTATTATTTCATGTATTTTTTTATATATACATTTCTATTGTACTTTTAATATTTGTTATACTTTATCCATAAATTTCACTTTAATAGATTATAAAATATTGCATTTATTTCATAAATAATTTTTCTTTTATAAATATAGGTATAATTATTTTTTGTCCATATTTAAAGTTAATATTCAATTTACTACTTGGTTATTAAAAAATTAAAATATTCAGTTTAGTTCTAATGTTTTTTATAATCAATATTCAACTTACTACCTTGGTGGACTCTGCAAACGTAAATAATTCCTCTTCCCTCCCTCACTCTCTAATTTGCTTTCACTACAGCTTTCTGTCTCTATCAAATGCCCTGTTTTGTCTTCTCATATACCCCGGCTCAAACTTCCCTTCTAGTTCTTCTAGTTTTCCATTCATTTTTGTGAGCAAAGAAACCAAAGAAAATTGGTATTTTGATGACTACTTTTCAGTTTCCACCCCAAACAATGCATGTTTTCATGAGCTCCTACACCATATGTATGCATATGTTTTATGGTGGTAGCAATTTTTTATTTTATTTTCCTTCTTAACCCTTTGTCTTGCAAATGGTTGAATTCATGGTTGTGAAAGAAGAGTTCACAATTTTGTTTCCTAACATTGGTGAGAGTTTGAAGGTTGGAGATGTTAAGAGAGGAGAACGTAGGAAGCGAAGATTGGAAAGGGTGAGGCACAGATGTTGCAGTGGCTCTTGACGGAGGTGAGGAAGCAGAGCGTGGAGACGAGTTGGGAAGAGAAAAACTTGAGAGAGACGGTGGGTGAAGGAACAATTGAAAGAAAAAGCCTACGTGTACAATAAATTAGAGTCCCCGTTTGTAATCATCTTTGTCACATCAAAAACACAAACGATTTTAATCCAACGTTAAAATAAAGTCAACGTTAAAATAAAGGACCAACTTAAACATATTTAAAAAAAAAATTAAGATCAAATTGAATTTTTTAATACGATTTTTTTAATACGATAGTAAAGTGAATATTGATCTTAAATATGAAAAATGTAATTATGCCTAAAATCTACTCCAACACAATACTACAAATAATGTTTTAGTTACATACAACTATAATTCACAAATAAATAACCCACAATTACAACAATTTTCTAAATAAAATTTCTAACAATAATAAACATGGTCCAAAAAATTTACATCATTAATACTGTTTTGAAATTAGCTCTAACACAATAACCGGCTTTAACACAATAACAAAAGTAATATTTATTACCAAAAATAATATTTTAATTCAAAAGAATTATAATCCACAAATAAATCAATCAAATTAATTTTTAAACATTTTTTAAATAAAAGGATAAATGTGTAAACTTGCAATTTTATCAATTAAAAAGAAATACAATTTTAATGAGACCCAATCATTTCACTCACAAAATTTTGTTTCCCTATTCTTTTCCCTATTTTCCTAAATCCAAACAACCACACACTCTTAGATTTTCCCTTCCAATCATCTCTTAGATTTTCCCTTCCAATCATCTCAAATCTACTCTCTAGTCCAAACAAAGCATTAATGTGTAACAGAAATGAAATATATAAACACAGTTTGAACATAAACTGTTAACGAGAAGATACACTCTAATGAGGACTATACAATACGTGAATGAAATTACATGTTTAACTAAGTAAATAATGGACCGCCTTTACCAGTCAGAAAACTTGGCATCTTTTTCACTATTGAAAAAGTATGTAACAAAAAATATATCTAAGGAATCGTATGAAGACAGTATTACTCTACCTGATGGCACCCTGAAAATAAGTTACCAGGAAGAATGCATAGATCAGTTTGACTAAGGTACCATAAACAAATCTACAAAGTCACGAGATCCTAGTCATTCACTGGGAGTACCATAAAACATTTAATGATATACTTAAATGACTGCAGCTTATTCTCGTTTGTCCAAACTTTTTTTGTGGTCACTTACCAGTATGCATCATGCTTCCAATCTTGAAACTAAGTGAAAGAATAAGAACTGAGAAACCCGTCAAGAAAATCCAGCCATGTGACAACACAAATGCGGTCTTGCCAGAAAGAGGTATCAAAGCAGCACAATTAACATCCGGTTGAGAAAACTCAGTAGATATTGCAGTGTTAAACCCTCCGCTTTTTCCCATGGGCCAATCCATCGCATTGCCTCTAAAAGTAATGTCTGTTATGCTGATCATACCTGTAGTTATATGAGCTGTGTGGGAAGACTGAGCTGCACTATGAATCCCAAGCGTAATATCCTTAGCTGGAAACTCAAAAGCATGTGCAGGTGCAGCAGGTATGCTAGCTAACCATCCATAGGCCTCCTTAACGAATGGGTTTGAATTTTCTGCCACACAAAACAAATGTCCTCAAGTTGATGAAAAAAAAGTTGAGAACAATATAACATTTTGAGTGGATAACATACTAGTTTACAAGCTATAATGCACACGGGAGTACACATCAAAAGAAAACCTTAACAAACTAGGATGTAAAGTGAACAGCAGTTTTACCTGGTGCTAACTTTTCCTCCTCTCTATTTTGCACAGAGAAAGCCTCCTTGCTGGTTTGTGCATCAGAATCATGTTTACTAACCACAGCTTTATCAGCGGTTTCTCCCTCCAGAGTCTATCAATGACCCAAAATTGATCAATATACAGCTATAAGACAAATCTACAAGACAAATGAGCATAAAGATAGAGTCTGTCATAACCTGCTGGGTTAAAGGTGATCCTTGGTTGGAATCAGAGTTTTCACTCTCTGGAATCTGAGGAAGATCAAAAGATATATAATTGCAAATATCATCATCAGGGAGTGCAAGATACTCGTCTAGCATATCGTTCGCAGAAGGATCAGCCTCAGTGGGATTACCCTCATTCCCAATTGCAAGATCATTGGTTTCCAAGAATGATCCATCATCAGCCGCTGGAAGATCCTGGGTGGCATCAAAATATAGATCCAGATCCATATTATCCGATGCATAATTGAAATTGAGAAGATTCTCAATCTCGCTCAGCTCACCATCGTCTCCATCTCTCACAGAACTTGTGCCCATGTCTTGTTGCTCAGCCATATCAAGAGGCTGGCCATTTTCCAGCCTAGAAATTCCAAAGGTGCCTTCTAATGGCTCCTGATCCTTGATGAGTTCTTGGGAATTCTCAGCGTGGGTACTACACTCCCCGTGATGGAAGTTCGAAGATGGAAAAGTAGCATTCCCAATCATATCAGTCAAATCAAGCTCCTGCATATTGAAGACATCATTTAGTTAGAATGTTTGACGAAGAAATAAAATTAATAAATAACAGATAAAAGCTGCAGACGCCTATCATTGTTTAGAAAAGCCATAATATTGACAAAACCAGTGACGGGACTACATAAATCTGTGTGCACAGAATTCATACTCAACAGTCAAGTAATTCACACTCAACATTTTCCTAGTATGTTTTCAGCATCCTCTGGGGGTAAAGCAAAACTGTGCCAAAATGCATCCTACTACATACCAACTTCAAAAGAACGGTAACCAGGAAGACCTCTCCCAAACACGATTACGTTAAGGACAACACAAATCACATTAGAGCTAATAGCAACCCAAATAAGGCCACACAACAATATTGAGATCTTAAACACCTGCACAAAGTACGAGAAGAAAATAATTACAAAAAGGACACCACACTCGACAAGGTAAAAATATATCCGAATATAAAAACAATAACACAAACATTCATCCAACCTGCACAGAGAAACTTCAGCTGATCGGTCCATTTAAAGAAAAAACACAAAAGACTCCAAACCCAGTATAGACTATTCCCTCATATCAATCTTATTTGGGACAAAAATACAATACGACGAATGCATACCATGTCAAGATCGTTAGTTTCCAAAAAGGCCCCAATATTCCAAAATTCATCATCAGCAACCAAGGGAGGAGCCACAGCAGCTGCCACCGGCAAAGGAGGAGAAACCACGTTATGGGGGGTCTCCGTCAACGGAGCCACCACATGATGAGCAGTCTCCGGCAAGGGAACCACCTTCTTCTGCTCATTCTCATCCTCCGCATCCCACTCCTTCTCGTCCAAGGGAGCACCATACTTGGCCCCATTCTTCGGTCCAGAACCACTCTTCTCGAAAATCCTACATACCACATACACATCCTTCTCCCAAAAAAAATCCTCCCCTAGAATAAGTATCAATAGAACACCAAATCTAAGACCAAAAAAAAAAGAAACAGAGAGAAGGAGGATATACCAGCACTGTGCCAGCACGCGTCAATTCTTCATCGAGCATCTTGTACTCGTGCATGACCCAGTTCGTACGACGGCCGTGTGGGGCCCGACCGATGTGGTAAACGAGGGTCTTCTTCATCCCGACGATGCGGTCGCCGTGGGCCACGGGGCGGTCCTTTCCGGTGGTCTTCCAGTAGCCCTTCTCGGTGGCGCGGTTGGTCCTGGAGCCATTACCGTACTTGCGGTCCAGCACGCTGAAGAAGTACCATTCCAAGTCCTTGGTCTTCAGCTTGGACATAGCTGAAACACCGAAATAAGTTAGAAACACTTTGAATCCTTTGAACTAAAGCCTATTGCTAACAATGGATAGCACAGAAAGGGGCAAAATGCTAACGGGGAAGGTCCCAAGGCTCGAGCTTGTAGACATCAACCACGGCGATGTGGTCATACCGGGAGAGGTTTCCGGTGATCTTGCGCTTCAGGTAGAAGACAACCAGCTCTTCGTCAGTGGGGTGGAATCGGAAGCCGGGACCTATTGGTGCCATGGATTGGATTCAAGAGAGATGAATCGCTCAGAGAAGAAGAGTGAGAAAATTGGGGGTTAGGGCTTTTTTCTATAATTGGTGAAGAGGGAGGAGGGGTGAAAGTTTGGGGTTATGAATGGGAAAACTTTTTGATTTTGGTATGAAATATGATGTAAATGATGAGTAGGAAAGAGAAGTTGAAGAAGGTTCTAGGTTTTTGGAATGTGCAAAGAAATGACAATGGTAGATTCTACCATGGCACGTGTCAAGTGTGCGGAGCTTGGATGGGTGGCACCATGGGATTGGTTCACTGATGTCAACTTGTACAGTGCTTGGCCACAAAAGAGAAAGAACCAAACAAACCCAATGCTTTAGATAAATTCCTGTTTAATCTTTTCAACAGAGGCAGGAAAGAAAAACAACTCCTATTATCCAAAGAAAAACAACCAGGCAGTCTGCCATAAATAATCATTATAACATGACAATTGTGACCAGAAGAAGAAACCAGGTTATTTGTAAGGTTATTATCCTTCTAAAATACATGAAAATTCTGAAAAAATTTATATCTGATAAAGTTTAATAGTTGGTATAAAAGAAATAAAATGGGTATTTAACAAAAATGTAAAATATAAGAAAGTGGTATGTAAGAAGATGATAAGAAGAAAGAAAAAGTTTTATTCTATTACGTGTATTTACATGACTTCATGTATAGGAAATATATATTAGTGTATGAGACTTTCTCTAAATTACAATCTAATTAGTTAGGGATCCACTAATCATGTGATTCTATCATTTTAAATTAATTTCATATAATATCGTCCAATATTGCATACAATAATTACGTATAATTTGATAATTATTATTTTTTTAATACTCCTCTAAAGTTAGTAGATGAAGATCATGAACAAACTTATGTCGTAGCATAAAAAATTGTTCCTTGCCCAGTGGCTTCGTGATATTTATATCTGCAAGCTGATACTGTGTCGGTACATATGAATGACTGATTATCCCGGTTTGTAATTTTTTCTCGTACAATGTGGCAGTATATCTCAATGTGTTTTGTGCGTTCATGAAATATTAGGTTTGCTGCTATATGTAATGTTGTTATATGTAATGTTGTTATATGTAATGTCGCTTGATTGTCATGAGCTGACTAGTTACATGGCACATTTATATCCTGCAACAGATATCGCAACTAAACTATCTCCAAACAAGTATTGGTCATCTCCAAACAAGTATTGGTCATCACGCGGTATTTTGCTTCTGCTGATGATCTTAATACGTTTGTCTGTTTTGTTGACTTCCATGAGAAAATATAAGAACAAAGAAAAATGCAATACCCAGATACTGATTTACGAGTTGTCTGACAACCTCCCCAGTCTAAGTCGTAATAAGCTGTCAATGTCAGATTGTTCTTGGATGGCAATAGCAATCCTTGTCCCGGTGATCCTTTGATGTACTTTAGGACTCGAATTGCGGCATCCCAATGAGGTTTCCGTGGATCTGTATATATTGACTTAGGGTTCGAACCGAAAATGCTATGTCAGGCCGAGTAACTGTGAGGTATATCAGTCGTCCCACGAGTCGCCTGTATTTGACTGAATCCTTTAATAACTCTTCATTGTTTGGTGTGAATTTTAGGTATTGCTCCATTGGAGATTTGTCAGGACGAGCACCTGTGATTCCTGTATCCTGCAAAATATGAAGCCCATATTTTCTTTGTGACATGTAAATACCAGCTTTGGGACGGGTAAATTCAATCCCTAGAGAATATTTTAAGTCTCCAAGATCTTTAATGCTAAATTGTTGTAATAGACAGTCTTTAAAACGCTGAATTTTTGTCAAATCATTTCCTGTCAAAAGAATATCATCCACATAAATCAAAAGGGCAGTAAATGATGAGTTATTTTATCTTGGGAATAGAGAGTAGTCTGTCTTGGACTGTTGAAATCCTACAGATTTAATCACATGAGAAAATGTTGAAAACCATGTGCGGGATGCCTGGGATTTATTGAGTCGACATACAATGTTCTCCCCTGTCGATGATGCCCGGGTGACAAGTCCACGTAAATAATTTCATGCAATGTGCCATGTAAGAAGGCATTTTGCACATCTAGTTGGTGAGTAAACCAGTTTTTGGCTGCTGCAATGGTGAGGAGAACCCTCAAAGTTGTTAATTTTTTTGTTGGTGAAAAAGTTTAGAAATAGTCGACACCTTCAATCTGAGTGTACCCCTTTGCGACAAGGCGTGCCTTATATCTGTCGACGCTACCATATGAGTTGTACTTTATTTTATAGACCCATTTGCATCCGATGGGTTTTTGCCCAGTGGGTAACGGTGTCAAGGTCCACGTTGTATTTAGCTGGAAGGCGGAAAGATCTTCGTCCATTTCTTTTTGCCAATTTGTATCAAGGATAGCCTGAGCATAAGTGTGAGGTTCTTTAGTGGTTGTGATGTTAGCAATATATGCACTATGTGTAGAAGAAAATCGTGAATTAGAAAGAAAATGATGCATAAGATACATGGTTCCATTCGGCCTGTCTTGGGCAGTGGTCGAATGATTGGCTTGGGATTTTGTTACGTAGTCTTGAAGCTAGGAAGGTGGGGTTGATGTGTGACTGGATCGTCGAACAGGAAGGTCGGTTGGAGAAGATTTAGTAATGGGTGCTAGACTTCTTGGCATGGGAGAGGAAGGTTGGTCTGTTGGAGGTTCAGGTGCATTATGACGAGTAGGAGAAGAAGGTTAGTTTGATGGAGATTCAGGTGCATTGTAACGAGTAGGAGAAGAAGGTTGTTGGTTTGATGGAGGTTCAAGTGTATTGTGATGAGTAGGAGAAGAAGGTTGATCGAGTGAATGTTGGACAAGAGTGGGTAAGTCAATGACAATAGTGGACAAAATACCTTGTAATGGAGGTGAGGATTGCATCTGGGACGGTTGGCAGAATGAGAAAACACTTTCATGGAAGATGACATCTCGACTTCTAAAAGAGTGTATGCATCTATATCAAATAATTTGTATGCTTTTTTATTGAGAGGATAACCAATGAAGATTCACTGTCGAGCGCGCAGATCAAATTTTTGCTTAGGTGAAACAGCAGTTGCATAACAGAGGCAAGCAAAAGTTTTTAAGTGAGAAAGTGAAGGTGGGCGATTATATAGCATCTCAAAAGGTGATTTATTTTTTAGTAAAGGTGTTGGCAAGCGATTAATGATATATGTGGCAGTTAAAACGCATTTCCTCCAAAATTCTTATGGTAAATGAGACTGAGATAGGAGGGTTCGGGCTGTGTTTAAAATGTGTCTATGTTTGCGTTCTACTACTCCATTTTGTTGAGGAGTGTAGACACAAGTGCGTTGACATTCAATACTTTTTTGAGAAAAAAATTACGCATAGAAATAAATTTCAATCTATTGTCAATGCAGATGGCTTTAATAGATGTCTGAAATTGATTTTGTGCAAAATTAATGAATGATTCTAAGAGATGTTGGGTTTCAGACTTGTGATTCATAAGAAACAACCAAGTACATCTAGTATAGTCATCGACTATAGTGAGAAAAAAACGTTTTCCAAAATGAGTTGGGGTTTTATGAGGACCCCAAATGTCACAATGCAATGGAAAGGGTAGCCTTGTCTGTTTAGCTTTGGAACAAATACTACAATTATTATGAATGAGAATGCGATTTTTATTGATAGGTAGTAAGGAAGATGCACGTTGTAGACACACCGGAGAAGGATGTCCAAGACGCTTGTGCCATAAATCATGGTAGGTCGAAATTTGAGATGCGTGGGCTTGGTTTGAAAGAAGGGACATGTAGTATAAGCCTGCGTGTTGTTTACCCGAGCCAATCATCTCCCCGTAGCCAAGTCATGCAAAACACAACCATGTGGAGTAAAAACGACACAACAATTTAGTGAATTGGTTATCTTTAACGAACATGAGATTTAAATTAAAAGAAGGAACGCAAAGAACATCTTTGAGAGATATTGTCATTGAATTTAATTGTGCCCGTAGATGAGATGGGCGCAGTTGAGTTTGTGGGCAGATTAACATTTGAAATAAATGATGATGAAGTGTGTGTGAAAAATTGTGAATCAGATGCAAAATGATTAGTTGTTCCGCTATCCAAAATCCATGGTTACGTAAAAGCAGAATTAATAGACGAGTTATGGGCAAGCAAACCTGCAACGCTAACAAACGTGTCAGTTTTACCGTTATTGTTGAACGAGTAAATAACCTTTGCCAATTGTTGAATTTGCTCGGCAGTGAAGCCTTGTACGAGGTTTCTATAAGACTCGTTATTGGTGCCTTCTTTTCTAGATAGACACGATCTCTTGTTTAAAGAATAAAAATGGAGAGACTGTCAGAACACCCCAAGATCGGTGCTCTGATACCATATAAGAAAGTTAAAGTTGTATGTAAGAAGATGGTAAGAAGAAAGAAGAAGTTTTATTCTATTATGTGTATTTACATCACTCCATGTATAGAAAATATATACTAATGTAGGGAGACTTTCTCTCTCCAAATTATTACAATCTAACTAGGTAGAGATCCACCAATCAGATTCTATCATTATTAAATTAATTGGATACAATATCGTACAATATTGCATACAATAATTACGTATAATTTGATAATTATTATTTTCTTAATATAAAATAGAATTAGAAAACAAAAATATCAATCTCCAAAAAAGTAAATACAAATAATATATTTTGGAAAAAAAAATTAAAAATAGATTAAAAAAAAAATTGAAACATTTTTGAGAAAGACTATTATGAAAAATTATTTCGAGAGGACTAATTTAGAAATTTATTATATTTTAACTTGCATTCTCCATTTTTATTTAAAAACTAAAAGAATATATATTTTTTCATTTAACGTCATTTTAAAATAAATTGAATACATGAAGCAACAGCCTATGTTGTGTTCGAATTGACGGGAGCAATGTAGCTGAGGAAGGAAAGGAGAGTGAATTGAGTGTATGGATAAACTATTGTGAAAGGAAAGAAGAGAGTGAATTTGGGAATGCAAACCTCTTCTCTTCCATGCTCAACGGTAAAGAAAGGAAAATATGTCTTTGTCTTTATTTTTATTTATTTTTTGCATGTGAACTTTTCAACTTATTTATCTGAAGATTCCATGCAAGCATTGACATAGAGAGGCAAAAATAGATTATTTAGCAAACACTTCTTTTAGTGTTGAACTTGGTAGTTGAAGTTGAATCAATTCAAAATAGGCCTCTATACATTTATTTTTTATTTTTCATACTCACTTGCTTCTTCTCACATAGTTTCTTCTTTTGAAAGGTTGTTTGATTCTTCTCAATACGACAAAACTTTGTTTATTCTTGATAGATAAGCAATAGAGAATTTTCTTTTTAAACAATCGATTTTAATACTTAAAACACAATCAAAATAATCGATTTTCAATATATAATCGATTATAAATCGTTTATAATGGACACCATAATTATTTGTTGTATATGTATTAGTTAAATTATTGATTTTCTCACTTATACAAATCCTAATCAATTTCATTTCCTTCTTACCTAATAAGCCTAATCAATTCTCTTTACCTGATATGATAGAAGATTGCTGAATCGATTCCCATGTAATAAGAGTCTTAATCAATTTTTCCTTTTCCTAACACCCTACTCTATTCTGTTAAATATATATTAAGCCCCTTAAACGATTTTGTCTTACCTTTTATGGCTAAATCGATTCCACGCTTATTTGTATGTGTACAGAAATCGATTTTACATCAATAATGTATTTTCCATTTTCTTTTGTAGGTGTTGCTACTTTGCTTTGAAGGCATGTTGAATTTTTCAAGCTGTTCTTCATATTTCCAGTATGTTCAAATAATTTTGTTAATTTTTTTTTTGTTTGATCTTGGTTGCAGTTGCATGTTTAATTTCCAGTCTTTTTTTATTAGTTATATTTTATTTTCTATGTTTAAAATATTTAAAAAAATATTGTTGTCATGGTTGTATTTAATTTATTGTATTCTTTATGTTAATATATTTTAGTTTATTATGTTTGTATCAGTATAATTTAGTTTATTATAATTTGTTATAGTTTTATATTAGTATTTTAATTACCATTACTCTATTTATATTTATTTTACAATTTTGTAGTATATATTTATATTTCAAGAAATTATTTGAAGTTGTATTTTTATTTAATTTGTTGTTATGTTTATATTAATATTTTTTTTATAATTATTATATTTATGAGTTATAATTTATTTCATTATATTATTTTATGAAATTGTTTTATATTTTAATTACTGATAATGGTTATATTTTTCTTGGAGTAGTATTTTTTATATTTTATTATTGCAAGGTTTTTTAAAGTTTTTAATATTAAAAGATAATATTTTTTATTATTTATATAAGATCTGATTTATTTTACAAATTTTACAGTATATGTTTAATATTTTAAAAAATTATTTAAAGTTCTCTTTTTATTTAATTTGTTATACTTATATTAATATATTTTGTGTATAATTATTATGTTTATGAGTTATAATTTATTTTATTATAAATTTTAAAAAATTATTTTCTATTTTAATTATTGATGATGGTTACACTTTTCTTGTTGTAGTATTTTTTTAATATGATTTTTTTTAAATAAAATTTGATTTATTTTATAATTTTATAGTATATGTTTAATATTTTAAGAAATTATTTGAAGTTTTATTTTTATTTAATTTGTTGTTGTGTTTATATTAATATATTTTTTATGTATAATTATTATGTTTATGAAGTATAATTTATTTCATTATAATTTATTTATTAAATTTGTTATTTAAAGTTTTTAATATTAAAAGATAATATTTTTTATTATTTATATAAGATCTGATTTATTTTTAAAATTTATAGTATATGTTTAATATTTTAAAAATTATTTGAAGTTATGTTTTTATTTAATTTGTTATGCTTATATTAATATATTTTGTGTATAATTATTATGTTTATGAGTTACAATTTATTTTATTATAATATTTAAGAAATTATTTTCTATTTTAATTATTGATGATGGTTACACTATCTTGTTGTAGTATTTTTTTTATTTTTTTAGTGTAAATTTTTTAATATTAAAAAGTATTTTTATTTATTTATTTATATAAAATTTGATTTATTTTATAATTTTATAGTATATGTTTAATATTTTAAGAAATTATTTGAAATTTTATTTTTGTTTAATTTATTGTCGTGTTTATATTAATATATTTTTATGTATAATTATTATGTTTATGAAGTATAATTTATTTTATTATAATTTATTTTATTAAATTTGTTATTAAATTTTTTAATATTAAAAGATAATATTTTTTATTATTTATATAAGATTTGATTTATTTTTAAATTTTATAGTATATGTTTAATATTTTAAAAATTATTTGAAGTTTTGTTTTTGTTTAATTTCTTATACTTATATTAATATATTTTGGGTATAATTATTATGTTTATGATTTACAATTTATTTTATTATAATTTTTAAGAAAATTATTTTTTATTTTAATTATTGATGATGGTTACACTTTTCTTGTTGTAGTATTTTTTTAATATTTTTTTTACTGTAAGGTCTTTAATATTAAAAAGTATTTATTTATTTATTTATATAAGATTTGATTTATGTACCAGTCGGATCTCGAACGATCCAAGGTCGGGTCAAATAACATTTACAACATAATAAGTATATAATAAAGAAGCAGTTACAACTAAACTTGGATGAGTCAAAGACACGCTCCGAAATACTCTGGTAAATATCTCAAGGTAACGATAAACCGAAGGATACACTCCCATGATTTTAGGGAACCACTACACATGTTCTGATCAACTGACCCATGTTCTAATAGTGTCCAACCCACACAGGTAAAGGCCCATAAGTCAACCTATAAATAGAACTTGAGGGGGAAAAAGGTACGTTTTTCATATTCTATGAGAACACACCAGAAATACTAGCACTGACTTGAGCATCGGAGTGGTATCGCAGATACTCCCGACCGGCGGAGCACACACAACAAGAGGAAGAACTTCAAGGAACTGGAAGACCATCAACACGTTAGCGAATTGTGTACCCAGTGGTCAGGTATTACCTAGACCCCGTCATCCGTACAAGTACAATTGGCGCCCACCGTGGGGCCGAGGTAATCTTCAGCTTTTCAAGCACAAGGATCTCAACAAACAACGATGATGTCTACAAGGAACAACACAAACAACGACCGTATGGTGGAGGAACAAATTGTGATGATCCAAGCCCTCCAAGCTTAGATGGAAGAATTACGACAAAAGGGATTAGCGGATCAACTGCGTCATGAAGAGGATCGGCGTAAACAAGAAGAAGAATGACGTCGGCAGGCAAAAGAGGTAGTTCATTTAAAAGAACAGAATAGAAGGTTGTTGTAGCGACTTGGAGAGCCCAAACGAGAGGAACACTCCCACACATCAATACCAACACCCCAAACTCATCAATCCATAATGGTACCACCAACCCATGAAACCCATCATACCTTTCTTACACATCAAACCCACCAAAGTTCTAAAAATGTTGTTCCCGACAACGAAGAAAATCCAAAAGGCTACCCCTTCACGGACGACATAATTGTTGTGCCACTTCCTGATAAATGGAGAGGTTTAACTATGAACCTTTATGATGGTTCTACTGACCCAGATGAGCACTTGAATATTTTCAGGACCCAAATGACTTTGTACACGACAGATCAGACAGTATGGTGCAAAGTCTTCCCCACATCTCTACGTGAGGGTCCATTAGGATGGTTCACCGAACTTCCCTCAAATTCTGTGACAAGTTTCAAAGTCCTGGAAACAAAGTTTACCATGCAGTATGCGACGAGCAGACCCTATCGCACTTCATCCATGTCTCTCCTCAACGTAAAACAAGAAAAATGAGAGTCCTTGAGAACTTTCATGGACAAGTTCAGTAAAGTCTGTATGGGAATCAGGAACCTGAATCCAGAGATAGCGATGCATCATTTGATCTCAGTCATACTTCTAGGTCGGTTCATTGAAAGCCTTATAAAGCGACCACCACAAAACATGAACAAACTAAAAACGAGAGCCACCAAATTCATGCAAATAGAAGAGCCATTAACTATCATAGGAAAACACAGGTCGGCGTCTCTGAAAAGGAAATGGAGAAAAAAAAAAGCACTCATCCCCCGGCCAAACCGGGGTCCTCGTTTCCACAACTATACCCCTCTGACAGTACGAAGAGGCAAAGTTCTAGACTAAGCTTTGCAGACTGAACTTATCCCAGCGCTCAGGCAGGCGTAGACTCCACGAAATGCTGATATTGCCAAACATTGCCAATACCACCGCAATTATGGCCACACGACCGAATGCTGTCAAACGTTAAAAGATAAAATTGAAGAACTAGTCCAAGTTGGCCACCTTTGCAAATTCATTAAAACAACCATTGTTGGTCCAGTTTCGCTCGGTGTACCAAACCAAGAAGTTAATTATATAGCAGGAGGTTTTGCAGGTGGTGGATGTTCCAGTTCCACAAGGAAAAAACACTTAGGAGTAATTCAATTCGTTCATTCTATTTCAACACACAAGCGTCCACACATACCACCAATCACGTTCACTGATGATGATTTCACTACAATCGATCTGACCCAAGATGACCCCATGGTAATCGCTGTGGATATAGACAAATTCGCCATCACTAAAGTCCTGGTGGACCAAGGCAGTTCAGTCGACATTCTATACTGGGAGATCTTTAGGAAAATGCAAATTCCTGAAATAGAAATACAACCTTATGACGAACAGATAGTCATATTCTTTGGAGAACGAGTGGATACCAAAGGTTACATTGATATATTCACAACTTTTGGCGAAGACGACTCTCTCAGTAAGACAATCAATGTCCGCTACTTGTTGGTTAACGCCAATGCTTCGTACAATATACCACTCGGACGTTCTTCTATCAACAGATTGAAAGCCATTGTTTCTACCTCTCATTTGGCTATGAAATTTCCTTCTGTTACTGGTGACATTGCGACGGTACATGTTGATCAGAAAACTGCGCGAGAATGCTATGTAGCCAGCTTAAAGGTTGAACTGACCAGATGGTTGTACACCGTGGCATCACACGACCGATCCCCCGACAGAAGGGGGCGATCACTAAAGAGACGTTCCAGGGGTCGAAAGTCCATAAGGCACATGGTTGCCCTCGTACACCTAGATCCACGACTAGATGACCCTCAGATGGAGGCCGGTGAAGACCTTCAATCCATACTTCTTCATGATGGCGATCATAAAACATACACTGGAACATCATTAAAGTCAGACAACCGAAAGGTGATAAGTACAACGTTGGTTAAAAATGCAGACCTCTTTGCTTGGATTGCCGCAGACATGCCCGAAGTAAATCCTAATATTATTACTCACCATTTGTCTATATATAAGGAGGCTAAACCAATAGCCTAGAAGAAAAGAAATCTAGGTGAAGAATGATGCAAAGCTGCTCGAGAAGAAACTGACAAACTGGTGCAGGTCGACTTCATTCAAAAAGCTCGTTATACCACATGGTTGGCTAATGTGGTGATGGTTAAAAAGTCTAACGGTAAATGGCGGATATGTGTGGACTATACTGACCTCAACAAAGCATGCCCGAAGGATTCTTATCCTCTGTCGACCATCAATCGGCTAGTCAACAGAGCAACAGGACACCATATTCTCAGTTTTCTTAACGCGTATTCAGGGTACAACCAAATCCAAATGCACTCTCTTGATAAAGAAAAAACAGATTTTATGACAGATTCCAACAATTTTTATTATGAGGTTATGCCGTTCGGTCTAAAGAATGTTGGAGCCACTTATAAACGACTGATGGACTACGTCTTCCTCGACATGATTGGAAGAAACATGGAAGTCTACGTTGATGACATTGTTGTTAAATCTAACTCATGCGAACAACATGTTTCAGATATGAGGGAAGTTTTTCAGGCTTTACGCAAGCATCGCATGCGTTTGAATCCCGACAAATGTGCATTCGGCGTGGAAGGAGGAAAATTCTTAGGATTCATGCTCACCCATCGGAGTATAGAAGCCAATCTCGAGAAATGCAAAGTTATTGAAAAAATGCGAAGTCCCAAGAGCATTAAAGAGATCCAAAGACTAGTTGGACAACTGACTGTCCTGTCTCGATTCGTTCCAAAACTTGCAAAACGAATGAAACCCATCGTCCAGTTGTTAAAAAAGGCATCCCGGTTTGAGTGGACCGTCGAATGTGAACAAGTTTGTCTCTAGTTGAAAACGTTTTTAGCATCCCCATCGGTCATCCAAAAGCCGAACGCACATGAGCCTATTATTGTTTATCTCGTTGTTTCAAACGAAGCAAGGAGTTCAATCCTGGTATAGAAGATAGATACAGAAGAACAACCAATATATTTTGTTAGCCGAGTACTCCACGACGCTGAAGTTAGGTATCAAATGATCAAAAAGGTTACGTTGGCCTTAATCATCACTGCACGACGAATGCAAATGTATTTTCAGAATCCCCGAGTCATAGTTAAGACCAATTATCCCATTGTGAAGATTTTAACCAAGCCAGATTTAGCCGGAAGAATGATAGGATGGGCAATTGAATTATTAGAATTTCACATACAGTATCAAGCCAAAGGTGCGATTAAATCCCAAGCCCGTGTCGATTTTGCAGCTGAGCTTACTCCACAATCGATTGAAGAAGGACATTCTCGAAGGATCTAATACATTGACGGCTCTTCAAACAGTCGATCGTGCGGAGCGGGAGTGGTACTAGAAGGACTAGGTGAAATTATCGTTGAACAAGCTCCGAAATTTGAGTTCAAGACTACAAACAATCAGGCCGAATACGAAGCCATCATAGCCGGTCTTCACTTGTCTACTGAATTGGAAGTAACAAGGTTAACTTGTAAAAGCGATTCACAACTAGTGGTCAGACAACTTAAAGAAGAATATGAAGTTCGAGAGACCTTACTTCAGGAGTATTTCCACTTTGTGCAGAATTTGATGACTAAGTTTGATGAAATATCATTTCAGCACGTTCAACGAGAAAATAACACTCACGCAGACACACTCTCCCGGTTGGCAACCACCAAGCAAAAAGGGATTCAAGTGGTCGGTCATACATGTAACTTTAACTAAACCCAGTGTCAGCACAAAGGAATGCATGGCAACTGATACACAACCCAATTGGATAACCCCTATCAAACAATACTTGATCGACAGAATATGTGACCCACACTTGGAGAAAACAATGAAGCAACAGGCCGCTCGGTTCATACTCATCGACCAAGACCTTTACAGGCGAGGGTACACTCGTCCACTCTTAAAGTGTCTTACTCCCGATCAGGTCACCTATGTAATGAGGGAATTACATGAGGGAGTATGTGGAACTCATTCCGGAGCATGAACCATGGCAACCAAGGTGTTGAGAGCCGATTATTATTGGCCGACCGTGCAAGGTGATTGCACTGAGTTTGTTCACAAATGTCTGAAATGCCAGGAATACGACACCTTGTCTCACCAAAAACCTGAAAACCTGCACTACATTTTATCCTTGTGGCCGTTCGCGAAATGGGAAATGGATATAATTTGACTCTTTGCCCCAGGTAAAGGGAAATGTCCAGAATTTCGTATGGAAAAATATCATATGTCAATTTGGATTACCTCATATTGTCATCATTGATAACGAACGACAATTCACCGACCGAGTGTTATCAAAATATTATGAAAAGCTTGATATCAAACATATTACGAGTTCGGTCGAACATCCACATGCCAACGGTCAAGTCGAGGCTGCCAACAAATCTATTCTCAATGAGCTTAAAAAGAGACTTGGTCCAGCCAAAGGAAATTGGACAAAAGAACTTCTCGAAGTTCTATGGGCCTACTGCTATACACCACATTCTACATCTCAAGAGACACCATACAGTCTGATGTACGACACTGAAGCCATGATTCCTATCAAAATAGGTGAGCCCTTTTTGCGGCGGCAAACACTGGATTTAGACCTGAATAAAGAAAGTCTATTGGTCGGCCTAGAACTCATCAACAATCTCAGGGACAAGTGCAAAATACAAAAGGAGGCATGCAAGCTACGTGCAACAAAGAGATACAATTCGAAAGTAAAGCCAAGGAGTTTTCAGAAAGAAGATTTAGTCTGGCGCATGCGTAGCGATGACAAATTTTCAAGCAACTAGGAAGGTCCATTCCGTATCACCGACACAACGGACGAAGGAGCATATCATTTAGAATATTTGTCAGGAAAAACTGTACCGAGAACGTGGAATGCCACGCATCTCAAATTTTATTAGAACTGATAAATAACATTAGTGTACTCTTTCCTCGCTCGGTTGTTTTATCCCTAAGAGGGTTTTCCACCGAGAAGGTTTTAACGAGGCACTTTAAAAACTATTGTTTTGCATGTTCGTATTTGCATTTATATCCAGACGGCTAAAAATCAAACGAGTGACAATCAAAGTTGTTTACCGAACTCTCGGTTAGAAACCCATTAATAACTTAAATGTTGTTTACCGTCTTATCGGTCAGAAACCCATTAATAACTTAATTGTTATTTACCGAGCTCTCGGTCGAGAACCCATTAACAATTTAAAAGTTATTTACTGAGCTCTCGGTCAGAAACCCATTAATAACTTAATTGTTGTTTACCGTCTTATCGGTTTGAAACCCATTAATAACTTGTGTTATTTATCGAGCTCTCGATCAGAAACCCATTAATAACTTAATTGTTGTTTACCAAGCTCTCGGTTGGAAACCCATTAATAACTTAATTGTTATTTACCGTCCTATCGGTCTGAAACCCCTTAACAACTTAAGTGTTCACTATCGAGCTCTCGGTCAGAAACTCATTAATAATTTAATTGTTATTTATCGTCTTATCGATCTGAAACTTAACTACATTCATCACGTCATTGTTATACCACTCGTTCGGTCATATATTCTTTATGAATTTAGCACAACTTACTTAACAAAATCAAATATATAAAGGTGAAACCATAAACGCATGTTGTTCATAGCATTTGAAAATATAAGCATGGAAATGCAACAAATTATCCAAAACCCACAACCCGGGTCTAGGTATTTTACTATTAAATCAACCGATAGATCTGGTTCGTTCACTTCGACGCACTAAGGATCTTCTATCATATGGTCAACACTCTCCCCAAGCAATACTACCTGGTCGTTCACCACGTCTTTACCTAAGTCATACCGCTAGTCATCCGTCGGCACACCATGGAAAAAGGCTGCTTGCCGGACACCTTGGTAAAAACTTTCTTCATTAATGCGCATCATGAACTATTGGCACTTCTCCACTTCAACAGTAAGAGATTGTCCTCTGGCTTCAGCATCAGTTTTTTCCTTCAGAAGATGATCTCGCTCAGCCATCAACTTGGTGAGAGTTGCCTTCAGCGTTTCTTGTTCCTCTTTAGCCAGTCGGTCGTTCTTCCGCATCTCCTCCCTGCAAGCTTCAGCAGCCTCTAAGGCCGCTTTCAAAGAACTGGCCGACTCCTCCAACTCAGCCTTCAACTTCGACATTACCACCATCTTGGCCCTACTTAATTCATCACTGAGAGCCTTGCCCACGATGGTAGCCCGACTTTGCAACTCCACCAATTCTTCTATTAAGTCTTTGGTGGGGATGGCTACCAGGACACCCTCATCTTCTGGACGAAGATTGAATTGCATAGCTTGAGCCACTCGCATTGAAGGGCTCAACATTATAAGTGGCCTGCCAGACGACTGCCCCACCTTAGAACCAATTTGGACCTTGGGTGAACGCCCTCTCTTTCGGTTGGCCGTGGGAGGAACCACCGTCGTAGTCGGCGCAACTTCCTCAACGACAACCTTTTCCTTCCCGACCCCCGCAAGACTGTTAAGCTTTCGCGCGACCGCCTGACGTTTCAGATTGCTCATGAAATTGTTCAAGGCGGGATCCATCTTTTTGATAATATCTGCAAGGTACAAATACAATTAAACCATATTAACATAGCGCATACACAACCGGACACAAGAGATCTACGTACCATTGAAATCTGCCCACTTCTTGGATGACCCATACAAAGCTATTAGCTCTCGAGTGGGCAGCTTATAGGGTAGCTGGTAAATAACTACTAAAATCTCCTTGTCAAATGGTGACATTGACGACCACAACCATTACCAAGTTGAGTTGGTTTCTCTATATAGTGGAATGGAAACTTGGTCTTCCCATTCACGTTATAAAAAAGGTCCCGGCCATCCGGCTCCACAAAAATTTTAAAGTATATGAAGTGGTAAAAGCAGAAAAACGAATATTCCTCGATCGACTAGACAAAGACAACCAACTAACAGTAGTACCCAGACGTGTATTATAGTAATATAAAAAAGCTTCAAGAGTAGGCTCAAGTTTGAAGAGTCGACAAAGCATTCAGAACGCCTGAAGGGCCACCCACGAGTTGGGATGCAACTGAGTGGGTGCTACGTTGAGGATCCGAAGGACCCCCATTGTAAAGTTGTCAAAAGGTAAAGTTATATGTAAGTCAGCGAAAAAGGTATTATATACAAAGAAGAAGTCGTGCAGTGCATTTTTCCGATCGTGGCATACACGATCGGTCATACCGCAAATGTCAGTCACTATTGCATCGGACAAACAATTGGGTGTGAAAAATGAATTCTCAGAAAGAAACTGGTCTAAGTTATCATCGTTCTTTGACCTAGTGGGAATTTTTAGAACCGAAGGATCAACCCAATCGTAACTTGGGTCATCCGACGACTGACTCGCTCTACCAGATGCAGTGTGAGTCACAAATGACTCGATATTTGCAACATTATTAGAGGAATTTACAGAAGAAGACATTACTAACCTCAACCTGACAATTCAAAGCAATAAACTTGGCAGTCGGAGTAGATGACACAATATTTGAAAGAAGAGAGAAAACGTAAACCTTTCCACGCACCAATGAAGCGCTATTTATAGCCAACAGAGTAGGAGAGAGAATACTCTACCATTCGTCCAACACCATTAGATCTAACAAAATCCAATGGTCAGAGTCACTCGGCATACAACACGACACGAAATCTTCACCATTGAATGCATCTGATGAAAAGGATATCATGAAACGATGGCTCTTCCAAACGTCACATCTTTACCATGCATTCAATGCTGCCAGCAATCACGCACAACCTTCAGAACCCCAACCATCCTACACGACTCTTCAGAAATGAATCTCTTCGAACTTGGGAGGCAAGTGTACCGGTCGGACCCCGGATGACCGAAGGCCAGGTCAAATAACATTTACAACATAATAAGTACATAATAAAGAAGCAATTACAACTGAACTTGGATGAGTCAAAGACATGCTTCGAAATACTTGGGTAAATATCTCAAGGTAACGATAAACCAAAGGATACACTCTCATGATTTCAGGGAACCATTACACATGTTCTAATCAACTGACCCATGTTCTAATAGTGTCCAGCCCACACAGGTAAAGGCTCATAAGTCGACCTATAAATAGAACTTCTGAGGGGGAAAAAGGTACATTTTTCATATTTTACGAGAACACACCATAAATACTAGCACTGACTTGAGCGTCGGAGTGCAATTGCAAATACCCCCGACCGACGGAGCACACATAGCGAGAGGAAGAACATCAAGGAATTGGAAGACCATCGACACGTCAGCGAATTGTGTACCCAGTGGATAGGTATTACCTGGGCCCCGTCATGCATATAGGTACAATTTATTTTATAATTTTATAGTATATGTTTAATATTTTAAGAAATTATTTGAAGTTTTGTTTTTATGTAATTTGTTGTTGTGTTTATATTAATATACTTTTATGTATAATTACTATGTTTATGAAGTATAATTTATTTCATTATAATTTATTTATTAAATTTGTTTCTATTTTAACTACTAATGATGGTTACATTTTTTTTAATAGTAATGTTTATATTCCATTAATAATATTTTTTTATTTAAGATCTGATTTATTTTATAATTTTATAGCATATGTTTAAAATTTTAAAAAATTATTTGAAATTCTGTTTTTATATCATTTATGGTTGTGTCTTTCGGTATAACTGTTATGTTTATGAGTTATAATTTAGTTCATCATAATTTTGTATTAAATTTTTTTCTATTTTAATTACTCATGATGGTTAAATTTTTCTCGTAGTAGTATTTCTTATTTTTGTATTACCACAAGTTGTATTATTACAAGTATAGTTGCTACAAGGATTATTCCCGGAGTATAATTTTATATTTTTGTGTTTTCTATTATTTTATGGTTATTGTTTCTGTTTATAATTTTCTAGTATATGTCTAATATTTAAGAAATATTTATTCTTATCTTTATATTGAATTTATTGATATGTTTATATGAATATATTTTTCATGTGTTATATTATGTTGATATACTATTAAAATTTAAATGTTATATATACTTATTTATAAATTAATTTGTGTGCATTAATATAGTTAGTTATTATGGTAGTTAGAACCGTAACCATAACCCTAGTTCAGTGTATCGATAATGGATAACAATAACAATTCATATCTACATAATGAGAAGGAGGGGTCGAAAATTTTGAAGACACTATTGCAATTTATAACGATGTTGCTCGATGCAACATGAATCTAATTTCCCAAATAGAACAACAAATACAAAAAAATACATAAGTTGTCTCCGTCAAAACCCTTTGCATAGTGGGTTTTGGATTGAAATTCTGAAGTATGTTAAGTGATACAACAAACTCTATTACTAAGTTTGAACCACAAAAAGAGTGTCACAAACAAAAATTGATGGAGTACTTGGTGCACATTAAATGCTCTCGTGACATTATTCGCATAGGACCCAAAGCATTCATTCAATTATGTCAACGAATTAGACAATCTGAACTTGTTAAAGATACATATCGATCAACCATGGAAAAACAAGTTGCGAAATTTCTCCACATTATTGGACATAATGTTTTGATTGCGATTTTGAGGTTGGAAGGAGATTTCTTAAATCAACCTGGCGGTAGTGTTGTTCAAGTACAAATCTTAAATAGCAACCAATTTTATCCTTATTTTAAGGTTCGTTTATGACAAAATTAATTTTAATTTGTAATAATTTTTGTTGTATTTGAGTTATTGAAAAATTTAGAATTTTGGTTTGTATTAGGATTGTTTAGGGGCTATATATGACACTAATACACTGTCAGAGTCCCATATACTAAGGCACTTCGTTATCAAGGTAGAAAAGATTGACCAACTCAAAATGTATTCGTAGGTTGTGATTTTGACATGAAATTCACATACGTCTTGGCTGGGTGGGAAGGAACTGCCTCAGATTCAAGGATATTGAATGACGCATTGATATGACAGAATCCCTTGGTTATTTTGGAAGGTCATTTCAAAGTGTTTGAGTGTGCATAACAATAAATTGTGTGATACTACTCAAGACTAATGCATGTTTCCACAATGTTTGTAGGAAATTACTATCTTGGCGATGCAAGTTTTATGTTAAAACCAAAAAATTGACACCATATCACGAGGAATGATACCATTTGAAAGAGTATCATCGAAGAGGTCCACAAAATGTGCGAGAGTTGTTAATCATAGACATTAGTTGCTTATAAATGTAATTGAGAGGACTTTTGGTGTCAAAAAAACATTTTCCAATTATAGCTAGTGGGATCGAGGCACATTACAATGTCAAAACTATGACGAACATCGTTTTAACTTGTTGTATGCTCCACAACTTTCTTCACAGGGTGGGCAATAATGAGTCTTTCATTGAAAAGTAGATCGTGAATTGGTGGAACAAGATTTATAAGTTTCAGCTACTCAATTTCGTGAGGATGATTATAGGCTAGGTTCATAAATTAGGGACACTATAACGAACGAAATGTGACAACATTATGTAACAAATTAATTTCATGCAATAAATTGTGTTTTATATATTTGATATTGTTTTTGCTCCTAACTTGAATTAGTTTGTTTAGATGGATCACGGTAAAAGTGTTGTTCCAAATTCATTTGCTGTTTTAGAGAACTTATAAAATGGATGACAAATATGGATTTAACTCTTCTTTGTGCAATGGTGGAGCAGGCACGACGAGGTTCGATAATTGATGGAGGTCCATGAAACCACCAAACCTAATGAGGCAGAAGACGAAGAATGAGATGACTTGATCAAGGTAACATAATAAATAATGTTAACATATTTTTCCATTATCAAATGACCTTTATTTGTACTATAACAATATGACATGTTTGTAGGTGAAGCTCTCCGTCGCTAAATGGCATGCCAATTCCATCCACAATTATGATCTGATGGAGGAGTTATGATCACACGGCAAAGCCACTGGTAGTTGGGTAAGGACAACTCGACACGTAAATACACCCATGGACTCGCCACATTTCAGTGTCGACCTATCTGATAATGTGGTGTACATACTGGAGCATCACGAGTTTGATGTTGTGGAGGAGGATGCCCACCACTCACCTCCTAGAAATGTTGAATCAACTGAAATTCCATCTAACACTCCATCTGCGCTATCTGCACCATCTGGTGGTAGCACCTTATCCATGGGCTCAAAGAGGAAATCACCTATGGTGTATGTAATTCAATCACAAGTTTCTATGTTGAATGCTAACCTTGGACATGTCGTGCAATACATGAAAGAAGGAAATGATGTGGCTTCAGAGTTTGTAGGCATTGCTCGTATACAAGCCATCGCTTCACAAGATGTAATTGGGGAAATAAGACGATATAATCACCTATATGGTTAACATGTACACCATGAATGTCAAACAACTTTATACTAGTACTCAAAGTTAGACATATGGTTTATGCTTGTTGATCTAAGCATTTCGGATGATAGTATCTTGGACTAATGCTACGATTTTCTGTGTAACAATGCAAATATAATGAAACGACTATTTGGTATATCAAAAGAGTGGAGGATGACAAAGTTATTTAAGTTTATAACTCGATGCCCTTAAATTGTGTTTTATTGTATTGTAATTGTGATGAAGTTGTATTTTAATTGAACTTAACAATTATGTCTTTTATTGTTTTGAACTATAGGTTTAATCTTATTGTTATGTAAACCTTAAACCTTATTAATTTGGTGTGAACCTTAATTATGTTTAATTGACACTTGTTTTCTTTGTTTACTATTACGTTTCATATGTTTTATGTTTTATTTTCTAATAAACTTTTTGCTAATAGCTTTTAAGTTTACTATATATGGCATCTTCATCGATGAAGAGGCAAAGAACTCGTAAAGGTAAAGCCGCAACAGATGATGGTGTACTTCCTACTACCCAAACAGTGAACAAACAAGGTATTTTGGATTATTCATGATTTTTCCAAATGAAACATCAGATGGTTGCATTCGAGAAAAACTTTCACGGCAGACTAGTCATATCACCAAAAGTGATGAATTTTCCTTTTTTATGCCACATCTAGGTTTGACTTCCAACAACATTTGAATTTCCAAGAACTGGAACCATGTCTTAATCTAAGACTTTCATATTATGAGGACCTTGTGATGTGAGTTGATTTTTAGATGTTTTCATTTAAAGTGACAATTTACTTTAAGATTGAGATTTTAGGAGTTAATGGTGATGACCTTAAGAAAATTCCCACTAGACACTAACTTAACCAAGTAGTTAAGTAGGTGTGAAGGTGCATTTCACAAAGGCAAAGATAAAAGACATTGTATGGTGAGAATGTATGCAAATTGCGGAAATAAAGAAGAAAGCTAGGAAACATCAATGGAAAGGAAACATGAAGGAAATGAAAGAAGAAACTTATGGAGATGGTGGTGGGTGGTCACGCCACTTGGTGGGTGGAAACCACCAAGATAAGTGTTAGGTCGCCACTTGAGAGTTTCATTCTCTTCAATGTAAGACTAAAAGGAAGAGGAGACAATACTCACTCCAGCTTTCACAATATTTGTGCAGTGTAACTTTTCTATTCAATTTCAACATGTTAAATACAATGGGTAGGCCTCCTATTTATAGGTGAAGGAGTCTTGGAAAACAAGCAAGAGGGGTAGGATGGGAAAAGGGAAAAAAATGGGCAGCCTTAGGGTTTAACTAAGTCAAACCTGCATCCTAGGCCTGTCCTTCTAGAAACTAGGTCAAATTGCCTTCCTAAAGGGCTAGGAACAAGCTAAAATGATACCTACACCCCCTATTATGCTAAAGGCACCTTATTCTAGCCTATCTTTGCTATTTGGACCCCT
>Ga0123342_1001876_pt1 | contig 35242 bp, 17 predicted proteins | sample Turbeawhitnodule_FD_89960 | JGI IMG/M metagenome (GOLD analysis project Ga0123342, IMG submission 89960) | Root nodule microbial communities of legume samples collected from Mexico - Turtle bean Mexico white nodule | ecosystem: Host-associated > Plants > Roots > Nodule | place: Mexico: Nepantla... | reverse complement strand
GTCACATTTGAAGACATCTGAGAGAAAGTTCGGGGAGTGATTCCGCAGAAGACGCAGTCGCGTAGACGGGGCAGAGAGTGCCACGAAGCGATTCCTCCACGTTCGAGTTGCCGGCAGGATCAAATCTCAAACAACTTATTGTTGTATAATATGTAGAAATTTTATCTAATTAACTTAGAGAGATATTGCATGTAAAAAAATTAGAAACAAATTTCAAGTTTTTTTAAGTAAAATGAGTGCCTCTAGTAGGATAGGTTCAGAGATAATTCATACTTATAAATACTTCACTTGATAAATCCAAGACTCTAAAAAATAAGAAGTAATCATTTGTAATATTCTTTCAGTGAGAGAATTTATAAATTTGTAAAAATATATCTAAACATGAATTTTATAAATTTTAAAAAAAAGAACCAATATTTAGAAACTCAAAAACATAGAATATGACTTTCTATTATACCCATTATTTTTCCGATTACATAAAAATAAATTATTAGTATTAATATTTAATTAAGTGGAAATATAATGATTATGTCTCTAATTAATTATTCATTCAATCCTAATTAATGAAATATTAATTAAGAATGTCATTTGAACACTTAATATAGTAGTAGTTTTATAAAATAAAACTTATTTTCTCTTATAGGAGATAGAAAGGAAACAAAGAAAGTGGTTCTCCAAATGTAGTTCGACAGAAGCTAGAAGAAGTAAGAAATGTGGTGAGAGTGTTGAAAGCAACCTAGGCACGTGTCATGACACAACCAGATTTCATCTTTCACCATCGAATCTTACGTGGCACTCAATAGCCATGCAAATCACATGCTTCCTCCACGTGCCTCCTCCACTGCATCACTTCAACCGCTTCCAAACAATTTAAAAGCGTTGCAAGAAACCTCAAAACGACACATCATCATCGTCGTCGTTGTCATCTTCTGTAACTCTCCGAATCCAACATTAACGGAAACAAACTTTTGGTTAGTACGAGAATGTCTCCACCACCATGGGAAGCTCTCGTCCTCGTAGCCACCTACCTTGACCCCAAAACCCTAACCATAGCTTCATGCGTGTCGAAGTCATGGCTCTCTTCCATGTCCTCCGATCACGTTTGGAAGCCCGTCTTGACTACCCACTTCCCCTCTTTGGCCACCCTTTCCTCCGCCGTGTCCTACCGCCGCCTTTTCGCGATGGGCCACGCGGCCGCCGCGCGCCGCAAAAAGAAGCCCCCGAAGCCGAGTCTCTCGCTGGAGGACCTTGTCTTCGCCGTCTCCGTCTCCACCCACGACGGCGTAGTGGCTTCCGGCGTGAGGGCCGGCGAGACGCTGCGCGTGGAGGCGGCGGGGGTGTGTCGGTTTGGCGTGGGGTGTGAGGGCGGCGTTTTGAAGGAGGGGGAGGAGGAGGTGAGGGTGACGTGGAACGTGGTGCTGAAAGGGTGGGGAGGGGTTTTGACGATGGTGGAGAGCGAGGGGAAGGTGAGATTGGTGGGTGGTGGAGAGGGGTGGTTCTGGCAGGAGCTGCCGGCGCAGGGATGCTGCTCCGGCGCGGTGGCGAGTGCAATGGTGGGGGATTTGAGGGTGGGGATGTGTGAAGAGAAGGATGGGGGGGTGAGGGTGGAAGAAGTGAGTGTGGGGATTTTGAGGGTTGTTGATTGGAGGTATGTTAGTGTTGAAGATGGACTTAGATATTTGCAACATTTTCTTCTCACTAATCATTCAACTTAAGTTTTTTAAGAATTTAGTATATTGAAAGGATTTTGAGTTTTTCAACTTCTCTACTTTCTTTTGCATTTTCTCTTTTTTTCTTCATTTCAATTCCATTTTCCTTGTGTACATCAAGAAGATATGTGAATATGTGCAACATCACCCTCTTACAAAATATTAGAGTATTAGAGTGACATTTTTATATCTTTTTATACTTGAAAAGGATATTTTACTCCCAAAGGTTAGTGGTAAAATCTAAAAATACTATTTTAAATTTAAACTCTAAAAAATCATGGCATGTCAAACATTAACACATTTTTTTATTAAATCACTTAAAAAAAATCTACTATTTACTTAGTATACAATTTTATATTAAATAAAAGTATTTTTGAACTATAAAAATATTTAAATATTATATATGCTTTTTCAAGAAATGATTTTACTTAGTTTATACGTTTTATTTTAATTACTGTATGTTTTTATTGATGTATTAAATTGTAAAATGAGGGAATTTGTGGCATATCTGTTTAACCATTATATTAAATTGTGAAAAAGTTTGCAGGATTAGATTTTTAAATTAAATTGTAAAAATTACTAGATTTCTTCTTTTTTGTATTTTTTTTATATTAAGTTAAAAGGTTCGCGAAAGTTTATGGGACATCTAAAGAGTTCACATGAGTTTATGACTAACCATGTATATAGTATGGGTTGCTTACGACTTATTTAAATGTAAAAATTTAACAAATAAACCAAAAATATATATATTTATTATTAAATATAATTTATTAATAAAAGTTAATGGCATTGCTAAGATGATTTTAGTTCTAAAATTTACTATTTTTAATTATTTTTATTTTTTATTTAACTATAATGTTTTCATTTTTAAATTTTTTACATTTAAATGTAAAGCTAAAGAAATATTTTCTTTAGTTTCCACACATATAAACTTTAGTTTTTAAACTTGTTATTTTTAAGTTTTCTAAAATACAGAGAAAACTTATTAAACTATATGTTTTTTAAGTAAAAATATTTTTGAGAAAAAGAAATTAACCTAGAGTATTTAATAACCAAATTTCTTTTAAATTTTTGTTCGAACTATGTTTAGTAAAATTAATTTTTGCAATCAAAACTACGCTTGCTAAAATTAATATGCGGAAGCTAGCTGAAAATTGCTAAACAGGGTTAATAAATTACTGATATTTAGTCAAATTATATTTAGAGATAATTATTAAATTATAAATTTTTAGTAAAATTATACATTGAGATAGCTGAAAATGTAGAATAACAAATATAAATACGTTTAGTATAAAATTTTATATTTTATTATTAAAAATACACTTCCAAGGTATTTCTAACTTTCTCTTCTTAAAATTATTTTCTTACTATTGCACTTGTTACTTGTAGAAAGATTTTTTTAATTACATTTTTTTAGTTTTGATTATTATATTTTATATTATTAATCTTATATTATATTTTAAAATATTTTCAATCTAATACATTCCTAAGATGTAATATATTTGTTATATATTGGTCAAAAATAAATATTTAAATACTAAACTATTAAAAATATAAATTAGTAAAAATAAGTTTAACGTTAAATTGAATTAAATAAAAAATTATTTATTGAAAATTGTTAATTACACTAAACAAAATCTCTGATACGAAGCTCGTGCTTTCCGAAAAATACCTTGATTAAAGGGACTGCACAATCCTCCATGGAGAAAAATCATCAATTTTTTATGACTTGTATTTTCAAGAACAGTAAATATTGATTTTTTTTGCATATTTTAGAAACATTTCAAAAGAATATGTCACAAAGACTAAGAAGGAAATCATTTGAGATACTATAAGACGGTTTTAATAATAATAAATAATATTATATTTTAGTTGTCTAATCAAATTATATACTCTCTAATAGAATATTTAAATTTATAAAATTACAGATTAGATATAAGTTTTTTAAGAAAAATTATTTACATATGTAAATGAGACTCAAATATTATAAGACAATAGATCGATAGAAGCATCCAACATAAAAAATATATTATTAGAAATTTAAGATGTATTGGAAGTACAAATGAAATAAGACTATATATATAAAATAGAAAATTTTTGAGAAAGTGATTTGAGACAGGAAAATAATCACTACTACAAGAAAATTATCATAAAAAAAATTATAAATTATCATAAAAAAAATTTAGTTGTTATGATTAAATTAAAAATCATTTTAAAAATTAAAAAAAATAGTTTTTATTATTATTAAATAATTTAAAAAAAATTAAAAAAAATATTTCAGATTTTTAAATTGATATATAGTTAATTATTAAGTTTTTTTTATTAAATTTAAAATCTAAATAATTGATAGATAAAATTTTGGTAACTAATTAAATACCATTTTAAAAATTATTTAACAATAATAAAAACTAACTTAAAAAAAATATATTTTAATTTTTAAAATAGTCTTTAATTTAATCACTATAACAACTAATTATTTTTTATTTTTCCGTGAATTCACATCTCTTTTGTCTCAATTTGTTTGAGTAAGTAGTTTTGCATTCATAAATTAATTGCGGGTTTATATTAAATGTAATAACTTTAAGGTATTTGTGTTCTATTAAAAAATCCTATAAATTTTAAATTTGGTTTTCCTTTTATATAACTAGTCAATATTTTGTTTGTGATGTTCAGATTCCTCGAAAAACATTGTGATTACTCTTACATATAGTGTTGGAAGGCATTGATTCGACCTCTTTCTAGTGGTGATTTTAAATCATAAAATAATTATTAAATAAGCTATTTTTACGATTTTAGTATCTACTAATAGCTAAGAATGCAGAATAATATTTAAATTTACTTTTGACTTTATTATTTATTATCTCTGGTCATTGATGAATATTTTAAATAATTTTGATAATGATGTATAATTTTATGTTCACCACAACGAAGAGATGATGTGGTATATTATTATCCATTCACCACAATAAAAAGATAATGTGATATATATTATATATTCCTCCGCAAAGTGATTTATTTATTTATTTATTTGTATTTTAAATTATATATATAGAGTTTTCAAGAGAGTGAATATTAGTTTTGCAAAGTGACATGCATTTATTTTCCATTTAAATATAATTGTAATTCTTTTTAAATGGAAAACATAGGAGCTATATTTATTTTGACCTTTTGTTTATCTTGCATTTTATGTCATTTTATAAAAATTTATATTTATCTTTTATTTATCCTATTTGTGTTTTGTATTGATGAAAGAATAATAATTAAAAAAAAAACAAAAGTCATTAAAAATGAATATTAATTTGTCACATTAATAATATATAAAAAATAACTAAATTAATTATTTTTTGTAGGATGTGTGATAAATAAATTACTTATATTAAAAACTAAATGAAGCAATTAACATAACATAAAAACCACTGAGTCTTATTTATTTCACAGCGAATCAATTTTCTTAAATTGATTTCGTCTTTCAGGATAAGGCAACATGTGGAACAAAGTTTCGGTGTTTCAGTTTTGTTTAAGCTTTCGAACAAAGAAGGCCTTCTTCACCTTTTTCACGCTATTTTCCCATCTTCATCCACTTGATGGTTATGGCAACTATGGTGTCTGAACCTGCTTGTCCAACAAGAATGGTTCATGAAGTTGCATCTTCTTTCAGTTCTAAATGGCACTCTTCTCTGGGGAAGAAGAAGCCGCATGTTCAGCTGCTTCAACGTTCTTTTGGAATTAAAGCTTGTAATAGTTCCATGGCTAACAACAAGGACATATACAATCAAGTGGGTCTGTTTCAAAATGCTATCTTTTTTGTGTGTTAGAACATGTTCTGACTTCTTTTTGATTAATGTTTATGTTGTTTTTTGTCTGTGATAAATTAGCTTTAGCGGTTAATGTGGATGTGGCTCTTATTATATCTATTTTTGTTATTGCCCTTTTGCTTGTAGGGATGAAAAGGGAAGGTGGAAATCTAGGAGTGAGGTTTGAAGAATTCTTGGATGCAATTCTTGAAAAAATATCACTTTTAATTTGAATTTGACGGAGTGTTTCAGTCTGGAACCTTTTTGTTTTTGGGGGCGTAGTATGTTGGTACAAGACTTTGATAACATGATTGTGATGTCCCATAGATGTTCAAACCAATGTCACAAATAGTGGAGTTTCAAGCTTGTTAGGTTCAATACTTTTTTGTATGTCTAGTTTCAACAGAACATGAAGATAAGGTCTAAAGAACCGTGCCTATGTGATAAACGATCCACTCATTTGATTATGGAAAATGTCTCGGGGATACCTCTTACCTGTTTAGATAAGTAAGTAATTGGGTTATATGGTATGATAAAAATAGAGAAACTGCATAAACTATTTTATTATGGGCAATGGTTAAGGGGTAATGTTTCGATTTACTTAAAGGGAACACATGATTTTGTTTTTTTTATGTGACAAAGGCTATCTCTTTCAATTAAGACTTTGTTTGAAGAATGTTTCTCCTTGTAGTTATCATATATAGTTCATGCTAGTTGCATCTATTTTGATCTTAATGGATCTTGCATATCTATTTTCACCTTTCTAAATTTGATGCCATGAAAGTGGCTTTTATCATGTAGAAATATTCACTTGATTTCTTCTTTGCCCTCCTCCTTGATAATTTAACGGCCCAACCAAACCCTCAGAGCAAATTTTAAGTGATTGAAGTTTCTTGATAGTTTAATGACTCTTCTGCAAATCATTTAAGTGAAGTGAATATAACATAATGATTCACAATAGGATAGTCCGTTGTATTAGCTGCTGCTGACTAGTACTTTATTTCACTTATTATTTTCATCAGTCATAATAACCATTCAAATATGATCAGGTTTATTTTCTCTAAAGAGGAAAATTGAAGATGCAGTTCTTCGAGCTGAAACATTCACATCGACAGCCTTGGAAATTGAAGAAGCAACCCGGATTAAGCAGGAAGAAATGGTGCGTGATTTTGATATGTGGGATGATCCAGCTAAGTTCAGTGACATCCTTGTCAAGTTGGCTAACAGTGCCAAAGTAGTTGATTCCCTAAAGGACATGAAATACAAGGTAATGCTCTGTTTCCATCAGTTTCATCTGAATTTTCACAGTATTATTTGTCTTCTCTTCTATATAAATATGATTGGTTTGGTATCAAATGATAATTGTTAGGCCACTAAACTAATGGTAAGCGGGGACTTTGATACACTAAAAAATGAAAATGAAATGCAGCAATTACAAAGAACACTTCTATGCAGAACACAATTTTAATTATGATCTTTAGTCAGGCCACTGTTCTATAAAGCTCAAAGATAGCCCTGTTTTTGTGCAGGGCATCTTTCATTCAATGAGAATTATATTACCTCTAGGCTCTAGCTACTGTAAACTTCTGTTCATTCTTCTTAAAAGTGGTGAATGATATACTATATGTATAGCTTGGGAAATCACTATTTTGCAAAGGTTGGCCAGAATTTTGCTAACAGGTGAAAAGTGTGGCTTTTCTGGTCATATGGCTCAAAATATACATTTGCTAACACCACTAAAACAAATAACATAGGCCATGCTAGTTTATTTTATTTTTTTCTTTTCTTTTTCTTATTTGAAAAAAATATGATTCTTTGTTGTATGTCCTTCAGGTAGAGGAAGCAAAGCTGATCAATCAGTTGGCTGAGATGAATGCTATTGATTATGGGCTTTATAAACAAGCATATGAAGCATCATTGGATGTGAGTGATATTCTAGATCAGTATGAGATTTCTAAGCTTCTTAATGGTCCATTTGATATGGCAGGAGCATGTTTGGTTATAAAAGCTTCACCTAATGACATCCATTCAAAGGTTTGATAATGTAATGTTTGAACTTCATTATGATTTGATACTGTATCCTGATTGTAAAATTTTGTGTTATTATATTAGTAAAACTTAATCCTGATTGTGATGCATTCTAAAATCGATTCTTCACTCCAGCAGTTGTTTTGAAATATAAATGTATATAGTTTGGTAGCATAAGGATGTTAAATATCATCTTTCGTTCACCTCTTGCAAAGAAGTAGAATTTTTAATTTGCCAGTGTGTAGCTGTATCAGTCAAAAGTTCCTACTTATTTCTATGGAAATGAAATTCTATCTGCAAATGTGCTTCATTCTTGGAGTTTTTCTTTTCCTTGAAGCAGCACTTACACAAAAGTTTCATTTAATTAGACTTGTGGTTATTTAGCAAAACCTCACTCATATATGAAGAAATAACCAATTTTTTTCAGTGTTATACATATAATAAACACATATTTCATCCAGATTTTGTAAAACAGAGTTTCTGATTGTTTGCTTAATGTTTTAGTTTTTTTTTCTTAAACTATTTATGTAAATTTTTTCTGTTGTCCTCGGTCTACATTTGTGTAAATCAAGCTCTGGGCAGAACAGCTCCTAAGTATGTATCTTAGATGGGCCAAAAGACAAGGTTATGAAGGAAGGATTGTTGACAAGTGTCCGTTCAAGAATGGAGGAATTAATTCTGCAACTATAGAGTTTGAGTTTGAGTGTGCATATGGTTATCTTTCAGGGGAAAAAGGAGCTCACCACTTGATAAGAGATTCTTCAAATGAATCTTCTCAGCTTGAGGTGTGAACATTTCCTTTCTTCCTATGTAATTTCAAACTGATTTTCCTTACTCGCATATTTTGTTTTTTGCAATATTGATTTGCATTATAGAAAAACTCTTTTTGAGAAAAAAATTCTTCTAATTCCTAATACAGAGTATTATTCCCTATTCCACGGCATGATAATTCTAATTCCACCAGATAATATTAATACTTTACATTGACATCACCATTAGGTTTAACAGTGTATGCAAGGACAGGCATAAAAAAACTATCAGTATACTAATGTAATACACTGAAATAATCATAATTATCAATGCATTGTAAAAGATATTATATTATGTCATATTTATACATCATAACTCTATAATATACTGTAGAAACCGCATTTCAAAAGGCTTATAAAAAATCATGTTGGGTTATGGCTTTGATGAAATATCAAGGAAATTCTCGCCAATTTGTGATCACTGTGACCTTTCTTGAGTTGCTATGATGAGGTTTGATGATTATTAATATAGTGGAACTGGGTTATATTAAAACTATCATAGAATGGCCTTATATTATGAACTAAGTATTGGAGTTCCATGAAATAGATATGTTTGCTAATTCAAAATTTGCAGGCTAGCTCAGCAACTGTAGATGTTATTCCCATGTTCTTTGAGAATGCTTGTGATCATGAAATTGATTCTGAGGATTTGGTCATCTCATCTCCCTCGATTCAAGGGGAAAACAAGAGACAAACAGATCTTTCAGTTTGCATTCAGCATCTACCTACTGGCATAAGTGTCCAATCCTCTGGTATGCATATGTTTGTGTTCATATGTTTGCCTCTTAGTTTTAGTTCTTTTTCTTTTATCATTATCTATTCAAGTATGTTCCAGAATTTGCTAATGAAAAATGCAATATGTCCCCTAGGTTGTGCTACTTTTTCTCCTTTTTTGGCCTTTGACGATATGTTGTCTACTGAAGATTTCTACATACACAGACATGTCATGCTCCTTTGACCAGTTTTTTTTTGTTGTGTCTTTCATTTTATCTTACTAGGATTAAAACCTTGTGTGGCACATAATGCACATTATGACATCTAGTCACTTCACATGGATATGTCTCAATCTGACATGGAAGTCTCACTCTTTTCTTTCTTTCTAAATTTTCCTGCCTTTTTTATTGTGCTAAACAGTTCCTATGACACATGTGTAAACTATAGGTTCTAATTGATGTTGCTTTTGTATTATGGATTTTAGATATATGAAATAGAAGTGAAAGAAAAGAAGCATAACAGACTCTTTGCTGCATCTTAAGCATAATTGGAGAGAATGCTTTTTATTTTCATTATTGCTTTTTACAAATAAGTACAAAAATGTTGTAGGTAATAATGAATTTCCCCATATTTTGACTTTGTTTCCTGCTTTCAAAGATCAGTATAGGGAAATTTTTGAAAACAAGAGAAGAAAAAAAAAACAAAGGTGAAACTTTTGTAATCATTTGTGAATATGAAAGATAAAAATAAGAAAAGTCAATTTCTCAAACAAAATAGTTCCTATATTTTGGAAGCTTATATAACTTACAAATAATCAGTGAATTCAATGATTAAATTAGTTCATATAATGTGTGTGTGTATATATATATCAATAGATTCACTTGCCAACTAATTAGTTATACATTGAATATTAAGGGTCAAATAAAAGTATAAAAGAGATTAAGATGTTGTTGTACCTGGCATCATCTGTATAATTGGCCATGGTTAAACCAGTTTACAGTTGCATTAGTTTAACACATGGAGAATGTCAAGAAATTCTGGCTTTTCTTTCATTGTATCCTCTTTAAATAATCCACTCTCAATTATGATTATTAATGACTTTAATGTACATAGATATTAATTTCATTCAGTCTTTATTTGCTTTTTAACCACATTCCATTACTGATAGAACTAAATAACTACCAATTCAGTTTCCCTTACTTTCAAAAAGAAATTTTTTGATAAGCATATAAATGGCGATTTTACTTTTTTGGTTTAGTCAGGTGTGTTTTATAGTTGTCTGTTGGAGGGTATTGGTCTGGTTTGGGGAGGCTAAGAGTTATCTTTCTGGATAAGAGTTGGACCACCCCTTAAATGGTTCACATTTATTTATTCTTTCTTACTGATAAAAAAACATTTTATGTTTCTTTGTGGAGGTGAGAGAAGCCGTTTTGCAAATAAGATGAAAGCACTAAACAGACTGAAAGCCAAACTTCTAGTGACAGCAAGGGAACAAGGAGTTGCAAGTATAAAAAGTATACAGAAGGACAACATTGTGAATCCATGGCAAGAAGAAACTAGGAGGTACGTTTTTCATCCGTACAAGTTAGTACATGATGTAAAGACAGGCATTCAGATGCCAGACCTGAATTATGTTCTTGATGGGAACATTGGAACCCTTATTGCAGCTCATATTAATAGCAGAGCCATGTCATAATGTCTAAATCCATATTCCTTATGTTCTTGATCATTTTGCAATTGCAATTGTTGTGAAATTGTTCACTTTTTCAATCCTGCAAACTTATCAGGATTTACTTCAATCCCTTGATTTCATGAGAAAAAACAGTATCAATTTATCCATTTTGGTCTATATTGAGTTGAATGTAAATTGCATTATATTCTAAACATTTTATTATTTGGTTTTTTGGCATGAATGATATGTTTTATAGAATGAATGTTGAAGGATCATCCACTACAATTGCATTTCCATTGTTTAACAGTAAACACTATCACCTGTGGTTGTTAGAATGAAACACCTCATGAAATTGGAGAGCTTTTGAAGCAAAAGTATAATGGAAATGAAAAGGTGAAAGGAATGCAAAAGTTGAACTTGATATGAGAAACTGATATGCAAAGAATTTTTGGAAGTAGAAACTCTTCCGATTCCCAGTATGTGGGACTATTTAACGAATTAAAATATAGAAAAGAAAAAAAATGTATACAAAATTAAAATTTAGACCTATCTCTGAATTTTAAAAAATTAAGAACTTAATTGTGAAAAAACTAAAATAGGAACAAGATTCAAGGATAAAAATTTAGAGATAAAAAAATTATAATATAGCTTATTTTATATAATTGGAGTTAAACACCCTCGATAATGCATTTCGATTTTCATAAAATGGATGACTGAATATTGAATATTCACTACAAATAATAAAGTGAAAAGATTAAAAAAATCACTTCAAATATTGATTTGTTTTTAAAAAATGGCGGCCAGAAATGAATATGAAAGAAAAGAAAAACGCTAAAAAAGCAGAATATGAATAATAAAAAAACAAAAAAACAGCATAAAATGAATATAAAAAATAAAATAAAAAAACGCTAGAAGGAGGGGTTGAACCTCCGACCTTGTGGTTAACAGCCACACGCTCTAACCAACTGAGCTATTCCAGCTGCGTTGAAAACATATAAAATTTAATTAATTTGAAATATATATTTTAGGTATCTCATACAATTTCATCCCTTTAAATTCTGTTTAATTTAAAAATATTATTTTATTTGATGCCTTATTAATTTTAATCATATGTGGAATAAATATTATGTTAAAAGAAAAGTTCCTTTGAGACATAGATTCATCCTCTTAACTTGTTTGAATTTATTTATAAAAAAAACTGGTTTTATGTTGAATTTTAATTTGGTAATAGAGCTATTTCTTAAAAGCAAAACACATGAGAACAAAATAGTCTCATGAAGAAGCCCTTTTTACTAACATAATGATGCTAGTAGTAAATAAATGATTTTTTTTTTCATGGAATAGATAAATTATTTTAGATTAGAGGATCATGGATACAGTTTTCTATAAGTATTTTTTAAAATAAAAATGAAACAAGTATTTTCATAATTTAATTTTAATTTATACAAGTAAAAAATATTTTTTTAAATAGATTAATGAGAGAGTTTAAGAAATATTTATATATAAACTAACTTTAACTACTAAAAAAGTTATTTTAATTTTTTACTTTCTTCGCTTAAAAATGCTTAAAAAATTCTTCAAATTTGCCCATCATAAACTTTCACTTTTTGTCTGAAAAAAAAAAATGGTTTCAGAAAATTTTAAACTAAAATTTAATCTTTGTAAATGTGTGATAATTTGTTTTAGATCAACGTTGAAACAAACTTTGAATATGATAAAATTGTTTTTCGTGAAGTTCATTTAAATAATGTGTTTTAGATAGACACTATTATATGATATATGATATATATATATATATATATATATTTTATTTTTTTTATTTTTTTTATAGAGAAATCAACTTTATTTAAAACAAAATATTTTGTTTTGATAGATAATTTTAAAGGAAATTAAAATTTATAAATTTACAAGACTAATTTGATTAGTTCAAGTTAAATAATTTTAAATTTCATTTTTTTTATAGTTTCTCCTCTCAAATATATGTAGCCTCTTTTCATATTTTCTCTTTTTTATAAGTTTTTTTTTTATATTATTGACTGACTTTTGATAAGATCAGACAAGAAAATCATTAAATATAAATTAATTTTAGATACCAAAATAATGAGTTAGTATTTGACTAAATTATAAATTATTTTACAAACTAATAAAATTATTGGTATTTAAAGTAACTTCTATTATTAATAAAAAATTATAAAATAGTTTCTAAATTTATATTTAACCAGGTACAAAGGATCTAACTACTTATTAGTTTATATTTTAAATTAGTCTCTATTAGTCTTTTATAAATTAATTTAAAATTTAAAATATTAGTAGTTAAAACTTAGATAACTAATTTAAATACCAAATTAAAAGTTATTTTAATTTTTTTATTAATAATAGAAACAACTTTATATATGAATAACTTTTAGTCTCTGAATTAATGTCTAGTCAATTTGAATTAATATTTAGTTAATATAATGATTAACTATTTTTTATCTTTAAATTTCATTATTATTTACTAATTATTTTTTTTATTGTGGATGCTATTGACGAGAATGGTAAATTTAACATTATTTTAACTAATATTGATGAAGTTGTTTTTTAGGATGAGATTGAGAGTTATCAATCACAATTGATTTTGCAAAATAACTACAACCCAAAATTAAGCTTAAAAAAAGTTACTATCTTAAGAGACTAACTTCAATCCTCACAATCCTAAAAAAACACATAAACACAATCTAAAATATATTTTTCAAAACTTACATATAAATGTAGAATTCAAAGTGCGTTTTCGAATGAGAAAGTATATTTGAGGTTGCATAATTTGAAAGGTAGGTAAACTCTAAAACTTTCTTTTGGAATTAGAAAATCCATAATAATTTATCAAATTTCACAACTAAAAATTTCAAATAAAGCAATACCAGCATATCACACACAACAATTAAGCAAAATAATATAAATGAAAAGTTGATTTCTTAACACTAGGACAACATTGGGTGACACGAGCATAAGGATGACACACTGAAACAAGAGTGATTTTTTTTTATCGACAATGAAAAAATGAATAAATATGAATCACTTTAAAGATTGTTCAATCCCTATACATGAACACAACTTTAATACCCCCTACTAGACTTATTCCTATGTATGCCTACATAGAATTCTCTTAGTTTAATCTAAAGAAAGTCGCTAGAGGTAAGCAATCATATAACTTAAATGAATACATCATAAGATTATTCTCATACAAACTAATGAATTTATACACGGATCAGAAAAGGAAAAATGGGCAGAATTTGACTTGATATAACCCAATACCAAACCTTTAATTTAATCAAAGCAAAAGTTTCAATACTATTATTTTTATATCATTCAATTTTAAATTTCTCATTTATTATATATATTTATTTATAAATCCATCATATCAAGAATTGTATACCATTTTAAATGTTGTTAAACACTAAATTCTAAACCCTAAATCGAGTGAAAAAGTAGAATGATAAAAGAATAAATAAAAGTACAAAAACTTCTTAATTTTCGGCAATGTGTTCCACAACAAAATCATGTGCTACTTCCTCATGTTTGAAATACTAATCCTTTTAACATTTGGTCATAAAAAAATATAGGAAAGTTTTAATTTGGTTTTAGAATTTAAATAAAAAATTTCCAACTAACTTTTAACTCTCACATATTCATTTTTCGAAGTCCTTATGTTTTACTATTAAAATGTAAAATGCAATTTAATATACATGTAAGAATTAAATTACACTTTTCAATGACACAGTATTATCAAAATACAATTTAGTATATACATAATAACAAAATTACACTAATAATAATATATAAGGACTTAATTGAAATCAATGACAAAAACAGAAATTACTTTTAAATTTAATTTATTTATTCACTAACATTCTGGGATTAAAACAAGTGGAACAAGTGCACATTGTGATGGTCGTGTCGTGGGTGAAAAAAGTGGATCAATCCTAAATGTGTGAACCTCACTCTGAAATACAAGTTGTGAGAAAGGATTGAGTTGATATTCAGATCATCTCAGCTTCTCTGTTTCTTCTACTTTCTTCTCACTGTGAGTCTCTTACTCTCTCTCTCTCTCATTCCCTCCCTTTGCTCCTGTGACACTTGCATTGCAGGGCCTGCAAAAGCTTAATATTGTGTTTCTGAAAATCTCTTGTGGCTTGCTGTTTTAGGATTTATATATAAGACCTCATCTGAAGAACCTCTTTTTCGTATGGAAAACAATGTCGTCACTGATGGGCAAAAGCAAAATTTCCCATCGTCTTCATTCGAAGCTGCCATGGAGAAGATTTCATCTCTTATTACTCGCCAAAGGCGAGGGGAAAAGCCACCGATTGCTAACAAATTAGAAATAATGTCTTTGTATCTTAAGGTAATATATGCTGAACTATTTTCCAAGAATTTTGATGGTACTTGTAATTATAGCCCTATAACTAGGCATGGTTTTGTCTTGGTTAGTTTTGGAGGTGTTTTCTAATTTTCTCCCTACCCCAATTGAAAATTCGGAAGAAGATTGAACAAAAGAGAGATGGGTTGTGAGATTTTAAGTCAGCATACTTGAATTTCTTTATGCATTTGACCAATCAGGGAAGATAAAGTGTTCCATTTCCTTGGTGTCACGTCTAGTAAATGAAAATGTTCCATGAATTGTCTGATTCTCATTATATTTCTAAGGGCTAAAAGCTTCAGGAGACTTCTTTGAACAGTAGAAAATGAAAAACATGCTTTCTATACAGATATTGGGCTTGGAGGAAGATATAAATAGGCTCAACATTATTCATGTGGCAGGCACAAAGGGGAAGGTACTCTTTTCATTATTTGTCATGTTTTTTTATTCATTTGATCAATTATCAATTTGTTGGAAGGTCACTTCAGACATGTTTTTTGGCTTCAAGATTCAAGAACAAATAATTATTATTAACATCATGTAACTTTTAAACAAGTTGGTGTTTGTCTATGATGGTTGAAATAAAGAGGTTACACAACAGGCATTTAACTAATCTATAGTTGTCAGGTATCCGGCATGACAGTAAGCACATCCCTAATATTCATATTATCCTTAATTTCCCCTCTTTTGTAATGGATTACTTGCAGGGTTCAACATGCATATTCTGTGAGGCAATCTTAAGGGAATGTGGCTTTCGCACTGGAGTTTTCACATCCCCTCACCTAATTGACGTGCGGGAACGATTTCGTATTGATGGGTTAGTAATTGAATGAACTAACTTGTCTAGATGGTTGATAACTAACTTAACTAGATGTCTGATACTGTATTGGCATTCCATCAATCTATATTGTCTGTCACATTTTTTTAATGGTCTTTTTCTCACTCACTTCCACATGCACATGATACACACACACCTACCTCTCCTTTACCATAGTGCATGAACGTACAGAACAGATATATGGCTGATGTAGGTAAACCACTGTATATCAAAAGTTTAAAGCTTTTTACCCAATACAACTTAAAATTGTAATGAGATAAATTTTGGCTGCAAGATATTTCAATTATAAATGTTCATAAGAAACACCATATTTTTTTTGTCCATGACGAATTAGAGGGTAGTTTATGCGCATCTCTGAACCTTATTGGCCTGCACACTCATTATCTTGTCAGTAAAACCATTACCTAATGTTAAGTTTAAAGGTCAAACAGAAGAAGCAACTGGGCTACCTATTTTTTGAGATGAAAAAAAACGGCATTTTCCTCTGAAAAGAAGGTCTAGATTAGGAAATATGAATTTTCAAATAGAATTCTTTTAATATTCATGAAAAATAGTTGGTGCCAATTTGTTTGCACAGTAGTGCAATTACCCGTTTAGCTGAAATTTCCACCCTGTGCACCCATTTTTGAATTTGTATATGATTAAATTTTGTCTTGTTACTATCTCTGTAGGATTGACATATCCGAAGACAAGTTTTTACAGTATTTCTGGGAATGTTGGAATCAATTGGAGGTATTATTTATTACATTTTTATGACCATTGGACCTTTTGAAATCTAAGTATTTATCTTAGGATCCAAGCATTGTTTTAAGCTGCAATGCAGCACCATTGCTTGTTTTTACACTTAGTAGAGGAATTTACTATTAGAGTAATTTTGGCCTTTCCCCATTGACCTTCTGATAATATACTAATAGTAACCCAAAAACAGAGCTCACTTTCAATGTAAGGAAGGAGCTAAAGCCTTTCTCTTTGCTTGATATGAGGTAATGGGTCAGTTTGTTTAAACTTAAAATAAGTGTTTTTAAAATAAGCACTTTTTGAAAAATCACCTATTTAAGAAGAAGCAGATATGATTTGATTCTTGAAAAAAAGCAGAAAACTGCTTATTTTTAAAATAATTAAGTTAGACAAACACATAAAAAAGCAGAAATCTGCTTATTTTATTAAAATTTGCTTTTTAAAATAAGCACAGACAAACTGGTCCAAATATATATGAGAACATAAGTGAAAATTCATGAAAACAGAAATGAAAATGTAGAGAGACTGCAAGCACTTCAAGGGGCTTGATTTCTCCCTTCTGAAACCTCACTCACAAATCTGTTTATTGGCCCCACCTGCCTTGTGAACTGGTTGGTTAAATTGTACCTCTTTTTCATACTACCTCACTAGCCTGTAATCAACTGCTGCTATTCCTTTATCTATTGGTTAGATTTATTCTTAAAACCCATTAAGTGAAGTTGCCAACAAGCATATAAATGTACTTCTGTAATTGAGGCAGGCTATACTTTCCAATAACGCCTCCGTGGATTGCTAGACTAGGCAATGCTCAGTAGAGAGAATGAAAAACAATGAAATGAGTTTTAGGCTTTGATACCAGGTTAGGTTCCATCTTAAAACCAATTGGGTAAGTATAGTTATCCGGCGCATCCCAATACTTGAGGCAGGAAATGTGAGATTTTCCAACACTGTCATACACTTTAGTGGCAGGGGGTTATGAGATACCTATGGCATTATTCTATTTGGGTCTTCCAAATACCATAAACCATTTTAGCTTTGTGGATAAAAAAGGGAGACAGCTTTGTTTGGGATTGAAAATATAACATAACTCATAGCAAACTTCATGGCTATTATTTCTTACAAAAAATCTTAGTTTCAGAGTGAAAATTCTTGTGATAAGCCACTTTGCAAAATTGGCTGGACATTTTGGATGCTTATGTAAAGGAGTATAAATCGGTTCATATTAGAAGCAATTTCTCCTTTTCTTCATACCCATTGATATTGATGAGAAATTGTGATTTTCATAGAGTATATTTTAATTTTAATAGTCAAATATTTATGTTTCAGATGCGAAACCTTTTGTTAGAAAGCCTGATGTTAAGCAAGTGTATTTTAAAAGGAACTAGTTGGGCCACAGCTGGTGGGCCCATTTAGGGGTAGTTTTCTGTTATTAATTACTTATGATAAAAGAGGAATAATGAGATACTGTTTGGCGACTTTTTCAGAATTGGAAAGTTGAGTGGGCTAGACCTCTAGAAATATTTGTAGTGTGTATCATTCTCATAGGCAAATATTCCCTATCATTAAAGTAAATATTCACTTTTCCTGCTATTTCTATGAAGAGTTCTATCATAACATAACCTAAATATATTATCCATGACATCTGGTAGCAGTTTCTCAATTCCTAAAGCTTTATTTCACAGGACAACACATCGGAGCAGCTTTCAATGCCCCCACTATTTCTGTTTCTTACTATATTGGCGTTCAAAATATTTATATCTGAAAAGGTAAACCGTTTGTATCAGATTGTTATTGAGTTTCTTAGTTAATTGTCCTTGCAAATATTTTGTATACCCCTGTTAGCAGTAGTGATATGTGAAAGATTTGATATGATGTATGTACTTGTCATTTTATGAAATTTTCATAAGCCACTAACCAATGATATTTATAATTTTTTTATTTGTATTGTTTTGGAGGTGTAAGATTAAGTTCTGAATAATTCATTACCAAACCAAACCTACTTAAGGGGATGAAGTTTAAAGTTTCACACATTATAGAGGGGTAATAGATGTGTTGACTTACTTGCAGCACAAGGTATTAATTATCAAATTTATAGTTGGTGGGATGTTATGCCTTCTTTTCGTAGTATTCATTTCTTTAGGGACACATCATTTACCTCTTTATAGGCTTGTTTTGTTTTTGTTGATGGGTTTGGTTTGACCTCCCCATTATGTATAGTTTTTTTTCTCTCTCTTTTAATAATATCTAAGTATGCCCTGATGAATGATGTTGTCTGGGTGTCAACTTAGTTGAGATTGTAGATGGCATAGTGATGCTATTGCATACTTGCTTTTATTAAAATGAAATATTAAAATACCTCTGTATTAATATTACTTATTAAAAAATATAGCGAGATGTTACACAAAATTTTTTGGCTTTTACCTGCAGTTTATTGCTTACTAATATTTACTTATCTGCTGATGTTGTCATTCTTTATTCTTCTTTTTCTCCACTTTTTTTTATCACTGCTAATATTTCATTTAAATGGCTCCCATTCATAGGTTGATGCTGCCATTATTGAAGTTGGACTTGGAGGCAAAGAAGACTCAACTAATGTGGTACGCATTTGATGTATGGTATCACAGATTTATTTCTTAAATATTGTTGTTAACAACACTTCTTGTTTAATATATTTTCTTGAACTAATAAAGGAAAAGTGTTTAAAGAAACTGCAACCAGTTGCATATGATTTATGACTAATACAATTTAAAAATGACTATGAACTTTCAGATCAAAGAGCCCACTGTTTGTGGCATTACGTCTCTTGGCATGGATCATACTGAAATACTGGGTGTGTATGTCTCATACTTTGTGATGCTTTGCATGTTGTTTACTCAAAAAGCTTAACATTTCCTGTGTTGAGAATGTTTTTTCCACCATCCAAATAAAGTCTCATTTTTATTCTTCATTTTCTGTGTTTTTTCCTCAACAGTGAATTGACCACAATATGGAAAAAGTATTTAAATTAGTACATCTATGCAGGAGATACTCTTGGACAGATAGCTTCACACAAGGCAGGGATTTTTAAGGTATTAAAATTCTACTCAACCAGTCAAACTTGCACCATTATTTTTATGGAAGTCAGTTGATTGTTGTTGTACTTTTATTATATTCATGTTTGTATGCTCCTGCCTCACCTTCCCTATTTGCTTTGTCTTCTGAAAAATTGATCTCTTCCCTATTCTTGAAGCCCAAAGTTCCTGCCTTCACAGTACCACAACCTCCTGAAGCAATGGATGTTATCCTTGAGAGAGCCAAAGAACTAATGGTAATCATTGTTCTCAATCCCATCATCTGTTATAAATTGCCTCAGGGAAAGAGCACTATAAAATTGTCTCTTATCAATACCAATTTCTTTTATTATGATCAGAAGCTCCTATGCTCATGTCGTTCATAAAAATATTACTAGAAAGTAAGACCATAAAACTTAAAATTCTCATTGCTAGTTTTTTCTTAATCTAGATTAATTAAAGATCCGAATCTGATGTAGCTTGAGCTTCATCTGTCACTGTATATGTGATACATTTATTACATATAAAATTGGCAGCCATTGCATGCTGCTCACATCTGGTGGAGTCTAGGAAAGGTAGAAGTATGATTTTGTACCCATGCTAATCGAGAGGCTATTTCCAGGATTTGGATTTGAATGTGACCACACATTGTTTATGCATAATAAATTGCTTGAGGAAAAAATATGTTTCATCAAATAGTAAGCTTAGAAGTGCCACTTGTTTATGCCATATATACTATACAATTGTTATGATTTTTGAAAGGCATGGCAGCAGAGCAGAATGGGGAGTCAGGGGCTGGTTTTGCTCCCCTTGTCCCCATCCTCTACAAGGTCAGGGTGAGTATGGAAATTTTAAGTGGTGTTTACTTTAAGCATTTTTTTTGTTTCCATTCTCCAAGAAAACAAAAGCTCAAACTGAAAGTACGTTTGCTTGCAGATTAAAATTCAAAGTTGCTTTTTGCTGTTAAAGTCAGATCGCCTAATTTGTAGTTGTTTTGATGGAAAAACTTTTGGTAATGCAATCAAGTTTCAAATTAAGTATGATAAAATAAATTTAATAATGAAATAAAAAAATTATTTGAAAGAATTCTCATAATTTGTTTTGGTCTCTGAAAGGTTATTTTTTGCATCTTTCATTTAAATGAAATGAAATATTGACTGTATTTTAGAGCACTGATTTAGTATGAAAATATAGGCGTGCAATCATACAGGCATGCTGGAGCATGTGCAACCTCAGATGAGCGTTTGAGATTCTTTATTGTTAATGCTATTAATTGTTTGGTTATTTTCAATGGCTGCAGGTTCCCCTGGAAGTGACTGAACCTTTTGATCGTAAACAAATAACAGGATTAAAGCTTGGTTTATCTGGTGATCACCAATTCTATAATGCTGCTCTTGCAGTCTCACTTTGTAGATGCTGGCTTCAGAGAACAGGGAACTGGGGGGAAAAATATCAAAATGTTGGTTAAACCTCTACTTTCCGTTCATCCGTGCATTACAATCTTAAACACATTGGCAATATCAGCATTACATGTCTTTTATAGCAATTTTCAGAATGAGTTCCTTGTCAGTCATGTTTTTAGGATGGATTAGCCAGTAATTTTTTTTCCACTGCTTGTGCTGATAATTGCTTTTTTCATGTTGAGATTATTCTGACTGATTTTCTTTCATCGTTAGATGATCTAGTGTGGATATGTTTATATTCCTGTCTACATTATAAATCATTTTCACCTAACTTTTTTCACTGTATAATAGCATTTTCAGGATTCTAATTTGCCAGATGAATTTATGAGAGGCCTTTCAACTGTGCATTTTCCTGGAAGGGCTCAGATTGTTCATGCTTCTTCTCCAAATTCCCACTGCTCAGAAATCATGTCTAAAAATTGTGGAGAGTTGACATTTTATTTGGATGGAGCTCATAGTCCAGAGAGCATGGAGGCTTGTGCAAAGTGGTTCTCCAATGCTGTAGAAATTCCATCAAATTTGCCTTTTGAAGTGGAAAATGCAGATGAATTGTCAGAAAATAGTCACATACTACACAAAGGAAATACCTTGGGGCAGTTTGAGAAATCTTTTAAGCGGGTAAATGTTCTTAAATTATTAATTGTTCCAGATATTCCTGGAGATTAACCATTTGCTGTTTATCATAATATATCCTTTCTTGGATTCTTCTTCCCTCGTTTTTATAATTTATTTATACAGTTCTCAACTGACATGTTTATTTGTTATCAATATATTTTGTTGGGATTTCTTGAATCTGACAAAGTTTGACATGAAATTCTTTTGATAATTTATTTCATTATTTAATTCTCTCCTAATATTCAGCATTGACCAATTGTAGATTCTCCTATTCAATTGCTTAGATGTGAGAAATCCCCATATTTTACTTCCACGGCTGGTGAATACATGTGCTTCTTCAGGTATTCCTACTTCAAAGCACCTCATATTTTGCTATTTTCACCCTCTACTAGAAAAAGCTATCTTATATGTGACTTGTGACTTTACCTTGTTTTTCTTACTTATAAAAGCTGTGGCTGGATTTAAAAATAAATTAGACAGTACATTGAACCTTCTAGTATAACAGTTGAGTGAGTTGACCCTCTTGACATGGTGTTCAAATGTGTTTCCAATATTTAGATAATCTGCTAAAAGAAAAAAAAAAACTTGAAAAAGAGAATGGTGTCTAAGTAACATATTTTATTGCTTAGCTATCTTAGAATTTGTTTGTGTATAGATGCTTATGAATTGCATTGCACTAATGCAATCACATTTTGTTTGAGCCTTGACTAGGTATTCATTTCTCAAGAGCACTTTTTGTCCCAAATATGTCGAAATATAGTAAGGTTATTTCTGGTGCATCAGTTATTTCTTCTGATCTCCATGGCATAGATCTGTCGTGGCAATTTAACCTCCAAAGAATTTGGGAGAAGATTACTCACGGGAAAGGTATGCCCTGTCTTTTCAGCTTGTAACATGTTTGTTGTCTCTAGGTACTTCACTGGGATGTTGTTATGTTTGTGTTGATCATATTGTCTTTCTCACAGCATCAAGAGGCAATAACACTGTCAAATATCAATGTTTTAGAATGAAATGAATTTTTATTGGTAAAATTCCTAATGGCCAATCTGTATCAGTGTGATAGTAGAACAGACAATGTGGCTAAAGTTTACAAGAATGACTGAATGAACTCACATGTATTCAAGAACCTCGTCTGGCCCTCCTAAAGACAATGTTCACCAACTAACTTCCCCTATCATCTACTGCCTCCATTTTTATAACAGCCTAACTATTACCTATTCTAACAGGTTTTGAAGCATATTCTCTACTGTGAAGTTCTAACGAACAGGCTAATCCTAACATCAACTTTTTCATCATCTTTTTCTTTTGCTTAATGGGGTTACTTATATGGATTATAAGTTTACTTCACATAAAGTTAAAGCTGTAACTTTTTGGTGCTTCTTCATGCATCTAATAAAGTGGTCTCAACAATGCACATATGGATAACAACCTTGTTCACATATACATGAGATAGATACATCATTGGAAAGAATGACGATAAAACAAAGAATGATCAACATCCCTTTGTATCATTCCAAACTACTGGATGATTGTTTGAAAACACCCAAACCATGCTTGGGGTGATTGCCTGAGGCCATTTAGGGACCTGCATAAACGACATAACGTCAGACAACTCCCTCTAAGCAACAAAACCAGGAAGTTGCTCCATGTAGACTTCTTCATGAAGATCATATATGCATTTTTTATGTCAAGCTGAAATAGAGTCCAGTGGTGAATAACTGTAATGGAAAAGAGAAGTTGAATAGATGTCATTTTGGCAATAAGAGAAAGTGCCTATAATCTTGGCCATGTATTTGAATGTATCCTTTGGCAACTAGTACATTTTTGTAGTGAAATGTTACCATCAAGTTCTCTTTTGAGAATGTATAACCATCAACACCCCATAATTGATTTGCCAGATGGGAGAGGAACCAAGTACATTACTTTTAAGGGCACACATCTTATCAATCACTTCTTTTTGCCGCTCAGGATGAAATAAATATTCACCTGAAAATTTATGAATTAGTACAGAAGATAATGAGGATAAACAAGTATAATATATGGTGGAAAGTCAATGATAATCAAAGTTTGTATAGTGGGGAGAAGGGTCATGGATAGAATGTGTACCGTTTCAAATAGTAATATGCCAGTATTTTTCAAAGGAGACCGTTTCTTAAAGGTGGTCGCCAGAAAACTCAGCGGAGATGGTGTTGGAATGGTGAACACAAACCTGGGAGAAAGGTTTGTCAAAAAAGAATATAGTGGGTCTATTAGACCAACATGGTTTTAAATTGTAGGAAAGAGAAAAACCTCTTGGTCCATATACACAAAAGTCTTCTTTTTACATCTTCTACTTCAACTATAATAAAACTTCAAATGGCTTGCATTCCATGTTCTTGGTATCACTTTTTCTTCTAAAGTCTCTAATTTGTAGGCTCCATTTTGCAAATTTTCTAGTATTCTGAAAGGACCTTCCCAATTGGATGCTAGCTTTACATGTCGTGGATCTTTTCGAGCATCAGTTCACATTCTCCAGACTAAATCCCCTTCTTTAAAATCTCTTAATTTTACTTTTGCATTAAACCTCTTCATTGCTCTTCTCTTTACTGCTGCTTCCTTTATCTTTGGTCGTTCTCTGAGTTCTTCAATAAGATCAAGGTCAGTCCTCAAACATTCATTGTTGATATTCCAATCTTCCATTTGCCTTCGTAATGTTGGTTCATTAACTTCTACTGGTAGCATTTCATCTGTTCCATATGTAAGGTTGAACGGTGTTTCACTAGTTGAAGTTTGTGGTGTACACCTATACGCCCATAATGGTAACTTCTCTGCCCATAAACCTTTAGCACTTCCTAACCTCTTCTTTAACTGTACCGAGAATAACTTTGTTTGCAGCTTCGGCTTGTCCATTCGTTTGCGGATGTTCAACTGAAGTGGTTGTTGACTTGATCCCCAAATCTGCATAAAATTCCATAAGTTTTTTGTCAATGAACTGTCGGCAATTGTCAGTTATAATGGTGTGTGGGATTCCAAATCGACATATTATATTTTTCCATACAAACGTTTGAACTTGCTGAGCCGTTATCTTAGTCAATGCTTCTGCTTCTATCCATTTTGTAAAGTAGTAGTCCACAGTTACTATCATGAATTTGGTTTGTCCTCATCCAAGTGGAAATGGACCAAGTATATCAATTCCCCACTTTGCAAATGGCCATGGGGAAACAATTCCTTGCAACTCTTGCTAAACCATCATCTAACGGTTAAAACAACATTCTCATGTCAAATCACTTAGTCTGAGAAAAATAAATCACGAGAAACGAGGTATTTAATACCAGATCAAATCACATTTCAAAACAATTATATTATATTCAGACATAAATACTTTTCTTAAAACTTAAATAAAAATCTTTATGCCTCGGGCCAGTGTACTGGTAGGCTAAAACCGAGAGGTTAAGCCGAGAGCTAGATATAAGACATAATCGAAAGGTTATGTATAAAAGAATAAAGCAAAAATATAAATATTATTATTATAACAAGCCCAATTAAATGAAAGCCTGCGTTAGGGGGTGCGTAAATAATAAAATGGTGTAGAAAGAAAGTCCAAAGGTAAAGTGTAAGCCCATTAAGAAAACTGTATAAATAGGAGGTCAACACAAGAGGTAAGCAAGAGTGATTTCTGTCTGATGAACATAAAACCATTTCTGACTTTGGCATCGGAGCGCCTTGCAGGTACACCCACTCATCTGTATGGAGAAGAAGCCGAGAGCATCCAGTCCGAGTTGAAGCCGAGAGTATCCAGCCCCAGGAATAGACGAGAGAGCCCAGCCCAAGGAGAAGCCAAGAGAGTCCAGCCCAAGAAGAAACCGAGAGAACCTGAGGATTACTGTAGAAAAGCCCAAGATTGGAAGATCTGTAAAAGGAAGTTAGTCTTGTCAACCTGTTCAAAAGTCATCCGGTAGTACATATGTACTACCGGATGGCCGAAAGGCCGACCAAAGGACAAAGCTGACTAGACGACAAGATGCAAAGCTAAACACGTAATTAGGTATAAACAAGCCAACTTAGGTGATAAGCACGGTTAAGACACAATTGGGCCTTCGTTTGGATCCTAAAGCATGCCCATAATAGCCATAGCCCATCTAGAGCAGTATAAATAGCAGAAGAGATACATCACCCAAGGTAACTATTCACTCCCTACTCTTCTGGTACCTAACTCTCGGACTGACTTGATCGTCGGAGTGTCTTCGCTGGTACTCCCCCCATCGTGTCCAGACCAAAGGAGATCCAACCGAAAGAAGCCTAACCGAAAGACTGGAAAGACGAGAAGATTGCAACAAGAGGAAGTGGGTTTAGGTCTTGTAGGAACACTATGTATAGTAAAAATGTTTTATTTATGTTGTAAAAAAGAAATCTATGCAATAGATAAAGGAGATTTGATATCCTCTAGTAATAAAAATATGATACAGAAATAAATAAAAATGTTTCTAATAATACATACATAATCTGGATCTTCTTCATTATATAAGATATGTTTACACACCAGTTCCTTAATAATTAGTTGAAATATTTATTCTTAGAATATAAAGAGTAAAGCCATATAGTTACCATGTTGGTCTTCCTTCAATATGCTTATTATCTTGTAAACTAAGTGGAAAATATTTCCGGTGGAAAAATTCAACCAAAAGATGAGACAGAAGATAATGCTCTAGATGTTTGTGGAGCTGAATTTAAGTTTTAAAAGTCAACATCAAGTTGATACGGACATTAAATTCTCAATTCTACTGTTAGTTCTATTTCGAATCATATCACAATGCTATCAAGTTCTTCAAAAATATTAATTGTTCCTATAATCATCATGCTAAGGTGTTGCCTTAGAGGACAAAGCTTTGCTTTTCTGAGCTGAGGATTGTTTTGTTTATCTGCAGAAATAACCTCTCCAATTGAAAAGGATTTCAAGATAGATAGCAAGGAGATCGTACCACCTCCCGAGTTTCTTAATGATAATTCTCATGACTGTTTTGCACGCAGTGCAGTAATACCTTCATTACCATTGGCAATCAAATGGCTGCAGGACTGTGTCAAACAACACCCTTCCACAAGACTTCAGGTAACAATGACATGAATGCTACTTGCTTCTTATATTCTACTTGGCTAATGGATGGATAGTAGCTACTCCTTAGTTGGTGCTAAATCTCAAATTTTTTATTTAATCATGAAGTTAAATTTCATTAACAATCAAATTTTACTTCACCTTTTTCTCTCCCTTCTGCAGAGGTGTCTCATTGGTGTATGACACCTCGTCTTGTTCAACCATGTTCCTGAAAGTCAACTTCATTCTGTTGGGTTGGATTTAGTAACATTTGTTTCTTCCTTTTTCCTTGCCTTATCCATTTCACCATTAATGTTGTTAAAACCCAGTGATGTGTTATTCTGGTTAACCACTGGTTCCTATATATAATTTGTCTTTTGAAGATGGAGAATGGTGCTTCCTTTTGCCTTTTTTCTACTTAGTAATGGGACAGAAAAAAAGTGTTGCTCCCAAATATTTCTACTACGTTTACACTGAGCAAATTCTTACCATTGGTTTCAGGTTCTTGTCACTGGATCGCTGCATCTTGTTGGAGATGTGCTAAAGCTCTTGAAAAGATGATTTAAATTGGCTATGGAAACTTTTGTTGCACCAAAAACTTGTCATTCTTTCAATCCTTTAAGCAGACACTGAGGTCATGTGATTGCTCAATGGTTTGACAATATTTCATTCTTTACAATTCTGACCAGTTACCAAAATGCTAAAAAGTAAAGTACATTAATTGTTAATCTTGAGAATGTTCAAACCTAGGAAGATCATGTGATATACTAAATGTTTGGGTAAATGAAGTTGTGGAATAATGTTAGTTTTGCTAACATGATATGTGATGTGATATGCCACTCTTTATTATGTTTTCCACTTGCATCACTTCAATAACTTTAAGATTTGATATAACTAATACATTTCTTCTTTTTCATCAAATAATTTTTTGAATATCCACTGAAAAAATAATAAAACAAAAAGAATCTAGCAAACAAGTAAAATAACATATTCTTGGGTTTTAATAAAGAGACATAAAAGAGCAGAATATGAATAAAAAACAAAACAAAATATAGAAGAACTTTGTATTTTGTAAATAAAACATTTATCTCATTCAATTTCATCCCTATAAAAGAGATTTTAATATTTAATAAGCCTCATTATGTTGGAGTTTGTGATTCAAAATCAAGTTCAGTAAAACGTTAATTCATCGTTTTGATTACTCTTAAACATAGAGATTATTTTGGATATGAGAAAATTGGGAATATTTATATTACTTATTAAATAAAATATTTTATTTAATTTTTACCTAATATTTAAGTTACGATTGGCTATTTTTTTTCCATATTGAGTTAAACAGAAGCTTAAGAAAACAAAATTACCTTTCAGTTTAAAGTTAATTTATTTAATAGCTTTCTAATTTAGAAAAGTTACTTTTAATGGGAGAATCAAATAGCCTCTTTATAAAAAAAAAACTCTTTTTGAAACTTAAAACCCTTCAATTAATTTGTGTCAAATTTCTTTTAAAAAAGCTGGTTTGGTTTTGAATTTCACTTTGATAATAGAACTATTTTCTAAAGCAAAAAATACACGTTATGTTTTTCAAAATTATGTTGAAAAGCTCAAAAAACTATCCGAATTGAAGGTTAAGTTAATATTAAGTAACATGTGTTCAACTATGTTTTTAAAATGTTTATATTACAATAGGATAAAAATAATAAACTTATAATCCAATTTACTCCTTTCTCTTTTACAATAATAGAATAAAAATGCAATTAAACTGTATTTTACAATATCCAAATAAAAACACAAAATCTAATTCGCTCCATTAACAAAAAAAACTGTGTATATTATAAGTTTATTAATTTTTGCAAAAAATATTTTAAACTCATATCAAACATCTAATTTTTTTATATTTTACCAAAAGAAAAATTATAATTACCATACCATAACTTTATGAAATCAAACAACTAAATGAGGTATGAATATATGATTAAGTGAAAGTTTAGAAATTAAAAAACATAATTTTGCAGAGAAAAGAAAATTCAAATTGCTTTTTTACCTTTGTTCTTTCTTCTCTTCAGTTCCGTGCCCTTTCTCAATTTTCAGTGGCGATTCTTTCTTTCTGTTTCGCTTGTATTTCACATGAAACAACTCCTGCAATTTGTCTCTACCACCTCTATCAATATCATCAGGTTTCTTTTGCGCGTGCCTCTTCTTCATTCTCCACTTTTCAAAATCCATGTGAATTAATGTGTGTGTTTATATATTATTTTGTTTATTTTTACTGGAAAGGTTACATTTTTATTATTCCCTTTTTAATTGTTTTGTTAAATAAATTGAAAATGATGTGCCACATTTGCTGGAACATGTAAACTGAATACAAATTCATCTGGGTACCTGAACTGACTAAGAATATTGTAGCGTTGCAGTGTTTCGGAAGCATTTGAATGCTACTGTATTGGTTTGTTCAACTGTGAAAGCAATGGGGTCCAAAAGATCCTTTTCAAGTTCATCTAAGCCAATTTCACCATTTGTTGAGGGCAAGAAGGATATGGAGCTTAAGGGGTTGGAAGCAAACCCTGGTTCCAAGAAGCATGCTGTTGAGGTCTAATTGATATTTCAGTAACATTGTCATTGTCATGTTACTTTGAGTTTTTTTTGGATTTTCACTATAAATTGATGATGTAGGAGAATGATGTTAATATCTATTCCGTTGAGATTCAGAGATTAAAAAATGACCCGACAATAGTAGACACAATGAATGTTCAGGAACTCCGGAAAACATTGAAGTAAGCAGATTGGTCTTTTCCTTACCAAGTAGCTACCTATTCTTCTTGTTTTAGAATATGAACATGCAATGTTTTTTATTATATACATCTTCGCAATGATTTGAAATCTCAGGAGATTTAGGGTCCCTGCTAAAGGTCGTAAAGATGATCTTTTGTCTGCCTTGAAGAGTTTCATGGACAGTAGCATGTTCGGTATACATTTTGCTTAGCATTATCTCAGCTTTTACTGTTTCTGGGGAGATTTTATTTTTCTGTTTCAACATCAATTATTTTTCTTCTAACAGTCCCTTCCTTTAATCCTTAACCTTCGTGTCACTCTTTTGAAACTAGTTCAAGTTGTGTAATTCTAATGTTTAGAAGGTCTCTTGATGTACAGAACAAGATTCTCATATAAGAGAAGAGCAAGAGCTATTAACTTCTGCTGAAAATACTTCTATAGAAGTGAAGGCTAAAAGGGTATTGGATGAAGACCATGTTGATGATTTCAATGAAACATCAGAGATATCTGAACTTAAACAGGGTAAGAAAAGGTTAAAACAATCTGAATCTGGGAGAAAAACTGTCAAAGTGGCGATCAAGAAGAAAGTTTCTTCAAAATCAGATGGTGACACAGGTAATGTTGTAGAATAGAATATATAGAGTTATTAACTTTCTTCATCTAAAAAACATGTTGTATTATACTTTTTAACACTATTTTTCTGAATTTTAAATTTTGGTTCAAATGTTGCTCAGTCAACTAAAGATCAATGTTATATGGGCTTGTATTTCCAGCAGATTTTAAGCCTTCCAGGGCAAAGAGAAAAGTATCTACAGATATTGTTAGCATTGTTGCAGAGTCAGATGAAATCAGTACAGCTACCATTCAAACTGAACCATGGACAGTTCTTGCCCACAAGAAACCTCAAAAAGGTTGGATTGCATATAATCCTAGAACAATGAGACCACCACCGCTTGATAAAGATACAAAATTTGTCAAGCTTTTGTCTTGGAATGTCAATGGATTGAGAGCATTGCTAAAATTTGAAGGATTCTCGGCACTTCAACTTGCCCAAAGGGAAGACTTTGATATATTGTGTTTGCAAGAGACTAAGCTGCAGGTAGAATATTAGTCATTTTTTTGCCTCAGTCGGAGTTATATTTTCCAAAAGTCCTATGTTTCAGTTTTGCTAGACGTGTATAGAGAATAACTGCAAAGTTCATTTTTTTTTGTTTGTGCTGGTTTATAAGTGCTTCATGCGTTATATTGTAGTTAAATTATGTAAATTCTGAAGGTTGCTGCAGAATTATGCTAACAATTGATTTTGTATTCCTAGAGAATGGCATATAATGTATATTTGAAAATATTGAAGGATGTGAATCGTGAGAAGCTATTCCATTGCTTTCTTTTATTATCTATCAACTGTGATGAAGTGTGTTTGGATTAGCTTCATGGTGAGAAATAATTATTTTTTCATGAAGGTAAAGAACAAATAGTTGCTTCTAACTTTTGCATGGTATCACCATGATTTTGTGGGATAGAATTGCTTCTTACGTGTTATCCAAACACACTTTAATGTTTGTATGAATGTTGATGATGCTCATGTCTCTCCTATTTATGAATTCTGGGGTTTTGCTAACAGGAGAAGGATATTGAGGATATTAAACAGCGTCTAATAGATGGCTATGATAACAGCTTTTGGACATGTAGTGTTTCTAAGCTTGGTTATTCTGGAACAGCAATTATCTCAAGGGTATGTTGACTGTGATTATCCTGCCTCTTCATGCTAAATGGAAACTTTTAATCCTACATTTAGAAGAAAAGGCTGTTTGTAGTAGGGAACAGTCCTTGTACAATTAATCAAGCTAAATTTCATGACAACTTAATATTTAATGCTGCATAAATTTCATCTAATAATGAGTTGTACACAAGGCCGGTCCTGAGGGTACTTTGGAGGTGTTCTGCTGTACTGGCTCGTGAATGGGAGGGGCCCAAACCATGGCTAGCTTTGATATTTAAAAGAAATTATGTTTATTATGCACTCTTAACTTTTGTTCAGCTTCTCATTCCCATTTTCCTATCTCAACTCAAGTTTAAAGCTATAGTTTAAAGCTCCAATTAATATGGGCAATTGGACGTTGAATTTCTTCCTAAACATTAAACAACCTCCATCTTTTTCTAGGTTCTGTGGACGTAATCATTAAAATTTGTATGCATAGGTGACCCTTATTTATTGTTTTGCCATGGGCCCAAAAAATGATTAGACCGGCTCTAGTTGTACACATTTTTCTGAGTAAAGTTTTTGGAAATGTGGTTTTGATTTTGTACAAATTTGAGGTGAAACTCTTGCTGCCTATTTTAGTAATATTAGTTAAATACTATTTTTCACATCTGTCATGATTTTCATTCTATTAATAAGCTAACCATTTACATCCTCATATTTAAATTGCATGAGTAATGCTCAGATTAATAATTATTTTTCTAATATTGTTGAATTCTGGCAGATAAAGCCCCTTTCAGTTAGATATGGCCTAGGTATATCTGATCATGATAGTGAGGGTAGACTTGTGACAGCTGAGTTTGATACATTTTATTTGATATGTGGATACATCCCTAATTCTGGAGATGGCTTGAAAAGACTGGTACTTGTATTAAATTACTTTTCTTTTATTATATTATATTATATTATATTATATATTATTACCCATTTCATTATGAAAAATACATCCTTGTTCAACTAATGTTTGTGTATTTGACTCCAGTCTTACAGGGTGACTGAATGGGATCCATCTCTCAGCAATTATATAAAAGTATGCGTGGCTCTTTTTACTCACCTAGTAGGATAAAGCTTTATGCGTTGCTGTATATATATATTTCTCTTCAAGCATGGTGTGCATGGTTTTTCTTGTTTCATCTTCTATTATTCCTTTTACCTAGTAGTTTTATATTTGAAAGGCCTAGTAGTGTTGTTCTCTAAGCTCAAAATATTGAAGTTGATGCTGGAAATGGAATGTATCACTTTATTTAAAATAATAATAATAGTAATAATAATGTTAGAGAGCCCATGCCAATTAGAAATATGGTTAAACTATAGTATATATGTGGGTGCAAGTCTTACCTTGGAAGTTGGTTTTGTGAGGTTGAGTTAGTTTTAAAGTTCGCTCCTTGATAAATAAAATTAAAGAGCGGGTTGATGTCCTATGTTGTATATACCCTTTTTTTCTTTGGTCACTACTGATATTCTTTTCGGGTAAATATGCTTTTCACAGAAGGAATAGTAATATTTTATTGAAATTCTTTTGTTATGCATCTATGACTAGGATTCCTGATTCATTTTCTGCTGGATACAGGAATTGGAAAAGTCAAAACCAGTAATTTTAACTGGTGATCTAAATTGTGCTCATGAAGAGATAGACATATACAACCCTGCTGTAAGTTATTCAGATTTGATATTCTCCATAAAAACTGTGTATCTCGTTTAAACCTTAGTAAATAAATATTATCAACAAAACCAAGCACTTGTTGGTAGATAGAAATTACTGGATTTAGAAGAACAAGAAGTAATCAAGAAGTTGTTAATATGCGTTGAATTCAATTATAGTCCAATCTTTTGATTATGGTTGGCTAAAAATTGAAATCAAATGTTGTTATTACGTAAGTTAATATTTACTTAGAGAGAACAACTGTGCATGTAAATAGTTACAGGTGTTGGCTGAGTCACCTGGTGGGATCCTATTATCTAAAATGATTTTTTAGTTTTGAAATATTAGGCATATCCAAGTTACATAAAGCTAATCTAATAGCAATTTGGGTGTATTCATTTAGAATTTGTTTGAAATTTGTCCTAATGAAAAGTTGGACTGAGTATGTATTAAATTAAGAAGCTTGATGTGATGATAACTAATACTCCACGTTCCATTTCTGACTAGTCTCTAGTGAGAACGAGACCATAACCATTTTGGGCCAATTTTGTCGAGGTTCATAAATGTTTACACCAAACTTGTTGGCTATTCGATTTGAAAATTTGAATATGTTGAAAATAAAGACTAGTTGGAATTTAAATCAATAATCTGTCTGTTATCAATATCATGACTAATGAATTACGTAAGAGTGCCAAGAGCATTAATTCTACTGATAATTTCTTATATCCACAGGGTAACAAGAGAAGTGCTGGGTTTACAGATGAAGAGAGGAAATCATTTGCAACAAACTTCTTATCTAGGGGATTTGTAGATACCTTTAGAAGGCAGCACCCTGGTGTTATTGGATATACTTATTGGGGTTATCGGCATGGTGGGCGCAAGAATAACAGAGGTATTTATAGAACACTACTAAAATTGATTTGTATACTTCACTACTTGTAAATATTAATTAATAAAAATGTTGTATGATTCCAATTCACTTCGCCTTTTAATATCTGTCACTTGACTGTGTTATGAGTTTATTTGAGCACAAGTGCGTGGTCACATCATGGTAGTTATCGCCTTACCCTTTTGTACATATTCCACAATTTCACTGATAATTGCATTCAATAAGATTTTCCTAATATTATCCGAAAGAGATGCAGGGGCTTCCAATTGTCAACTTCTGTTCTGGGAATAAATATATGCATCATAGATGTGGTTGTGTTCTTCCTTAGTTCAAATGCTGAACAGCTACCAAAACAGACACACACCCCGGTCGGGTCTTTACAGTTTCTCTGAAAATAATTTCTAAGTTCATGCCTGTATGCTTGTCTAATTTGAATTAGCATGTTATGAGTATTACTTTTTGAGGAAGTACATCCATGACACAGGTAATGGTGTGTGTATTTATTAGATTAGTGTAATGAAATGGAGAAATTCCTTATTCTGAATTTTGAATGTTTTTCATTGAAATTTTCTTTGTTCGCAATGACTTGTTTCGAAATTAAAACAGGGTGGCGTCTTGATTATTTCCTCGTCTCAGAATCCATTGCTGACAAAGTTCACGATTCATACATTCTTCCTGATGTGAATGGTAGTGATCATTGCCCCATTGGTCTTATTGTCAAGTTTTAGTTCTGCAATTCAAACAGTGTATTAGCTTGTAGCGAATGTTGCTAATGGGAAAGCCTATATATACACTGCAAGCAGGGATTTCTACTTTTTTGTCTGGTTATCTTAACTTAGAAAAACCTGCAATCCTTGTACTTGCTCAATCTATGATTTTGATTAGTCTAACAGAAGTTTGAACAGGGAATCTAGTCTTGTTATATTAGTGGAAAAAAAAATTGATTTTGCAACAAAATATAGAATATGCAGTAGTCTAGGAGTGTTAGATGTGGTAGCCTTTGAATGACTCATGAATTTTTTTTGTTGTGTTTCAAATATTCTAATTGAAGGAATTTTATAAACGTCTGAAGATCCTTCCAAATAAGCTGATCCTCGAGATTATACAATTTGAGATATCATTACAGATCCTCCAATGCGAAATGTTTCTATATTGAGGAGTACACTCTAGATTGTGCAATATGAAAAAGAAATGTATTTCGGATTGTACATGAAATGGTATTTTATTTTACTTTTATCTTAAGTTTATATTGTTTTATTTTGCTTTTTTTTTTTTTTTTTTTTTTT
>Ga0123342_1001875_pt1 | contig 35244 bp, 16 predicted proteins | sample Turbeawhitnodule_FD_89960 | JGI IMG/M metagenome (GOLD analysis project Ga0123342, IMG submission 89960) | Root nodule microbial communities of legume samples collected from Mexico - Turtle bean Mexico white nodule | ecosystem: Host-associated > Plants > Roots > Nodule | place: Mexico: Nepantla... | reverse complement strand
TATAACTCACAATCATTAACATATGAAAACAAATAACAATTCATAATAGGAGTTACAAAGAGAATCGATCTGTCAACCCAACAAACTTGAAACAGATAGAATAGATTGACGAACGGACAGATTAATCGTATATAATTTTTTAAATAAAAATAAACAAAATTTAAAAGTTAACTTTGTGTAGTGTATTATTTAACACACATATAATAGTATTAGTATTGTAACTTAAATAATTAATATTTATAAATTAAGTTCTAATTATTAATGATATAAAAATAATTTAACATACAAAGATAATATTTTTTTTATTTAAACATTAATTATTTAATTAAATATCTAAAAAATATTTACACAATTAAATGTGTTTATATATATATATATAAGAAAATAAAAGATAATAAAATTATAAAAAAGGGCTATTAAATTATTGTACATGAGATGAATAAATATTTAGTTGGAATTTGACAAGAATTATTGCTATGTTTATACATTTAAAGTGTATATAGTGTGAGGTGTTAAGAACATATGTGTGGCTTTAGAAGTGAGTTAAATGTTAATAATATGTTATGTATAAGATAGTAATTATTGAAAATATAATGTTATTTTGTGCATTCATAGAATAAGCATAAAGTTACGAAGTTTTATAGATAGAATATTCAAGATTTACTGATAGTTTGAATTATATAAATGATGGTATCAAAGTGATGAAAAGTTGATTGAGAAGAATTTTGTTACTTATTTGAGGTGCTTGTGCCGGAGTTATTTTTATATAAGTTAAGTGTTATATGGATGAATTATGACAAAAAAAATTAAGGGATTTTCCCATGATAATTCAAACACCAAATATTTCATAAAAAATTAAGGTTACAAAATAAATAATAAACATGTTTTTATATTTTTTAAGCTACTACTTCTAATAAATTAAAATCACGTGATATAAAAAAATTATTAATCTTTCTTTTTGTGTTCTTACACCATTTAAACTTAAAGTAAGATAATTAGCTCGGATATATTTCAAGTGATTGCAACCTATCTTGTTTTATTCGCTTTAAATTTTGTTGTTACATAAAGTATTTGTTACTTTGTTAGTGTTATTTTTCACTCGTTACCATTAGTTATAAGTATTTGGTATTTTAAATTTGTAAGATAGAAATAGAATTAATAACTACTTTTTATATTACATATAGTTTTAGTATATTCTAATTAAGAATTCTAAAACTATAAACATATTATATTATTTTTGTTTTTAGAGATAAAATCTCTATTTATGATATAAAAAAAATCAATTATTTTACATTTATCCATTTATATTAATTTTATGAAATAAATATTTGGATTTTCTGTTCATTTCGTAAGCTACCAAACCTTTTTAAAGTGAGAGTTATAATTTTTTAGTTAACTTCGAGTTGACAGATCAACTTACTTGGTTCTCTTTTTTGGTGGGTTAATGGTGAAACAGACCAAAACGGTCTTGTCCCAACTCTATTTTTTTTTTCTTTTCTTATTTTCATCTTTTGGTGTTGAATTAGGATTTATTTCTGATTATAGAATTAAATCACATTATGTACTTTCTCACAAAAACTCAAATTAATGGGTGCTTTTTTGTTTTTTAAATGAACTTTGAAGCAATACTTTTTTTACTGTTAATATACTCATATAGTTTCTCGTTTCATATTAATGAGAGAGCAATTTGGTACGCATTTGTTTACGTATAATCATTTGAAGAACATAATCATAACAACAAAGTTTAAGTCTCGGTTAAGTTTTATAGTTTATAGATAAAATATAGATGAAACAATGTAACTAAATAATTATTTGTATTTTTTTTAATAATATTTTTTTCATGTGATAAAAAATGATTGTTATTACTTGAGATGTCAGTCTACCTGCTCGTTGGAGATCACACATCAACTAGAAATTAGAGTCTTTCATTGTATATAAGTGGGTGCAAACCTCAACCTCACGAGTCTTTCATTGCATAATGATGTTTAACAAGAAAATTTTTATTTGAAAAAATAATAGAAAACAGATTAAAGAATGGATAATCTCGTTATTTTAAAGAATAAATTGTAAAATGTTTTAAATTATATTATATATATATTTTGAATTTTAGAAGATAATATAAAACATAAGCATATTTATGTTTTTATTTAAATTTTTAAATATAATTTCATTAATAAATAAAATATGTATTTATTTATATATATTACGATAAGATTATAAATTCGTGTTTAAAAGTAGGCATGTATATTAACAGGCATGATAACAGATAATTTAGTAGATCTAACAACTATCACTAATATAAACTCTAAATGAGTATACCATAAAAGAAGAATTGATTCTTAATTAATAGATCTAAGTTTGTTAGGAATTAGTTTAGGATAATATTGAAGAAAAAGGAAAGAAGAAAGAAAAATGAAGAGAAAAGAAAAGAAAGAATGAAGTAAATTAAGATGGTGAGTGGTTGGAGGGACCATGGTGAGTGGTTCACTCGGTTTGTAACTTTTCCATAATATGCTCCTTGTCTCCCTTTTCCTCTTACTCATCACTCATAATTTCCTCCATTCCTCCAATCTAATTAACTTGTTCTTTTTTATAACAAAATTTATTAGCATTATCCTCTTCCATTTCCATTTTCTGTTCACCCTATCAAATCCCATCCCATCTCATATCAGTGGAGGACTTAACAGAATCTCAGATCATTAGCTAATTCCCCACTTAACTCATCCCTCCCCTTCCCTTCTCCTTTTCCTATACACCCATATGCATCCTCTGTAACTATCATCTTTTCTAGCTACTAACACCTCAAATCAAGGAATATAACTAACCTATCAACATTTTTTTATATATATTTTATCATAATCTTATCCGTATGAAATATATCATTTTTTTTATTAAAGAATCTAATCTTATTAAAAATTATATATAAAATAGTTTAAATAAATGTAATTGTTCTAGTAAAGGAAGATGTATGTAATTGTTCTAGTAAAGGAAGATGTATCTTAAACTAGAACATTCAGTTTAGTCATAAATAGTAATTTTCAGTCAAAATTTCTATCTTCTCGAGGGTCTGTCTCCAGTTCCATTCCATAATTAATCTCTATCCAACATATCTAATTCATTTTTGTGATTAACGTCCTTCCTTCTTTATGAAAAGTAAATTGGACGTTTTCGCTACACAAATGGGTTCAGTCTATGACCTCACAACCCTCTAACTCAGACATAAATCAATGAGACTAATAAGTTCGTAATCATTGATTTGCAAAGATTAAGACCATTTCGCCACATAATGAGCTAGACTCATAATCTCACATTAATATTTAATGTTCTAAAATGGAACTCTTTTGATAATCCACTACAAGAAAAACATTAACTAGAAACTAATTTTAGAGAAAAAAATAATTAGTTGCTACAGTGATTAAATTAGAGAACATTTTAGAGACTAAAAAAATTATTAGTTTCTAAATTAGTTTCTATTAGTAATAATAGTTTCTAATTAGCTACCAATGTTTTTGCTACCAAATTTAGAATCTAAATAATTGGTAGTTAAAACATTGATGGTTAATTAGATACCAATTTAGAAACTATTTATCAATAATAAAAATTAATTTAAAAATCAATAATTTTTTTAGTCTCTAAAATAGTCACTGTAACAATTAATTATTTGTTGTCTCTAAAATTTGTTTTTATTTAATGATTTTCTTATAGTAATCTCATATTAATTAAAGATAAAAAAGTTATAATATATAAGTGAATGTAAATATCATATGTTTTACTTTATTAAGTTACAAAGTTCACTTTTTATAAACTCAAATAAAAATTTAAATAAACTTGATATAATAAAAGAAGTTTGTAACATTCCACATAGAGGGAATGCTGAAAAGAAAGTGTTGTATCTTTTACCATATTCTGTTGTTTGGTTAGTTAGAAGATAGGAAAGTACCGTACTAAGAAAGCGTACGTTAACCGTATAGGAGACGCGTGATAAATTATGAGGAAGTGTATAAGGTTCCAAAAATAGATGAGTTAGGAGTGACAATAATGAAAGTATGTTAGGTAAGAACGCATTAAAAGAAGCTTCAACCTTATCTTTATTTTCCGTAAAGTTCCAAGCTAAAGACTATAACTACATGTATGTTTGGTAAACATTGCGTCGATTCAAATCAACACGCAAGTTTACTCTCTGTTTAATTCTATCTTTTTGTCCATTATCACACTCTCCATGCAAAGAGACAAGTATTCTATGGTTAGAATCAATATCACAATTTTTTATACTTAGGGTGTTTGCATAGCCTAGTTACTACTTACTAGTTACTAGTTACTAGTTAGTCACCCCTAACTAGAGGGTTCAAGCAGGAAAATTATGATTGGAAGGAATTTTTTAGGGTACCCCACAAAGGGGGAAAATGATGTTAATTGAAATAGCAACCAAAAGGAAAATATTGGATTTATTTGGCTTTTTCAGTGAAAGGCTCTTTTTGAATTTCATCCCTTAAACAACAATTATACGTGCAAGCTTCCTTTACTTTTTGGGGGGCTAAACCACAATTTTCTCTCACTTTCCGTCTTCAGCATCGACTTTATTAAGATCAGAAACAAGGATCCTAGGTTTATGGTCTTAGTCCCCACAATTAAGTTAAATTAAGGGCTCAATCATGCATTCTATTAATATTTTGTGTAATGTAAACAATCATGGTGAATAGAATATATACGTTTTGAATTCGTCTAAATATGCTGTTAAATTCCTTTTATGGTTAGACTTGAAAACTTGTAGTGGGATAATAATGAATGTAGGACCAAGAATTATAAATGCTAAGCATGGAACTTTGTATATTGTGTATCTCAATTCCAAATCCAAAGCCACTTAACATTCTTCTAAGTGCTGAATCCCATCATTAAGAATGCTTGCCCAACAATATTATTGCTTCTTCTCTTCTGCTGGATGCAGTTCAGTTCAGATTCATGAAAAACAACTTTCATTTTGTTTTTTTAAGTGAGATAAATTTATATATTTCTATAGAAATTTTGAGTCTGGAATTTTTGTTGATAAAAAAGGAACATGGTACTGAGTATGCAGATTTTTAATGTCATTGAATCCTTTTTGTTCTTGGAAGGGAGAGGGTGGAAATCTCTTTCATAATAATGTTTAATGTGGATTGACTGCATCATTTTTGTTGCAGCAGCATGGCTGTCGTGTAATCACTGCTTTACTGATTTGAATTCGATGGGTCCTACGATGTGGGATCCCAAAGATTATGGGGTTTGGGCCCATTCATCATTGCCATAATTGGTTTGATTATTAGGAGCTGTTTAATGCATAAAAAAAGGGAAGATGCATATGACAGAGAGAGAAGAGAGAGATCTTCTTGAATGCAGAAGAGTTGATAGAGTACCAATCCAAAATAGTAAGAACCATTTTATATTTATTTGATATCACAAAAGGAAAAGTGGGAATGTTGAGAGTGAAATGTATATATTATTTACAGTACAGTTTACTTATATCACAAAATAGTGCTGAAAATTAATTTGCTAAAATAGTATATGAATGCGTAAAGAATAAAGATCAAAACCCTTTACCATTGTCACTTTTACCTATTGTCCTATTCAATTAAACAAAAGTATCAGTTGCAACACTTTTTGAGTGTGCATATCTACACAGTTATATGTATGGGACTGAACTTGAGAATGGAATAGAATTTTATAGGTAGGGTTAGTGGAACTCAATTTGCAACCATACGTTTAACTGTGCAGATTTGTGAATCAAAATTGTAGAATTAGTATCACATAATCTGATAGATATAGGAGGTTCTGGTTAATTTTTCTTTTTTTTTTTGTTGCTTTGAAACTATTGCCCCATCTCAAGGATAGATGATTTGTTTAAGGAATTATTATTCCGAGAGCAGATTTTGTTGCCAATGTGATGGAGAATCTTAGCATTACCTGCATTCAAACTGAAGCGGTGAAGGAGATAACCTAATACACTATTGGAAGGAGAATAAGAATAATGTCACTGTTTAAATGTTTGAAATCTTGGTCTTTTTTTATATAGTTTTTTTATTCCTTTCATAAAATAGCAGTACCAAACCAAACTACTATAACCTTCATCAGTACAAATTATTAGAGTTGCTAAATATGAAGCGTGTCGGTAAGAAGCGTGTCGGTGTCGGATACTCGTATCAGACATCGACACTCGTATGACACTTGTAAAACACGTATCCGTGAAGTGTCTAATTCAAAAAATATTTGTTGGATTTATGATAATTCTAATACGGTTCTAACATAATTTTAAAAAGGAAAAATACATTAATTTTCTAAAAACTCAAACTTATTGTATAAATTTTTATTATAATTATAAAAATAAAAAGTAAATCCTTTTGAATCATTAATGAAAAACATCTTTGTGTTAAAAAATAATTTGTAACATACTTATACACATAAACCTTTATTGTCAATTTATATAATATATAAATTTGTGTTCCCGTATCCTACATTTTAAAGATTATACGTATTTCCGTGTCATATCAGTCCTTCACATTCAAAAAAAGTAATTTTGTATGAAGTCATAGAGAAGTAATTTAGTTTTTCACCACTTTGGCAATAATAAGTTGATTTAACAATTGACTTTGATAATTAGCAGTCAGTTTAATGCTTACCATTATGAAATTTATGACCAAATCGATCGATTTCATCATGTTAGAGAACAAATTCATTGATTGTATCAATTTTAAGGATTCAATTAAAATGCATTTACACTGTGAAGATCCTTTACACTGTGATTTAATACATAAACAAATACTTCTGATACACTAAAATGTGGATCATGCAGGTCGGATCGGGCGATGAGGGAAGTTAATAAAATTGCTTCAGGTAGAGTTTCACGTCTCTTAAGAAAATGATTGTCATAATGATTCATGATACTACTAGAGTAGAGTGAGTAACTTTTTAGTTACGTGATTAGGTCTAAACCATTAAACAAAAGCTAGTCTTTCTAATCGCTATACAGGGGAACATCATGAAGCCATTTTTTTCTTGGTGCAGCATTATTATTATAATTGTATGGTAGCACCAAAATCAAGGAACGTTTACGTCAAATTTGACATGCATGTGAAACACAAAGTAGGCAAATTCCATCAAATAATAAAGAGTCATAACACAGCAAGTTCTGGGTCAATTTCCCACTTGAAATCCCACCACAATCAGTTGTTTCACACTTTTACTCCATGCATGCTTCCCCTGCACTGCAATTCATATGAATTATGGCAACTTTTTGGTACTTTGTCCACAATAATATGTGAGGGGTTGGCCTTTTATCTTCTGAATTCATTTTCTCATGTGTCTTCTACTCTGCTTTATAGTGGGGGATCTAACAAGCATCACTTTCAAGCACTGCCCAAGGCTATGGCTCTCTAGGTTTTCAAGGAAGATTCCGCTGAGTTAGACTCCTAAGCCTAATTGATGGACACCCATCACCAGATATTAATCCTATCATTGGAACAAAGGCATGAATTTTTAGCCACTGCTGGTTGCCATCATGCCACTCAACTCAGGCCAGAATTGATTGAGGGGACAATAAAGAGTTGTGAAAAATCAAATCATTCTAAAAAGTTCACATTTATCTTTGCTTAAAAGATGTGAGCGGAAATTTAAGTACTAGTGGTAAATCAAAATTACAATAATCACTCTGATGTGAAGCTAGTTATTTGTTATTATTGACAGACAGAATAACTCAAAACAGAAACCCCGTTCAAATTGCCAAAGTAAAAGTGGTTTCTAGGGTTCTTTATTTGACACTGAGACTAACAGCAGTTTTAGAAGGATTGAAGGGAACTTAACTAAATGTTTTTCATGATTTCAAAGAAGATCAATCAAAAACTAACTCTCCCCTTGAAATATTGTTAGCTCCTTTGTTGTGAGTGTATGATCAAGGAGGGCCTAACTGCACCTTTTTTTCTTCACCCGGAAATTGGACCAGACACTGCACTTTTTTTCTTCACCCGGAAATTGGACCAGACACTGCACTTTTTTTTTCACCTGGAAATTGGACCATACACTAAAGCACACATCTGTTGACTATTCAGAGATCACATAATCTATTATAGGTAGTTATGCAAAGCATGTAGCGTCCTTGTCCTCAACTAAATTAGTAAATAATGTGCTGCGCATAAAGTTAGAAGCAGAGGTGTACCAAAAGTTAGAAGCATAAGGGACGAGAAAAGAAACAGAGAAAGCGATGAAGAATATGAAGTTTTCTTGATGGGTATAATCAACATCAGTCCTTGCTCCAAGGCAAACATTTTACTTGTACTTTTGGATCAATACTTCTATTATATGCACCTTTATCATTGTTTTACTAACAAGTCCATAATAATATTAGAAGATTTGATTGAATAAATAATATATCAACGATTTAATAACAGTTCAACGGTGACCCTACATTCCAGTATTATTCCATAACCACTAGTTGTTGTATATAGATTCATTCAACACGAAATAATAATACACAGGCAACACGTTACCCCTAATGATAGTTACCATTAATTTTTTCCAATTTAATATATCAATCATATATGAAGAATTTTAGTCAACTTTGTAGATTTGAGAGAAAAAGCCATGTGAGTTGATGTTTATTGGAAGTGCTTTATATAAGAAAATGAAAGTCTTGAAGCTTGTATACCTTGAACCTGTGCGTGGCCTTTTAAAGTGAAATGCGCCTGATATCGTAACAGATTATGATGGAACGTATCAAAGCAAAACGAAAACTTAAGAGCGGTCATGTACACGTGCTATCACCTTTAAGTCCCCTGTCATGTACACTCCCATTTACTATCTCTGCATGTCATCAAAATGCTTAGGCTAAGCTTGGGACTATTTCCCTATCTTTTTACCTCTACTATTCTGATCAAAGTGGAATTTATAAGGACATGAATTCAGATGCTAGAAAGAGAAGGATTCTCATGGTCTGCCAAATCATGTCAACTTGGGCTAGTAAGATTGACTTCAATTTTTTTGCCTTTTGCATGCTTACTGTTACTCGAGGATGCTTGAGTGCGAATCAGTGACCCACTAAATTTTCTTTGAATATCAACAGTTGGAACTCAGGACCTCAATCTGACTACACTTCAAATCCTTATTTTCTTTTCCTTTTTATAACGTAATATCTTTGACCAAACTAGACAGGTGGCGGCAATCAACAGAAACTAGTTAAACCCACTTAAAATCTGGCATGAAAAAGGAGATTCTTAGCAATAGCTGCAGAATGAGTTAGTGGATTCCCACCCAACATTTACATAACCTTCTTTTTAAGTTTGGCTGCATCCTTATCTATGTAAAGCAAAACATCCTCATGTGAATAAATTAGTGCATTATCTATGAAGAGTAAAGACTGCTATAACAAAAAGCGAGAGAGTAAACATTACACGAACACCACTTTGAAATATTAAATCAGTTAAGAATCTGTCTTTAACCCACAAGTACCCGAAAAGATTCAAAACAGGCAAGCCGAAAAATTTAGCACATGCAACCACAAAAACTATATTGCAAACTTCACAAATAATATCGAAGTTACCCTGAAACATATTGAAGATCTTTGATATGCCAATGAATAAAAAATAATTAATAAAAAATAATTCTATCTGGCACATAAAACTTGAACAAAATCAATTATGATATTACAGTATCAAAAGGCTTACATGATCAGGTAACTGAACAATGACTTCTGGTATGCTACCATCAATTTGGTAACTCGTCCACTACAGTATCTAGAAACGGGATATTTTCTTTCTCCCTCTTAATTGCATCTCAGAAAATCTCTCACTTTCCATAAAATATTGTGAATCTTAATCAGTTGCCAAACACTCGTATATTTCTTACTCAATCTGCTTAATTTGGGGTGTACACGAAGAACGAAAATTTTAATAACACCTATAATAACATCAAAGAATATGGGAATGTAAAAAGTTTACAGATAACGGAGCTCTATTTACATGCAAATAGAATACATCCGCACACTTTGCTGATCTTGTAATTTTGCCTCCACACAGAAGAACGAAGACAAATCCAAACCGTGAAGTAAAACTTCCATGTTAGCACGTGTAAATATATTACGCCACAAAGAATATGAAGATCAGGAGGAAAAGTATCAGAACGGCAAATATCTTTATTAGAAGCCACCTATTTGATGATATTCGGTTGAGATGCCTCAATAAGGAACTGTGAGCTCCTTCAACATTTGCCAATGACTCATCCATGTTGTCATCAATCCTGCCCGTGCAAGTTAGACAGATTTAATGGTAATTGCTAAAAGAACATGAACATCTACAGCTTCGCATACAATAATATTGTAATTTAATCTTTTAACACGTGTCAAAACCATAAGTGGAGGGAAAAAATCAGTACACTGTAGTAACCTAGGTGTCAAATATTTAAGTTAAAGGAGGAAACCTGATAGCAAGCTCCCCTTGATGAGCAACCATTGTTGCCAAATGCGAGAAAATCCCACTAAGTTCTGTGATGGTAGATTCCACATTGTGCAGAGCAGTTGATCTACTTTGAGTATAGTTTTCTTGCCGAGGAACAACCTGCTGCACCATAGACATTTCCATTTGCTGAGATGGAGTGTTGTCCACAGCCAACCTTCGTCTGTATCAGCAATTTAACCAAATTTTGTATCTTAAGTCAGAAAATGCCTACATCCTAGGCATGACTAAAATATTTAAGCTATTCATACCCCAAAAGCAACACCTCAAGAATCAAAGGGTAAAAATTTACCGAAGAATTACTCCCTCCCTTCCTTTTAGTGTCTTTTAACAATTTTATGTAGAAACCAAAAATGTAATAGATATGTCTCAAGAATCAAAGGGTAAAAATTTACCCCTTCTCTAACTAATTCTCATTCCCTCCATAACTGGGCCCCACTCTCTTTCTCCTAGTGTAGACTTGCCATATTCTAGGCCTTTCAGTTTTCTCAAGAATATTAGGCCCATACGCATCTTATTGATGTCTAGGAGTCCTATCATGTTAGGAGAAGATTTGAGATTGTAACAAGTTCTAAATTGAAAGGCCACATCCACATCAAATAATTGTCTTTTGTGGCGTTTCGGTAAATGCCCGTCAATTTATGTAAGCAAATTATCAATGACAGACATCTAAACATCAAAGATATTCAAAGCTTTAAACAGATGTTATGCTACTTGTTTTAGAAAAACTACAGGGGAATACTGCCAAGTAAATTACTCATAGTAGGTGGCAAGATGTTCGTCAAATTAAACTCAATCCAATTAAGATACAAAAACCTTGCATTAAGAACTAAAAAATAGACATTTAAATATTTATTGTTTTAAGTGACTTCAACGGTAAACTTATGACAATCACCAATCAGATGAGTTGTGGATTCAAGAGACAGTGTACAGAAAATAAGCATTAATAAGTTTAGAATTGAATACTGCGAATACATGAACCATATAAAATAAAATAAACTAATAAAAATAACTTTTACTAAACAAATGATTATTCTTGTTGGACTAGAAGTTTAATTCGTTTATTTATACAACACAGAAAAGACCTGTCAAGCCCACCAAGAGAGAGAAGGGTGTTCAATTAAGTTTGGACCAGAAAAGAAATCCATGCCCTGCCTGTTTGACATAGCCTCCCCTGTCGTGGGAACCTAAATGGTTATCCCCAAACCATAAGCATTATCAGGTTAGCAGTGAAATGGTGTACCAATGTTGCAAGCTATTACCTAATGTATTTGGGCATGCTTGTAATGAAAAGAGGGAAAGATTAGTGAATGCCTTGTACCCAATGCCCATCAACACATAACTACATACTCAAAAGAATTAAACAAATAAACACAATCGGAGATTTTTAGTCCGTGAGGACCAAATGACAGCCACTTGTTTTTACATGAAGTTATAGTTTAAGGACAATTTTTTATTTTTTAGTTTACATAAAATTATAATATATAGAAATGTGAAAGAGGCAATTTTATCTTATAGCTTTAAAAGGAAATTTCGACAAACATTAGTTGATTGCTAACAGGAGCTCCATTTGATGGTAATCTGCATGAGATATATTGATATATATTATTTTTCATCAATTAAACTTTTAGGGGTATATCATTTTTTTCATAAAATAAATATACACAAACCCAGCATTAATTATTTACAAATTGGGACGGGATTCAGAAGTGACTTCTTAAAGAAAGACAAATAAATAAATTACACAGTCAAACAACATTATAATTTATAAGCATCATCATTAAACAGAAAATTGTGTTATCACAGTTCATTTAGGCCACACACACATGTACAATGTCAAAACTTGTAACAATTACATTCCAATGATGCCCTAAAGCATGTTAGTGGTAGTAAAGAGAGAAATGGAAACAATTATGAAGTTAAGATATTTTAAGAATGTTCCATCAGGTTTGGCTGGTATTTACTAAGGCAACATACTGAAAGGAAGTTCAGAAAATGGCTAGTAAGGATAATTATCTCCAATCGTTTAAAGCACAGTTCAGAACTTTGGGTTTATGTGATTAGCATGTTCATAGTGCAATATTGAATAGAGTACCCTGGCCCTGGCCTTACATTATTAGGCTTAAGTGTTGAGTCTGACATTCAATTTTCTCAGCAAGGGGAACAGGGATTATCTATTAACATATGGAATATATTGTTCTGCTTCTCTTGACTATCACTGTTCCTATTAGTTATCTAGTGAAGAAAAATATCAAAGTTGTTAGACTATTTCTTTCTGCTACAAAATTTCATGATTTAGTATGTCATTGGGTGCATTAGGAAAGAAATTAAATGTTGATAGTTGGTAAATAAATATTGCCATAAAAATTGATATTTCAGTGGAAATATGGAATTGTAAACCATGTCAAAATGTATAATATTAAACAATAAATGGTCAGACTGAGAAATCCATAACACATCTAAGAATCTACCAGCATCCAAAATATGACAAGAGTATTCAAGAGCAAGAAACTTCTAAATTTTGAAATTTGGATACAGCAACAGCTAACTCCCAACTATTTAGAGAAGCATAGTAACAGTTAGCTCCCATCCCACAGGAGCCAGGTTTTTTAATTTGAACATTGAGACAAATTCCCTAATTTTATTTTACATTATGGAAGTTGGGAAGGATTATTCATGTCGTAGCATAATGAAAAATGTTAAAATTTAACTTGTTAGGGAAAGAAAAATTACTCACGCCGATTCTTGTTGCAGATTCTCATATGCATTCAATGAATTTGACCAAGGTGGCGGCTCAGTAGCCGGCTTTGGTTGATGCTGGAAAGGGTTCTCCCTTGATGCATTCTTGGAAAAAATCTGCTTCCTGCTCTCGTGAGCCTTGATATTCTGGAGCATACATGCACATGCACAATATTAATTACAAGGGAGAAAAAAATATAGTAAGTCATATGATAATTTTAGAAGCCCGGATACATCACACATTACAGGCAGCAGAGTAAGACAGAGTACGGGAAGTAGGGTATAACACAGTATGGATATATAGAATTTTGGTTCATGTACTTTTAAATTGATGAATTTAGTCATTTGTAGAATTGCCTACATTTTCACAAAAGAACCATTAGCCATGTCCAGATAGTTTTGGTTCTATATAATTGCCTAATATTCACTACCTAACACTACCTGTGTCATTATGCTTCATTTCCATCATTGAGAAACAACATAACTTCCAACTCTGTTTTATCAAGACACAAATTTGCTAATTAAAGTCCAGCATCATCAAGTGGCCTATTTGCATCTCCACGAACGTTCCATAACCTTGTCTCTCCTCTACTATATCTTAAATATTTCCTAGATAAAAGTTGAACATTAGTAGTATACCATAATGCACATAAACCAAATCCTATGACCTTCAGGAATCCATTGATCCATTGAGAGCCCAACGAGTCCATGCACCACTGCCAATACAAGATGAACCTAACCTTGGCTCAACCAAGGAGCAGCCCAACTTAAGAACTTGAAATGTGATGCCTGGATGTCAGTAGCCACAGAAGCCTTGCTGGATGTTAGTCACTGTCAAGTGCCACCCGTCCTGGGGTGCCAAATTGGTCTACATTCATACAAGGCAGGAAATGCCCCTGTGAAAAGTTAATGCTACCAAGGTTAGGCGACTTACACCCTGACAAGAGAACCACATTTCTTGCCGCTATTTCAATAAATGTCATCATACTGTTAGTATGAGCACCCTGGCGTGACTGTAAAAACAATAAGGAGATTACCAGCACAGTTGGTTGATAACATCAACTGACCCAGCCTTGTCTAACCTATGTCCCCAATGCTTTTAAATAGCTGAAATGCAGACCACAGTTTGGGTACGAGACTTTCTGCCTATACTTTGTTGGGCACTTACCAGTGCTGGACTACCCAGGTAGGTAGCAACCGCCGCGGCTGCGGCAAAAACATAAAACGGTGTTCATACTAACCATGGATAAAATGAAACATAGCATACACAATCAACACCTTCCACAACCTTGTTCAACCTAACATTTTCCAATCCCAAAAGGATTAACTATCTTTTTGCAGCAATATGTATATTAATCTCTCTCTACAGTTACAGTATTCATTTACGACACTGGCAGTGGCATCATATCACATCCTATCATATTCTTCTAAACACAAGAAATTGTTTATTACCAATTTTTCAATGAAGAAAACGTTGAATCATGCATTTACTCAAAATAAATAAACAACAAAAAGTGTCATTGATTGACCAACCTCTGTCCTAGCAGTTAAGACATCTTGAAGATGCTTCGTGGCTCCCATGAGTTTGCTCTTCAAGTCATCACAAACCGCGGTTGAATGCACAATCCTATCCTGCGAGTAACTTCCGTCAGCCATGTCCATGTTCTGAATGGTTTGCAAATCGGAGAGAGCCGAATTCAGTGCCGTGATCTCGTTCTTAATCAGCGCAGTCAGCTCCTGAATCTCCACAGCCGGATCGTTGAACATGGACGATTTCCTCGCCAGCTGCGCGAGCCTCGCCACCTTCTGCGAGGTTTCGTGGATCCCCAACCCGATTCGTGAGGCCTTTCGGTTGAATTCGGATCTTGAATAGGAATCCTGAGAGGTGGAAGGAGCAGTCTCGGGTTGACGCGAAGGTGAGGTCCCTCCTCCGATCTTCTTGAGAGTCTCCGACAGTAACCGGAACTCCGACGTGCGGTCACGGTAAGAGGAAGCCATCGGAGACACGTCCGTTCGTTCCAATTCCAAGATATCATGAAGGATGTCATTTCAGTAGACACCTCAACTAACTGAGACCCACTACCATGCAACACTTTATTGGGCCTAGCCCACTGGGCTAATATTTCACACCCAGACCCAGTCCTGTCACTCATTTCAGACCCTTTTCTTTTCTTAGCGACGCGCAGCACAACACAGCCTCCTCAACGTCGCCGATCACCTTTCTTCTTCTTCTTCCTCCTCCTCAGCTACATCCTACGCAACTAACTACTTCTTCTTTGATTTTTGTTGCTCGTCTATTTCTACTATACTCTATATCATTTTTTCTCATTATCATTATCCTTGGAACTTGGAATCGGCCATGATTGATCAAGCATGTGGTAAACCACACTTTGTAATGGTGTTAGAAAAATTAGTTTTCTGAACTCGGTGGCTCAAAGTCACTCGTTATTAACCATAACAAATTGACGTTAAATATTGTAGAAAACTTCTCCTAAATACACAATATAGTATATAAGGAGTAACTTTTTTTTATCAAAGGCATACATCTAGAACAAACTTTCGACAAAATAGGTTGGACTACATAGGATACGAGAAGTATTAGGTAATGGAGCATACAAAGTGGAAACATTAGACGGAGGTTTGATCCCTCAAGAATGCTACAAATTTACATTTTTATTTTAGTTGATGTACATGTAGAAATACAAAGTACCACCACTTTTTCCTTAGTCTTTTATATTTTTTTTTTCAAAGAATTTTATTGAGGTTGTATAATTCAATAAAATTATGTTACTGAAATTTTCTTCAATTATTAAAAGGTTGATCTGACACGATGAGTCGAACTTAGCACAACCAGATAATTAAGAAGTTGATCAATCAATCTCTACAAAATCGAATTATTAAAAGGCTGATTGATCAGCTTTGACCTCGACATGATCAGACTATTAAAAGGTTAATTAATTAGTCTCGACCTTGACACGGTTGGAACATTGAAAAGTTGAATAAGTAAAACATCATAAAAATATTAAGCCGTTTTTTCAATATTTTCTCAAATGAATTTTGCATTTTTAAACCTTAACATCTATGAGTTTAAGCCATGTCATAAATTAGACTTAGATTACGGTATGGTTTATTTTCGATAGAAATGAGCAATTTAGTGTTATGTGACAAAAAATCATTTCTCTCAATTCAAACAAACATCAAATGTAAACTTATTTATCTTATAACATAATGAAAGGACAAGACTTTAAAGCGATTAGACACAATTTACGTAAAAAAATGTAGTAAATAAGATTTTAAAACACGAACAAAATTGATTTCTTGAGGCGTGAGTGATCACTGTCCATAAGGACTTATGCGTGATGTATTGCACAAGTCCCTCAAAAAACAACAGGAACATCTCGAAAGTTGGAAAAGGTGGAAGACCACCTGAAAGGAAGAAAGACGTGCGAAATCGTGAAAGACCCAATCTTAAGGAGAAGATCCAAGAAAAAACTCTATCTCATAAAAAGAAAGGATTCCGTGGATTTTTCACAATGTTGTCGCATTTCTGCAACATCTTTTTCACAGTCTCTAGTCTCTGAAATTTTCTACAACGACAACATCTTCCAGAGCCTCCAATTTTTTTTTGCAACGGCAACATCTTAAGTTTGAGCTTTTATAATATATCTATATATGCGTTTGATTTAAAACAATATTGATGATCTAATGATTTCTTTCACATGGTTGTCTAAACGCCTTTTCATAAAATTAAATTGTTTTATTTCATAAGGTTGTCATAAATCAGTTTGTTCTAAATCTGTTTTCGTGGTTATCATGAACTGTTAAAATAATGAGTAAGGGCGATATATAAAACATAATAAAAGTAATCAGTAAAAAAAAGTAGCAACGCCATATATAAATCGGTAAATAGACAAAATGTCGAATAATGCAAAATACTATTGCACTTGGTCATTACAAAATCAAACTTAGAAAGTTGAAAGAATTTTCTAATAAAGCCTAAGTTTTTCTATTCTTTGACTAACTCCGTCGACCATCACTTTACAAGCATCCATGGCCGATAGGTCAAGGGTCGTGTTGAGAGTGAGTACTTTTTGAATGCCTATTTCGAAACCTAAACCAAAGGGACCTGCAATTGCATCTTTTAAGGCTTCATCTACAGTTTAGTGCATATTTATTTTTCACTTCCTTAATAAGTAACATATTTGTAAGACGAGACTCTAAAATGTTGAGTATAAAAGATACAGAATTCTGCTTCAAGAATCCGTTCAAATGCATCAAAATTCCATATACAAATGACTAAGTTTTTTTTTATCGTCACACAAATGTCTAAGTTATAAGCTGTATATAACTTATAACTGTTATCTAATTTCGTTGGCGTGTTTTTTTTTTAACTTTGGCTATCATTTTATCTCCTTAAATATATGACAATAGTTATGAATATAAGAAAGACTTTTATGCAGTTTTGTGAGAAAAATAAGTTGAAGTCCCAAAAAGACGGTGACATTTAAGTCATCAACAACTGTCTCTAGAAGTCCCCTTCTATGGGCTTTGGACACAGTCCATTCACCCACTTGAATTTTCTCCAAAAGATTATTCTCATTTAATATATATCTTTTTCAATTATCAACATTAATATACTCAAATCCCTTAATATTTTCCTATTGAACTTGCGAATGGCTGCTGACAAATGACAACTTTGAATACTTTTAAAAAGGTTCAATTTACATCATACAATTTTGTATACTCTTCTAACTATTGCTTCAATGATACTACTTTTAATTAAATGACAAAATATTTTAAAAATATTAATATCTTATCTTCGTCAAGTAAAAGCTTGTGCTAAAGAAAAAAAAAGGAAAATTGAAAATAAACGGCTCTTGGGTTGCTTATGAAAAGGATTGTTGGTGAATCAAAATAAGAGATGTTATGCTGATGACGTTTGCATGAAAGATTAGACCAAAGAACTATTCTTGTTTCTTTTTATGCAGGCCATGGTTAAATAAAATCATTTATTTAACTAGTAGTTGATTTAAGTGCTGATCAAAATATCAAGAAAGAAATTTATTATATAATATAAAATTGAGTTTGCTTTTTATTGGTTATGAGATTTTTTTTAAGGTTTAATTTGTTTTGTTTGTACTAATATTATATATTTTAAAATATACTTTATAAAATACTATCCAAATATATTAACATACAATTTATTTTATCATATCAATAAAATTTATCACAGACTTTTTATTTAAATTTTCTTCATTCAAATAATCTTATTTTATATTTATTTTTTCTTTAAGCTAATTAACAAATCCAAATGTTGATGAGAATGAAAAAATGTATAGTGGGTAGAGTTTTTTGGGCAGCATAGAATCCAATAACCATAAAAAGTAGAATGGGATGGAACAAGTGCATGCCACTATCTTCTTTTCTTTTTTCATGTCCTGTTGCATTTCCCTTTCCTTATTCTTTTCAAACCCAAATTTATCTAAATGCATCCTCTTCACAACCCTCATATTCTACTCTATCTTTTTTCCTCTCTTTTTTTCATCTACAAATTCATCATCCCTAATATGCTTTTCATCTTATCTCACACTCCTCTTCCCTAATTTCCTTCCCCTTTCTCTATTACAATCAAAACCCACTTTTTCTTTCTTCCAATTCCATAACAAAAATATTGGGTAACCTTGTCAAAAAGGATCATTAGGAAAAATAGTATACACCATCATCCATTGAATGTCTCCTTCATCATGACCCTTTTAAGGTTTAGTCAACTAGGCTTATTTAAAAAAAAATAGCTTTTGACTTTTAAAGTCTTTTTTATTTAAATATGCAAGCTGGTACAAAATTTTAAAAACTTCTATTGGCGGTGACATGTTAATTTGTTAATAAACAATTTGATTTTAATAAAAATATTATTATTTAATATGCTATTATTAAAATATTCAACATTTCTTATAAGTATAACTATATAGAAAGTGAAATATGTTTTGTAAGTGTTAATTAATGACACGTAACCTTATGGTAAGTTTCAAAATATGCATGAACTTATTCCACAATAGCTATAGCTGGTTGTTTAGGTTCTCTTTAAATTATGTGGACACACACATAGCCACCGTTGACTATAGAAGTCAAACAAATACCCACCCCATCTTTGGGTGTATGTTCAACTTCCCATTATCCTCAACTATTTAGAAAGATAAATGGATCAAAATACCAATGACAATTCTTTGGCAAAGGGGGTTCATTTCATCACTTTGCTTCTGCTTTGAATATAACTAGTATTTTATTATAATTCTTTTAAATTACAATTCTCGTTATAAAACATAATATCATGTAGTTAATAAAAAAAATTAGATATAAAAACAATAATTAGAGATAATACAACTAAAAGACAAATTGATAAAATATATATAAAAAATTATAGATAAATTACTATAAATTGATAGACCGTGTTACAACATATAAAATTTTATTTAAAAATATAATATATTTATTATATATATTTTATTTAAAATAATAACAAATAATATATATGTGGGTTGATGGGTCTGGATCCGATCATGTAATTAGTGGATCGTTGTTTGGACTCGATTATGACTTGATAACAACCTCAGTAGCCTGCGTCTGAGGTTGTGGCATGTAAGGTGATGAGTATGGACCCAATCATGTAATAAGTAGATCGTTACTCGATCTATAATATCAGATGATGTTACTTGACATACGTTAAGAATCCCAAATTAACTGGTCTTAACTAGTCCTAATGACTCAATAAATACAGAATCAGAAAGAATATGTCCAAGTTTATCAATATATACGAAAGAAGTATCAACAAGAATATCATCTTTTACACATTGGTTGATGTGCACTCACTATTAACAATATTCAGATGTTCTAACATAAGGTAAACTATCCCTTCTGTCTGAAACTATATGTAATATATATATATATATATATATATAAAATTATTATTGTATAATTTTGAAATAATTATAAGAGTCTAATATCACACAATAATGTTGAATGGGACACCCATTACCCATGCTTGTCTTACTCTCCAAAACCAAAAAGAAGAACAATAATAATTAAAAACCATAGCTCTAACACACTTGAAAGGATGATGTTGAGACGAAAACATTAAATTAGTAGAGATAGGAAACAACATAATTAATAATATTGAATACTAACTGGTGCGGGACTAAGAAGATTGAAAAGAAAGTGGTGATGAATGAAGGGGTAGCTAGTGTTTAAAATCTAGACATCTAATCTTGTTTAGCCGACTAATGATGTCAATGTTTATTTATTTGTCCCAACTCCAAAGGGACTTCTAACTATTAGGTTATTTGTTGAATTATGAGGAGTCCTTGGGTAGAAGGAAAGAGGAATCTTGTGAAACTAGATTCCCTCTACTCTACTCTACCCTATATATTACAATTGTTTCAACTATTTTATTATATAATATTTTTTAAAAGATCTCATTTACCTATTTTTTATCCTACCTTAAATAAAACCACTCACACCTTTTTAAAAATTAAAATAAATATTCACATATTTTAATTTTTAAATAAAATGACATTTCCATCTTTTAAATTTTTAAATACATATATATTTTTTATATATAACATTCGCCCCTCATATTATAATAAAATAACATTTCATTTTATGTTATTTAAAAATATCTTGTTGACTATAATTTTAGTGAAAATTTTAAAATAAAAATATATTTTTTCTTATACAAAAAATTGAGTAGTTTAATTATATTAAAAATATCACAACAATTATATGTCACTTAATGACAAATTGTGCAATAAAACTAACAAAAAAGTATATTTTTAAGAGAACATTATTTTAATATAAAATAAGTGAATTGCTATATATGATTCAAATTTATTAAAGTATTATTGTTATTATTCAAGTTTGATATTTTAAAACTTAAATTTTCATAATTTTTTTATTAATTTAAATGAATAAATTATTGTTTAAATAAAAAAAAATGTCACTTTATTAAAATCATAAAGTATCAGTTATTAGAAATATATAAAAATAAATTTCTATTTTAAAAAAAAAGGTTCATGTATGGAATTTTTATATTAATTTCTAATACCTATTTCTAACTTATAGATAAGTTAATTTTAATTTCTTAAGAAAATTATATATATATATATATATATATATATTCTTCTAAATGTATCCTTAATGTGTACTGGCTCAACCAATTTTCTTATAATTTTCTTCTTACTTTTATCCCATTTATCACGTCATTCCCTTCATTACATAATTTTGAATTCAGAAATTTTGTACCTTGAGAATTTTGTCATCCACCTAAGGGTACATGTAGGTCAAAAATGAAGCACTGTTGACGTACACAGTGAGTTACGAAGCTTTTTGTTTTTATTTATATACTAGTTTAAGTACTATACTGTTGTAATTCAATATTTGTACTTTGACTAGTTTTGGAATAACTACTTTATTTATTTTTCAATGTAGCCATTCATTGTAATCACAAGAGGTGCCTGTGCACTTTGAGTTGAATTTAAGAGAGAAATTATAAGATGATAGCGTATTATTTATTTATTCATGACCATCTTTACATGATGATATAGGTCACTGCAAGTCAATTAAATACAAGTCTTAAATAAGAAAGTTTCTACAATCTTATGAGACACCAATGAAATTACATTTAGGACATGCATTTTTGTAATTTTTATTTGAACTAATCCAAAAAAGACTAATTTATTAATACTTTAAAAATAATAGTATATTAAACAAATTGATATTGGATGTACCAATATGCAACTTCGAATGTGAATTTTTTATGTTTTGTTTTGATGAGGAGAAAGTAAAAAAGGAGAAGAAAGAAAAAAGCAAAATTGTTGAATTAACGGAAAGAGAATGGAAAGTAAAGAAGAAGAAAATGAGAAGAGAATTTTTTTATTGTAGATAACTTTATTGATATGACAAAAAATTAAAATTAATTAGAAAATATTATTATTTACTAAAATACCCTTAGTCTATTTTTAAAGAAAAGTATGAATTAAAATTAAAAGGTGATTAATTAGGAGGTTGTTATTTTATAAAAGTCAAAATAATATTAAAAATTAAAATTCAATATATTGAAATAATTAATTACAAATCATGTAAAAAAGATTCCATGTACCGATTAAAAAATTAAATTATAATAAAAAAATTCTAAAATGAAAAAACTGAGAAATAAAGATTAAATTGAAAGAAAATTTAATAGGGATAACTATAACATACTTTACTTTTATCACATTATATTACCTTTTACTTACTACCTAAATAATTTATTTTTCATATAGTTTATTTAGTATTTTCTTAAAGTAGGAAGTATGATCAAATATGACTAAAGTGTTAACAAATAGCAAAAATTTAAATCAATTTTAATTTAAATTACATTCATATAATTTTATTCAAATCTATGTCTACTTCATTTGATAAGAATGTAGAAAAACCATAGTTTGAAGTTAGTATTTTAAATGTCTCCTTCAAATTCTTGAAATAAATACTACAAATTATTGGTTGAATGTACAGAAGAACAGATAAAATTGTTAGTGTAGGATTATTATAGTTTTTTTATTAAATAAACTAAGTCAAAATAAACTTTATAATTGAAAATTTATACTATTTGAAAATTTATGTCATAAATTTGACCAACAATATTCAAATAACTTAAAAATTATTATAAAATTTTGACTATAATATATTATAATTGGTTAATAGAGTTGAACAATAGGTAATTAAAATTTTATTAGAAAAATATAAATAAAATCTGCCTCAGTTTTTTTATGGAAAGAGATAAGAATTGAATATATTATTGCATAAAATTTAGTGTCTTACATGTACAATATGAATTGAATAATAAAATATAATGTTGTTCAAAATTATTAGGAGGTATAGACGTCTAGAAAAGGTGTTAAGAAGAAATAATTTTAATTTTTCTGATCCATTTTTTCTGGAATCTTTATATGTACGTGTTGGTGTGGCTTTTTTCTGTCTCATAATTTTTCCTTGGAGTTATTTCTCAAAATTAAAATTTTTAAATCTAGAATCCATAGTTGTGCCTACTATTTTATTTCTTTTGTTTATTAATATTTTTTTTATGAATGGAATAATAAAAAAGATTAGAAAAGAGGAAATAAAGAAATGGTGAGAGCATTAGAGAGTGAGTTTTGAAGTTGCAAATGGTGAGTGTGAGTTGATAGAATAGGAAGATGGAAATGTGGTTGGAGTAGGGTGGTGTAGCAATGATGGTGGGAGTAAGTTCCTAAGGAGTGCGGTTTCAACGCGTATGAGTATTAGAATTAGAAGGTCCAACTTCAACGACTCCACTACCTCTTCCCTTCAACTTCCTTTCTTGTCCTTTTACGACACACCTTCTTATGGATAAGCTTTTTTTCCTCCATCACTTATTTACTTATTATTTTTAAAATAAACATATTCATTCACACTTTCAAATTCCAATTCCATGTTCTTCATGTGTGTGTGCATGCCCTCTGTCTGATTCCATCCATTCCCGGTCCACACGTCTTTCTCTCTCATCTCTCTAAGTTCCAATCCCATCCCACATATCCATATAAATACACACTTCTATTCTATCTCTTCAAATACCATAACTTCTCTAATTCACAAAACTATTACTTCTTCCTATCCATCTTCCCAAACATGGTTGATCTAGATTGGCAAACAAAGATGGTGTGTTCAAACATGTCTCCCAACTCCACCAAACTCTCCCTCTTCCCAAACAACATCCCAATCCCCACTTTGCAAATCCCTCTTCTCCAAAACGACATCACCGCTGCCTCCTCCCCGCTCTGTGCTGCCTACGACAACTACCTTCGCCTCCCCGACCTCAGAAATCTTTGGGCCTCTAACCACTTCCCCGATTGGCCCAACTACCCCATCATAAAGCCCGCCTTACACGCCCTCGAAATCACCTTCCGATTTCTCGCAACCGTTTTATCAGACCCGAGGCCCTACGTTAACAAGCGCGACTGGGCCCGACGCCTCGAGTCTCTCGCCTCCGCGCAGGTCCAGATCATTGCCATGCTCTGCGAAGACGAGGAGCAAAACCCAGAGACACGTGGCAAGGCGCCCGTCTGTGACGTCAACGACTTCGTCACCGCTCAAAGAAGAAGCTACAGCGAGGAGAGCTTTCTCCCGCGTCTCGCCACGTGGCACAGGTCCCGGGATGTGGCCAGGAGGATCCTCGCCACCGTGGAATGCGAGATGACGAGATGCACCTACACGCTGGGCCTGGGAGAGGCCAACCTCGCGGGAAAAAAGGTTCTCCGTTACGACGCCGTTTGCAGGCCGACCGAGATCCCGTCTCTGGATCCGACGCCGTTTGATCACGTGGAGAACTACGAGAACAGGACCCTGCACGCGGCGCAGCAGATCGTGGAGTGCTGGACGCGTGTGGGGAGGAAGTTGGTGGAGAGATTGGTGGAGTCTGTGGAGAGGAGGGCGTTGGAGAAGGCGGCGAGTGAGTGCCACGCGGTGGAGCGGATCTGGAAGCTTCTGGCGGAGGTTGAGGACGTGCATGTGATGATGGATCCGGAGGATTTTCTTCGGCTGAAGAAGGAGTTGGGGATGAGAAGGCAAGGCGAAACGGTGGCGTTTTGCTTTAGGTCGAAGGAGGTTGTGGAGTTGGCGAGGGTGTGTAGGGATCTGAGGCAGAAGGTGCCGGAGATATTGGAAGTGGAGGTTGATCCGAAGGGTGGGCCCGGGATGATGGAGGCGGCCATGAAGGTGTACGCGGAGAAAACGAAGGGGTCGGAGAAGGTTGTTGTTTTGCAGGGTATGCAAGCGGTTGAGGTGGCGATGAAGAGGTTCTTCTTCGCGTACAAGCAGGTTGCGACGCTTCTGATGGGAAGCTCCGAGGCCGATGGATTAACTCAGATATTCCTTCAACCCACATACTTCCCTAGCTTGGATGCTGCCAAGACATTTCTTGGTTATTACTGGGAAAATAACAACAATAACCAAAACCAAAATTTGGTAGTTCCATGGTAGTTAAATTGGTTACATAATTCAATTCAATTCACTTCATAGTTAAACCTACCCACACAAAGGAAAAAAGATACAAAAAAAAAAATAGGTTGATGTACACACGTATGCTTCTGTAAAATATTATTCCACTATTTTTTGAATCATATTCTTTTCTCTGCTGTAAGGTATTACCTTACGGTTGAGCAACAAGATGCATTACAAGAAAGTGGTTTGTGTTTGTTTTAGATTCCATTCAAGCTCTATCGCACTCCAAAGTTTGAATGAGATCTCACACACTCTCCATGCTTTCTATTTATCCACTCTTGCTGGGTCAATATAATTAAAAAAATATATAGCATCACTATTTTTTATAAAAAAATATGACTAATTAATTTTAAAAATTGGGTGAAAGTAGAAGAATCTAATTAAGGGTACAGATACGGGTCTAATGCTAGGCAATTTCGCAAATTTTGTAGACTACGTAACAAGCTACGTCTTGGAATCTTATATGTTCAGCTTGAGGATCCTAGAAGAAATTCTTTTCTTTGACTTGGATGATATGTCCCACAATGGATATTTATTAAAATATAAATTATACGTCTAATATATCGTATGAGTAGGTTACTGTGCTCCTTGTGGACAAAACTGAGTTTAACATTATATTATAAAGAATAAAGTTTTTTTACACTTTTAGCATACCACTAAAGTCCATCTTGCTTAAGACCATAAAGGTTTGTTGAAACTTAAAAAAAAAAATCATCTTTATTTTTTTATAGGAATGTCATGTACACTTCTTTCATGAAGATCTTCTTTCATATAGATCTTCATGTAAGTATAGGTGGGATGAGTTACTCGAGAAGCACATGAGATTTAACATTATTATACTCGTCATTCAAGTCAGGGAGAAACTACATGGCTTGATTTTTTTGTTTTCTTTGAGAAGTAATAAAAGAAACGTAACAAGAACATCTATTTTGACAAGTGCAAACTGGATTGGACCTGAAATTTTCTAGCTCATCCCAGATAATTCTTAGTTTGGTCAAGTATTCCATAAAGGAAAGATCACCTTAGTTCAAGAACAATGTTTCAATTTGCATATATGAGATCATTCCAAATATCCAGGGCCTTATCCATCCATATTATACTTTGTTGGATTAGGACAAAGACTGAGTGAACTAGTCACAAGCCTACCATGTTGTTACAACGATTTCAAGCAAAACAAACGGGGCATGCTTTTGCGGGAAATGAAGTTATGGATGAACTCAACCTTATTTTTAATATTTAAAGTCATCACTATGTATATACTCCATAAGTGTTAGTTGGTAAAATCAAGAATAAAAAAAAAACAAGAGATGTAGCCAAATTTTTATTCGTATAGAAGTGTAAAAAACCTTGAAATATAGAAGAGGCAAATTTACCAAGAGGAGAACAATATGAAAAAAAAAACTTTAAGAAAAGAGTAGGAGAAGGAGAATCATGCAAAGAAAAGAATATGTTAGAAAAATTATCATTCAATGTAATACCGAAAGTTTAGACCCTTCTCAGATAAAACAAGGACCGAAAAAGAAAAGGACTGAAAAACAGCGAGTGAAAAAAAAAACAAGAGTTTATCATGTTAACAATAATTTTTTTTTTTCCAAATCTATCATTCATTTATTCTTTAAACAAAACAATTTTTTAAATGTCCATTTATTTTGGGTTTTCTGCTACGAATACTTTACAAAGATATAAGCAAATTTGAGATACCAAAATAAAAACTATGAGTAATTTGTGTACTGCATATTTTATATTTATTCCACTGCAAATAAGACCGTGTTATGTAAAATAATCTTCCTCTTAGAATTTGTGACTAGAGACTTTCTTATATTTTTTTTATATGAAAAAATCTTTAATAGGATATATCTTTTCTTAAACGGATTTTAGTATTTTTTAAAATTTGGTTTTAACTTTTGGTTAGAAATGCTTAAGCTGGTAAGAAAATTTATTTTTTGGAATTTTTAAGTTGAGAATGTTTAACATTTACTGTAAGTAAAATTTACTTATGGTATTTACTAGTTGTTTATAACTTATATAAATTAATTTGTTAAGAGATGTAACTAAATTTATCGAGTTAAAATATATTTAATGTAGTAAAAATGTTACGTTTCTCTTAACATTATTTAATGTGATAAATAATCATTTTTTTAGATATACTGTATTACTATTTGATTCAAATTTGTATAAATATTTCTAAAGACATTTATGATCGATTAAACAAATTTCAATCATTTCTAGGAATGATAATTTTAAGAATTTATGATTCTGTTAATTGAAGAATAAAATCCTATCCTAAACTAATAACATGCATTTTTTTAGAAACAAAGAGAGTGAACTTAATAATTATCTGTGTTTGGATTTGCAGATCGATGTTGTTGAGCACAGAAAAACAACTGAAAATAAGTTAGAAAATCAAGACTTATAGTTATTACAAAAATACATATTTTGAAAAAATTAAGCTTTCTTTGTTTTATGCAAAAACTTGTGCTGAAACAAACAAATATTATATTGAAAATATAACTTATCTTAATTTTTTATTAATTTTTAAAATTTTTTATTATAATAAAATAAGTAATTGATATGATATTAGTTATATTATTATATAAAAAATATTATTTGATAATTTTTCGTGTTATATTTTAATTAGGTAATTTTACTTTTTAATAAGTATAAAATAATTTATTCATAAAATACATAATTGAATAATTTCATTTTATTAAATAATTTTTAAAAATAACCGTAACATAATACTTTTGAGTGGTGTCCAAAGTGATCCGTTGCGTATGTCTCGCATCGCAATTTGGGTGACAAAAGGAACCATTGAATCAAAAAGAGCATGATCCACCAATCAATAAATATCAAACAAAATCCATTGAAAAATAATATTAAAAAGCAAAATAAATATCTTGAAACTTTATCTCATTGCCACGTTGATCAGGCCCCACGTGTTATCCACTCCTCTCTTTTTTCTTTTGCATTTATCATCCAACCTCTCCTACGACTCATCAAACAAAAAACTTTTTCAGTAAGCTGAGTACCCTCTTCTGTTGCCATTTGTTCTCTTCTCTGTTACTTTTTCGTATACAAGACCCATTCTCCAACTCCCATCAACCACCTTCTTTCACTCTTCTCATTCTTAATTACTCTTCACTCTTCTCATCTTCACTCCCTATTTTATCGATCATTTCTATTTTTACCCGTTTCAGTTTTACAAAAATTTTAGTCATTTGATTCTGATACAGAGAACAAGAAGCTTTTTGGGGTGATCTTTTATTGATTCCATTTGGGTTTATTCAATTATGATTGTATTTTAGGTGTTTTCTTTTTTCTGTTATTCATTGTTTCTGTGATCCCTGGAAGAACTTGGTGATCGAGCATGGCTTCTAGAGTCTCTTCCAATCTGAAATGTTGGCACTTCAGGACCCCTCAGTATTGTGATTCATGGAAGACGCCTCGTGTAGCTTCTTCTTCGCTACTGAGGCGTGTGACTGAGAGGAACTATGTTATGCCATGTGGGTTGGTCTATAGGTCAAGGAATTTGAGGGTGCAAAGAGGGAAACCAGTTTACTCTGCACTTTTTGATGACTTTCACCAAGAGGAAATGATGAATCTGGTTCAGATTGGTTGTTGTGATGAAAATGGTAATGAAATTGCTTGTGCTGTCTCTGATATTACCCCAAACAAACAACTCAAAAATTTCTCGGGCAGAGGTTCTTCTGAGGAATTTAGGATAACGGAGCCTGAAGTTTTGGAGCCTTCTCTTTTGGGAATCCAGCCTGAGCCACCTAGCTGGCCAGAGAGGGATGAGATTTTGAGACTTAGCTTTGAGAGGAAAGTGAACAGTGTGGAAATTCCTTTGTCCATCAGGATGATCAAGAAGAAGCTACAATTGGAGGAGGGTTTCAAAGAGGCTGGTGAGTTGACTGAATTAACTAACTGTTCTATGAAAAAGACCTTCTCCTCTATGATGTTTATCATGCATGAGCTTCAACGTCAGGCCTTGCAAACAAGGGAGAGTCTGTGTGGTGAAGACTTAGAAAGTGTCATGGCCAAGCTAGGGAGAGAAATGGATGCTTCGTTTGTTTGGCTCTTCCAACAGGTTTTCTGGAAGACCCCAACTCTCATGGTCGATGTGATGGTCCTCTTAGCTAACTTCTTGGTGTTCTCAACGAATGACAACACTGTCAAGGCAATTATTCCTTCCATGATCACAAAGGCTACACCCTTGACCAACGACGAGAGTAAAGTACAACATTTACTAGACGGTACTGATGCTGATCAAGGTGAGTATGTGAAGCAAGAGTTGTCAGAGGAAGAGGAAATGTTGTGGAATTCCTTGCAAGAGGAGGCTGCAATTTTGCAAAAGGAATTGAGGAGTTATGTTTTGGACCACGAGACAAGGCAGCGGTTTGTGGCCCCAGTATCCGTGGAGCTTGAAGGGGATCATTATGAGGAATATATTAAAACTGACCTTTATTACAAAAAGCATTTGCTCCAGACACCTCACTGTTCCCTTCTGCTGTCTAACTATGCACAGTTTCTATTCCTTGTCCTTCATGACATTGACAGGTGAGTTCTCAACTTTGTGATCAAATCTGTATGGCACTAGATGATGCTGCATTCTTTAGCTAGCCTTTTCATGATTGAGAAGGAGAAAAAGAATAAGAGGAAGAACAAATATTGTTGCTTGTTTATTCTCTGTGCAGAGAAGGGTGTTTAATTTATGGTTTTAGTGAAGCTCATTTGAGTCTTTGAAGATTTATTTTGGTTTAGATTGGATTGAAGTAACATTTTGCAATATTGACCTAAAAATGAGGGTACTGCTTGACAAGTGATCTGGTATAGGTAAACTTTTCAGGGGCGAAGGCATGACAGATAATGTAAATGTATCTTGAAGTTTCTCTCTATAGCCCTTTTCTACAGTGTATTCGATTTCCATTTCTGATTTATATTATCATTTTGAATACATTTTATATTGATTTTCAGGGCAGAAGAGTACTACAAGCGTTCGGTGTTGGTGGAAAAACCGGAGGCTGAGGCATTCATTCGCTATGCTGACTTCTTGTTGATGGTAAGAAAGGATGTTTGGGCAGCAGAACTGAGATATCTGCAAGCATTGGAAACAGATCCTGGCAACAGTTACTATTTATCAAAGTACGCCAGTTTCCTTTGGAACACCGGTGGACAAGATGCTAATAGTTTTCCTATAGAAGAATTGGACAACTTACAGCTATGACTGTTCATATATGATTCATCACAGCTATGACATTGTTCATATGATTCATCGTGGCTGAGTGATTGTACTTTTTGGTAGCATGATTATTGTTAGTGCCAACTTTACCTTCTACCTTCGAGAGCTGAAATGAACACGCAATCTCAAATGTGAAATTGTATCAAGAAATGTGAAAAGTAATATGATGTTAATTATTTACGGTCTTATTATGAATCCCATTTTCCAATATTCTTCCAACTCAACAACGTTATCTATTGGGCTAATTGACTGTTAATATAAATTCAAAATAGGAGATGAGATAACGTGAAAATCTGTATCACAGATAGAGCTTCACCACTCCGGGTGTAAAAAACCTTAATAATGTTGTACAATAAAATTCTTAATATTTTGAGAAAAAAGCACCACAGGATGCTGCCTTGTATTACTTGGCAATAATACAAGAAATTAACCTAAGGAATTTGATCATTAGCAGCAAAACACATGAATTATGTATACGATCCAATATAATACAGATCTGTGACTAACGAGAATGGATCAACTCAACTAGCAACTAGCGGACGAAAGTGGAACTTCTAAAAACCGCAAAGAAATCAAAATTCCAGCGTCACCAAAACCAGATATTACGGCTATCGACGGCCTTCACTGAAGTAGATACCAAGGGCATCCGCCCATACACGGCAGCAAATCTGTTGACGCACTCTGTTCTTCTTTCACTGTGACCTCCCAAACTACTGATTCCAGTCGATCCAATCTCAAATATTTTACCTGTTACAAAAAATAACAAAATCGATCAAGTTAATATTCGTATAGTATACAAGGGTTGCCATATATCAACACCTTCGTTTAAAAATAATGAGTGCATTGTTCAATTTTGTATTAACAATGAATGAGCTTCCCAGCACAAAATCAATTACATATTCTTTGTATTTAAAAACTGTGCATATTAACCCTGTAAACAGCAGTGTACTGGCCAGTGGTTGATAATAATACAAAATATGTCAGAAAACACCAGCACCATCACGAGTTTAAAAAATAAGTGTCAAACGAAGAATGAATCGTCAATCTGTTTCAGTGATCACACCAAGATAAATTAAAGATAAATGAAAATAATACTATGCTTAATTCATACCTATGCTTGCACTGCGCAATTACGCTGATATAGAAAGAACTAAAATTCCATACTGAAATAATAAATGTTCTCGATTCAATTTAGCTGGGTTAACCTTGCTGTATTCAGATGCGTTATGCATTATACACTGTCTACCATATGACGGGCAGAGAGGCAAGGGACACGGAATCAAGGACTAATTTCACAAAAAAAAGACTTAAGTACGTCTATTTCCTTTTGCTAATGGTATGCCTCTTGTATGCTAACAAGATATCAGTTACTATTATGCAAGAAAGCGAGAAAATAGGATATACCTTCAAATGAACACAGCAAACTACCAGTAGTTCAAGCATTAATAAGTAGCAAAATGCCAAAATATTGTTTTCTAATGCAGTTTTGACATACATCTAAATGAACACAGCAAACTACTAATAGTTCTAGCATTAAGAAGTAGCAAAATGCCAAAAAAAATTGTTTTCATGTGTAGTAATGACATAGCAAAGATATGCATGTATCATTTATTGGCTCCCCATCCTCGACTTAATCACTCAAATGTCAGGAAGGTGATGAATCCGTATACAAGAGAAGTTCATCATTTAAGGAAAACAAAGGCACTATGCACTTTGAGCTAGTTAAGGAACTTCTGAATTGAACAACCAAAATAGAAAAATAATAATCCACGTGATTCCTATGCAATGGTTATAGAATGTAGCGTTGTTTAGTTCTAAATTGTGTTCATCAGTATAAGAAAAAACTCAGAATATCGATCAATTTCTTTGATATGAATCAATTACCTTTAACCCATATGGGCGGTGCTCCAGTAGCATTTGCAACAAGGAAAGACATTGCAATATCTTCACAATTCCTGGTAAATAAATTCAATTATTGAGTAAAAAATTAAGAAAAGGTGGCACCAAAGTTGAGAGATTGAAATCTGATTAAAAGAAGGCAATGAATAATTATTTATTCAGGGAAAAACCTGTTCTTGGTTATATATTCTCTAATTGACGATGGCATCTCGTTTGTATAAATATTGAAATACTTTTTGTGAAAGAACGCTGCCTTGGAGAGCACCATGCTATATGTACCCGTCCACCACACAGACCACCATCCACCATAGCTAAATTTGTCGTCATTATCTTTCTGCAAGCAAATGAAATAACTTAAAACATTATTTTTCATATTTTTCCAGTCATGGCACTAAACTCGGGGAAATTAATGAAAGAAACCTAAAATCTTGCAGGTTTAAGGATCAAACATTACAGTAATCAGTAAGGCTCACTTTAAGTTTAAAGATGCATCAAACAAAGACTAGAAAGATGTTGAAGATTAATATATGAAATTCCTTCCTCTATGACAGAACTGAACTTTCTTCCCTTTAAATTGGATACTCATCAAGAAAAGTATAACATGTCTCAAGTTCAAAATAAGGATCCGGTTTTGAAAGTAAATTACACAAGATATCCAAAATGTGCTATTTTTGTTGTTTCAATGTCAGTCGCAAATCCCTCTCAAAATTGAAATGGATCTTCACACCATATTTTCACAAAAAATATGCTTTCTATATTTTGCAAAACAACATTTTGAAAGGTAAATGTTACGAGTAATCAGAGTAGTTATGCATGAAAGTTAGAATAGAAATGATGGACTTGTTTGACTTGCTCCACACCTCCATTCAAAATTAGTCATACACTTCCTCTCATGTTTGAGCTCCAAAAGCAAAGGCAAAAAAACTTATTATGCGACCAAAATTAACAGGGATAGCGGACAATAATTCAATAAGAAAAAGATAACCATACCAACGAATCCAGCCAATGGACACGAGGTACAAATCCAACCATCGTATCAGGTGCACTTTGCCAAACATCAAATGCAAACTCCACTGAAGAGCAAGGAAATATGACATCGTCATCAATAGAAAACACGGCATCTGTCTCCAAATCCTTTATTTCTTTAAATCTATTGTTCAAGCTGTCTTCCTTGTTGATATCAAACCTCAATTTCACTTGTCGTCCATCTTTAGGCTTGGACTTTACAACGTGGTGCAGAAATTTTAAAAGAATATCCGAAGGAGGATTGGGTTCACTCCACACAATATGTACTGATTCAAGACGAGGACATGATGAATAATGCTTGATGGACTGCTTTAGCAGATCATATCTCTTCCACGTGTTCATTACGATAGAATACCCTCTCCTGTGAACAAAAACATTAAACGACAATGAGTGTATGATATCACAAGCAACATAAGCTCATTAGTCTTGAGAAAACAAAACTTAGTATGAAAAAACCAATCCCCAGACCAAATACCACGAACATATTTATCAAGAATATACGATTGAGGTTGGAGTTCTCCTGAGCTAGGTTCTAGGTTAATCAAAATTCTAAACCACAAAACCCCATATTCTATTTCATTCACTCGATTTTCAGTTCAATATTGTTTCTGGAAAAACTCAGAAAAGGGTCATGAACCTCGTAATATAAAAAAGATGGACTCCAATATCTTGTCATATGGTTATGAACCCAAATTCCTTAACATATCTAATATCTTATCACTTGACAACAAAACACAGGTAATTAATAAAGCGTAAACGATATTAATAGTAATAATGACATCAGGAAGAAATTTCCCAAACATCAACTTCCAAGATCCCAAAACCCAAAAAGTCATTCATCCGCGTCTAAAATTGCAAAAATTCCTTCGGAGCAACACCAATCATTTGAATAGCTTGCATCCAAAACGAAGATATCTTCACCCTCCTATTCTCTTTCCAGAATTAACCTAGCAAATAAAACCTAGAGACACTCATCCCTTTCTTGACGTTTTTTTTTCCACAAATGCAGGAAACAGGAAAACGACGAATACAAATAAAACGGAATCTGAGAAGCCAACACGTATATGGAAATCCCTGAAATGCAAAAAAAAAAAGTCCGTTGCCAAAAACGAAGCGATCTTAATCGTTTAATTTAACTTTTGGAATTATCCGTATTAAGAAACTGGAAAACTTATGGTATTAAATTAATGAAGTGCAGAAGAGAGCAAGGAAGAAAAGAACGAGAACCTGGAATCGGATAAGAGAGGCGGAAGAGGCGTCTGGTTGTTCCATAGGACGAAGGAAGAAGCGCTTGTGGAGAAGGCGAGAAGCGTGAGGGCGACGCAGCAACAGAGGAGAAGCTTGATCTTGACTGATTTAACGGTGGAGATCGCGAGTAGACGGAACCGCTGCTCTGTCCGACGGTTCCAACCGCAGCAGCTCCCTCTCATCACCGCCGCAAGGAATGCGCGCAGGCGAGGCGAAGATCTCTCCGAGGCGAAGCGGTCCGGTTCAGCGGCGAGGCATCCGGAGAGAGAAAAAAATTTGAACGGATTGTGTTGTGTGTGCGCTCAGGTTGGCTTTGACGTGTGAAAGTGAAAGCTTAACGTTGTAGCTTACTGATTGTTGAGCCTTGTCGTTGTGTGTCTCTGTCTCAGTCGCAGATCACATTGACAGGAATTGATGCCAGAAATGAAACGAGACGAAGCTGAATAGAAATATAATGAGAGAAACGGGAGAGAGAAAGAGAGAGAGAGAGAGAGAGAGAGAGAGAGAGAGAGAGAGAGAGAGAGAGAGAGAGAGAGAGAGAGAGAGAGAGAGAGAGAGAGAGAGAGAGAG
>Ga0123342_1001874_pt1 | contig 35247 bp, 15 predicted proteins | sample Turbeawhitnodule_FD_89960 | JGI IMG/M metagenome (GOLD analysis project Ga0123342, IMG submission 89960) | Root nodule microbial communities of legume samples collected from Mexico - Turtle bean Mexico white nodule | ecosystem: Host-associated > Plants > Roots > Nodule | place: Mexico: Nepantla... | reverse complement strand
CTCTCTCTCTCTCTCTCTCACATATATATATATATATATATATATATATATATATATATATATATATATATATATATATATATATATATATATATATAGACGTGTTATACACTCTATGTTTATTGGTAATTAGAGATACTAATATGCATTTACTTACTTTATTTTAGAAGTGTTAATTTTTATTTTATTCTTTAATACTTGTTCTTTTCTTTTTTGTTCTTCCATTCTCTCTTTTTTTCTACTCTATAAATCATGCATAAATGTCTTAGGACATGCTTTCATTAAAAAAATATTGTTCTTGATTATATGAATATATATAAATATAGCTGAAATTTTTTACTACTTGTATATTGGACGATGATGAAGAAAATTATTAGTTCGCTCGTCGTACGTAAGAGCAAAACCTGCCTTGCCGACAATGTAATTTTCTGAGTCCATTTCTATAAGTAGCTCATTCTTTTCATTGGGCAACAAAATTTTTTCTTAAAAAATGTTTGATAATTTAAAATCAAACTTAAAAATTGACTAGAGTCTAATTTTAGTTCCTGTGTTCTAATAAATATTTCGAAATCATCTCATTTGGAACTCAATTTCAATCAAAAGTTAATTTGCAAAATCTAGATCATCTAAAACCATTCATGCATGCTATAGACAGATGAAAATAGTGACAAAAGAAAAAGATAAAGAGCATTGTTTGTAATTAGATTCACATTATTATACTACACTTGACCAAAGCCACTATACTACACTTGACATGGGATGAGACTAACACTGTAAAACCAGATTAACAATGAAAAGGGAACTTAACTTCAACCAAGCACACAAGTATTTTGTTTGGGAGAGGGGATTAATAGGATCAACACCACATTTACAAACATCATCATTGAAACACTGTAGACTCTTTGCACAGCTATTTTTCCTAGCTACAAATAGGGACTCAATTATGAAATGGTGTGAATGTGAAAACATCTATGCTAGAGGACCATAGTGAGTTTAAACTTGATTTCTATTCTTGCATGGTACACAGCTACAAGGATTGCCTATGACCAACTATAACAAACTGGTTTTTCCACGTCCCATCTTTTCTTATCCATCACCAGATATGCATTAGCCTTCTAATGAAGGACACTTAGCCAGAGTTGCTATGAGAAGGAGCACCTTGGTTCGACAAGAAACGAACAACAACACATGTAATGTTGTCAGAACTACCTCGCTGATATGCTTCTTGCATCAGTCTCTTTGCCGCCTCCTCCGCGTCCTGAATCGATTTAATCATGGCAACAGCTTCCTGAAAAAAGGTGATAAGATTAAGAGAGTTAGATGAGTGTAAGACTACATGACTTGGATTTCTGAGTTTACAAATTCATTGGTTTGGTCTTGAACTTTTCTAGGAAAAGTGATGCTAATTTTCTTGAACCATGCATCATGTAGAGGTCATCATATTTTCAGTGGTAACAAACCAATAATGATAGTAGAGACAGGATGAGTCCTAGATCTCTAGTTTAAAAGGTGGTTTCTGACATGAAAATTTTGGTGGATTCTCGTCTGTTTGTTGATGTAGGTAATCTTTGACGTGTTATTAACCTTATCAAATCATGGTAGTGTGCACCTAGATATGTGTAAATAACAACCAAATAGTTCTTGACAGGCCTTAATTCAATAATATTTCCGTGCCTTCATGGTTTATCACAGAAATGCACACTTTAGTAATCTAAAGGCAAATGGAAGAAATGAAAATCATTGCAAACCTCATTTGAGACGACATCCCATAGCCCATCACTGGCCAATATAAGAAACTCAAGAGAGCTATCAACCTTTTCTTCCTGCAAGACCACAAACATGTTTTGGTTAAGAACAGAAATATACAAAAGGAGGCCAAAGAAATGCATAACTTAAAACCATTTAAACAAGAATAAAGACCAATCTGGAAACAGCTCTCTCATTGAAGACCAGTTATATTACATTGTTGTAGTTAGCAGCAGTTTTTTTTCTCATGCCCTAATTGCAAGTTGTCAAGGTTAATTGTGCAATGAGTATATCAAACAAAGATTTACTGTACCTTTTAGCCTTAATAAATCTCAGGGAAATTCCAAATGTGTGAACAAGCCATAAACAAATGTGCATAAAATTAAACCGCATGCATTGTTATATACATCATGCAAGTCAGTCAACTTGTTTTCTTAATAGAACAAAGTAACTGACAAACCAATATGTAGGAAGCTCTTTCTGAACTGTTTTTATATTTTAGGTTAGTTAAGAATGTTTTAAGCTTGATTTTACTGTTCATCTTCTCACTTGATGCAGAGTTTGGTCTCTCTAATTTACTGAATGGATGTTTTCGAATGTGAACCATATAGCAAATCATGCACTCCATACACAGATATTGATGGATCTAACATTATATGAAATATCAAACAATGGATTCACTATATTAACACACCTGGATTTCTGGATCAGCAACAACATACTGCTTCAGGAGTCTATCACCAAATGCACGAGAAACGGCAAGAACGCCACCAACTCTCCAAGTTCCTGTACATAATGTTAAAATTTACCAGAGACAAGCCAGATGAATCCATAAACCTATAACAAAAGCTAACTATAAGATGACCTTACCAGCCCACATAACAAAGCCACCTGCATCTTCAATCCTTCGCCTCTCATCAGTTTGGTCTGGCTTGTGATCTCGGGAAACAGCAATGGCTAGATGAAACAAAATAGGAAAGCAAAATATTTAAGTCACCATTGAATTCAGAAGGTTGAAAAAAAAATCAACAGAAGCACAAGAAATTTCCATGTACAAATACAGACACCTGTGACATATATACCCTTGCCAACGTGTTAACCGTTAGATTCCATCTTAAAACCAATTGGTATTAAATGAAGTTGCCAACAGATATATCAGCTGCACCCCAGGAATTGAGGCATAATTAAAACCAAGTGAATGCTATTAATTCCTAAGAATGAATTACACCTAGATAATCACTCAAAATACATTTAGAAGGAAAAAAATAAAGTCAAATTATATAAAGAACATACCAATGTACAAACTATGAAAAGCCAATGATTAAACACTTAAAATGAAACTATATATAAAGATAAGCCTGAAATAAATAGTTATCACTTTGCAGTCAGTAGAGTTTAACATATTTAATGTTTCCTAAATAGCATATGATACAAGTGCCTAAAAGTTCATAAACTTATAGATGCAAGGATATGGACACACAATAGTAAAAATGATTACTTAATGGATGTAAATTTGGTGAGACAATACAAATATTAAGTATAGATATTAGCATGTAAACACAAATAAAGCAGAAATCAAGCAGAAATGCCCAGGGTTGGCATAATACTGAAACTTCGAGAACCATAACAATAACAATTATTATGACATCAAGGTGTCAGAAAACTAAAATCATTGTGAAACAATATATGTAATACAATCTATGCAACTAAGCAAGAATTTACAATACAAGACAACAACAAGACTTACCATTTCCACTCCTGCATATAACAGCTCTGGAATCCCCAACATTAGCAACAAGCAAACGGTCTCCAACAAGAATGGCAGTGGAAGCAGTTGATCCAGCATCTCTGTTTTGATTATTTTCAGATTTCAGAAATTCAGAGTCGGTATGATTATATGCATCAGCTGTGAAGAAAAAACAGTTTGACAGGAGGAAAAGAAAGTTATTGTCAGGATATATCAAATTAGAGGACATCAGGCTAGGGGATCATGATGCTATGTCATGGGAAGGAAATTACAGACCTATTGCAGATTTGGTGTCAGAAATGAATTTTGGATGTGTGATCAAATTGCTAAACAGGTTTTGCTTGACATACTCAGCAGCACGAGCACCTCCATGGCCTGAAAGTTTCAAAAAAGAAAGTTGCGGATACATTTTTTAACATTTTTAGCCAATAAAGAACAGTACAGAGTATAGGTTATATGTAGCCAACAGTACATAGAAATGAAAAACTAAACAAAGAAACACTCAGCACTCATAATCACCACTATAAGGAACTCATGAAGGTACTTTTTAACGATTCAGAATACTACAAAGAGAAAGGACAGGTTAGTGGCTAAAGCCTCTAGAAACTAGGCTCAAAGACAGATTGCTTAGATAAAGAACCTACAGAGAGATTTCCTTCGTGGTCTGCAAAAAACAGTACCACAGCAAATCAGAAAATTAAACATTCCACAATCAGATTGATTGACATACCACACGGCGGTCCACCAGAGTCCGCAACTGCAAAACAAATCCAAACTTTCTTCCTCTTTATAAAAGTGTGTGTGTGTGTGTTTGTGCACTTTTGAAAAAATTTAAGCATCAGTGTAGAATCATCAACATATGACACTATCAAGTTTCTTCGAACAATTGATTTCTCAGTAACACATAGGGAAAATCAAGAGACAAACAATTTAATAAAGAAATAAAAATTCAATTGCAATAATCACTTTTTATTAGCTCTGAAGGAAACAATTGCCGTGCTTCCAATTAATATACAACAACTAGTCCCTCATCTTAGCATCTTCTCTTAACATAAGTAGCATGGATACAATGCAAGGTTAAGGAGATGAGAGAGTTATGTAAAAGTACCATCAAAAACTCCAAAAAGACCAACAATTTCACCGTTAACGCCATCAATTTTTGTCTCATAAAAATCTTCCATTGAAGATCTCTTGCCAGGGGAGCTAGCATACCCATAGCTGAATTTTCCATTCTGACTGCAGTTATAATTCACAATAAATTTTGTCAAAACCGTATTATTCCATCAACCAAAAGACAGGAAATATAAAGAAGTCCAATTAAATCATCTATCATCTATAACCATTAAATTACGCACACATAAATCACCATCTTTGTTCAATCATTGTGATAGTAGAAAAAAATCAGCAAAGAGGTAGTCATTCATTTCAGTAAGAGTATAAATTGTATCCAATATAATTTATAACTAATAAGATAGAGAGAATAAAATGTAAAAACTGAAACCGGATAAGAAATAGAAAAACCAGAACTTGATTATGACATTCAACAAAACAAAGAATGACCAGTTCTACATCAACCACGGCCCCTCTTCAAACCAACTACACAACGAAAAACTACAACAAATTTGCTTCTTGGCCCATGGTCACGAAATCCACACTAACAAGAACAGCATAGAACAGAACTAAGAGGGTGAATCTGCAAAGCAACACATGGGATGATACAAGAAAACGGACATAGCATAAAAGAATTCAACACAAAAATACCTAGAAAGAATACCATAAACCAACATCAACAATTGTAGCCATCAAATAAACACACCAATTCTTCAGTATCTTTTGAACCAGTTCTAGATCTACAGAAAGATGAACACAATTACAAACCTGAGGCCCCCTCCACTGACAGGTGAATCTTCTGCGGCATGAACCTGGCTTGAAGAGGACAAAACTGAATTGAGGTACCCCATTTCAGAGCTTGAATATTCAGGGTTCCCAGGTACTATTTCTTTGACCAACAAGAAAAAATGAAGAAATAATAGCGCTATTGCGTGTGTACAGCTTATTCTTGCGTGCAACAGGTTCCAAGTTATCATAACACTAAGTGCTGTGGGGTCATTTCCGAATAATCACACACTCCCAAGTTTAATCTGCACAGAAACCCCACAAGGAAGAAAGTATAGTTAATATCACAAAGCAGATAAATTTCGGAAAAAGGCTCAAACTTTGTTCCACCCAAAAGGAAAAAAAATAAAAATACAAACTTTATGCTTGGATCTTGGTAATATTAATCAAATCAAATTCCGAACAAGGTTGGGATTTGGTGAGAATTATTATTGAACACGGTAAAGCATGCAATTAGGGAGAGAGAGAGAGAAAGTACCAGAGGAAGAGAACAGGGAAGAAATTGCATGACAGAAAGAAGAGAGAGAAAGAGAAAGGAGACAAAGTTACAACAAAGGTGAGAAAACAGGTGGATTCTGTTTCATTTTTAGTTCAAGTTAGCTTCATGGTTTTGTTCGTTCCACCAACAATCGAGTTCAACGCATTCAAACACCATCTTCTTTTAGTAAATTAATTCATAATTTACATCCCAAATTTCAAATTTCTTTTTGAAATTTCTTGAGTTTAGTGAGAAACCAATCGAAATCAGAAAATATCTTCTACTTTCAAACAAAATCAATTTTTCGATTGAATAAAACGTAGTAAGTAAGAGTTTAAAATGTTTTTTACACTATCATTAGTTCACAAGTAAGTACAAAGAGTTTAATGATTTTTATACCATTCAAGTATAAATTATTCTCGTTTAATTAACTCTTTGTTTTGAGTCTTCAGTTACATCAAGTATTTGGAGTAATAAAAGTTAATTGTGGAATTAAAATAATAATAATAATAAAGTTTAACTTTTAGGGATTGCCAAAAAGAAAACAATCATTTATGACTTTTCAAAATAGCTATTATAAAATATAATAAATTTAATATTTTTTTATTCATTAACAACGTTTACATGGATAAACACATGAAATTAAATTCTAACAAAAATTATTATTAAATTTATTACTCTACTTTGGGTTATTGTTTTAAATTTGTTTGAAGCTTAAAGTATTTATTGGGTGACTCATTCATTAAGCACTAAAATTTGGTCGGTATCCAAGGCGCGCGTTGCCGGAGGAGAAGGGAAGTTTATGTGAGGCTAAGTCAATGCCAAATTAATACTCTTTCCAATAAAAAATATAATTAATTTATCTTAATTACATGGTTTACATTAATTAACTTAAAATAGAAAAAAACAATCTCCTTCACGAGCTTCTCTTACGTTTTAACTTTAACTTTTAGCTCTTGTTATGTATAAATAGACATTGTGTTGTTAATGCTCACTATTGCTTTGCTTGAAGTATCAACCTTTTGCATCATTTAGAGGTTGACTTATTGAAATTGTTGTTTAGCCATAAATTATTAAATAAAATTACACCATTTAAAAAAAAAACAAGTTTTTTGGTTAAGATTTAATAAATATCTTTTTATTTGGGTTATAGAATCCTATAAATGAATCCTTGGGTTGTGATGACTTTTTACCCACAAGGACTAAAATAGGGATTAGGTTTTATCTCTCTCACTCTCATGTGCATATTTATAAAAACAACTTAGAATCACATAAAGTTTATAAAAATGTACTAAGGATTCATGGGTTTGTAACCTAATCTTGATATTTTTCTCACAAATTTATTTGTTCTGACCTCAAGTCCGTAGGGACACATCGTTAAGGTCAATCACCGCATCTGAGGTATTGTCTGTTTTGAAGGTTGGTGTTCCGTCACGGTTTTGTCTTTAAAAGGCGTCTGAGCAATGTGAGACTATATTGACATACCGAAACATTATTATTAGTCAAATCTTGAAGAAAACTCAATTAAAACAATTAGTCTATTATATGAGAGATATTTATGATCGAGTTAAATATAAGAAAAAACAACTACAAAACTTAATACATTAGTATAATATAACAAAGTGATTTACACCTTTGTAAAGTGTTGTTTTAACTATTTAATGAAAATTGTGAAATTAAAATATCTTATTGTTCATAAATGTGGAGAGTATTCATATAATAGATAAATATTTTTTTTTTCTGTCTAAAAAACTTGTCAAGTAATAATAACTACAATATTGTAAATGAATTAATCTTTAATAGATCGGTTTATAGATATTTTATATTAACAAATTATTTAGTGATACAAACTCAACATGTTTATAGAAGTAATTTAACTTTATTAAAAAACCATACTAATAAAAAAATTCCAAGCTTTACTACTTGACAATATTGATGAGTTCATAAATAATCTCGTGACATTCTTTTCAAACACACTCAAAGGAACTATTGAACTCTTTTGATGGTTTGTTGGAGTAAATTTCAAATCCAAACATTGAAATCAATTTAAAATAAAAAAGAATAGTTGAAAAACGAAACTCGAAAAAGGATAATGCATGAAAAATAGTAACGTAGCATCAATGAAACCATATAAGGAAGAAACAATGGTGGCCTCAAGAAATAGTATGATACGTCATTGCTGTTTCTTAAATTTTCTTAGTTTGTTGGGTTCTCATTTAAGAAGGAAAGTGTGGTAATCATGCCACGTGGCAAGAGATGGGGAAAGTGTTGAAATCTAGAAAATTAAATAATCAATCAAACATTATCTCTAATAAAAAATTGTTAAACTATTTTTTTTGTTGGTAACACCTTTTGTGATTCTTATCCTATTAACACTATTTTTAAGAAACATGCATTCAAATTTGATTTAATGGTAAATAATTTTAAAAAATAAGAACTGATATTTTTTTACTTTTACTATATTATGTTTCTAATAAATTTTACTTAAAACTTTGTTTACTTTTACTTAAAAATTTATGTTTTACTTCAAAGAAATTATTCTTATACAAGAATTTCGTATTTAATAGAAGAAATTGATATCACATAAAATATTTATAATAATAGATTTTTTTTTTAAAAATTGTTTCTTTAAGGAACTCATCCAGAAATGATTCTAATAAATACATTTAAATGCATACATGTGTAGATATAAGCATTTTGATGAAAAATTAATATTTCATTCATGATTAAAAGAATATAAATATAAAAGTTTATTGATTAATTTTATTTTGAAAATTAAAATTTAGTTTGATTAATGGAGTATTGTTATGCTTAACATTTGTTTTTAAAATTTAAAGGTTATTTAAAGAAAGTCGGGCAAGTAATATTTTTTTTGAATAAGTAAATAGTAAAAAAAAATAATTTGATATAAAAAGTACAAGAAAAATATGTGTTAGAAAGAGATAACACGTAATGCTGTATATGAATAATAAAATATATATTATAGTGAACGACTAAAACTCCTTTTTTTCTATTTTCTATTAAGAGGTATTTCTTTAAAATATAGTGGAACACAAATATAGAATCTTTCTTGGGAAGGGTTCGAAATTTTAGTTTATCCTTCCACAAGATCTAACTCTCATTAGTAAATGAAAAATTAAATTTGTTTTGGGAATAGTTTGATCTAACTGTTCGAAGTGATTTTCCAGAAATGTATGAATATGTTCTTTTAAGGAAAAACATGACCATCATCTTAAACTAAAAATTAAATTAAATTCTATTATAAAAATGTATTTCTTTAACTTATTTTCTTCCTTTTAAATTTAAAATGATGCAAGAGTGGAAGATTATTTTCAATATTTTCTACACAAAAATATTCTCATTCAATAACACACATTGGCTCTGTGAAAGTTAAAAGTTTACTCCTTTCTCAAATGTAAATGGTGATACTTTGGACTTGAAGTAGCTTGTGAAAGAGTATAGAATCTTGTTGGATTGGGTAGTGGAGGGATGTTCTCTTCTTTTTGGTTGGTAAATTGGTTGAGTGTTGATTTGTTTTTCTTTTTTTTATGTGATCTTGATCTGGCTATTTAGGTTGTGTTTGGATTGATGAGAGAATTTGTGAGGATTTGAGAGAGATGTGTGAGAATATGACAGGAGAGTGTGAAAAAAAATAAGTATGTTTGGATTGATGTATGTTAGAGTGAATTTATGAGAAGAATTTATTGAACTTTATGAGTGATGTGATGGTTGAGAGATATTTTTTAATTTTTTTAAAAGATTTAAAATGTAAGTTTACAAATTTATCTTTATATTTAAAAAATTTAAATAATGAAATATGAGGTATTTTTTTTGTAGATTTGAGTTAATAAAAATATTATAAATTATTTTCAGTACCATTAAATAATTATTTAAAAAACACACGTTATTTAATATTGTCAAAACATAGAAAGAATTGTAAAAATAATATTACCTAAGCATATACAAATTTACCATTATATTTATTTATACGTTTTGAAAAGTTATTTGTATTCATTGAATTAGATTGTATGTAGATACATAATTTAGAGGACATTTTATAATGAAAAATGTTATATGTAGAGTGAATTGTACAACAAAGTTATTTATAAAGAAGAGAAAATATATAGAACAAAGTGTGAAATATCATAAATATGATGAAAAAATAATAAAAATAAAATATATTATTATATATATTATTGCATGAATGACAAAGCAAAAAACAAGAACAAAACGAGAAAATACTATCATCACACATGGCTTTTCCATCCATCTTTGTATATGAAGATGGGGAGAGAAATCATTGTTCACGCAGATCTACTTTCCTCTATTCATTGCACATCCTTAATCCTAATCATGGATACTTCCTTACATCCTTTCTCTTTAACCGTGAAACCTTTGAAATAAATAGAATCTTAAAGTGTTTGAAGGTGTTTTGGTGTATTAAGATATCATATCTCTATTTTCGTATTTAGGGTTGAAACATCTATTAAAATTTAATTAATTCGTTTATTTTTTTAGCTGATAAAAAAGCACACACACGATTGAATGGAAAAAATCAAAGTTTAGATATTTTATTGAAATTTCTAATAAGAAAATCTCATATGCATTAAATCTAACTTCTGAATAAATAAATTTTACATAAATATTTCTAAAATCTAACTTTTTTTAAAAAAACCATAAATTACAACATCAAATTTATAAAAAAAATCTTCATATAATTTTTAAAAATTCTTATTTTTAGTTAAGACTAATTTTAATTTATGAAAAAATGTTTCTTCTAAATTTCTCTCTTAAAAATATTTATGAACAAATTTGTTAAAAGAGACCCTTTGTAGAAGTTATTTTTAAAATCTAATTGTTAACTAAGCAAAACTTATTTTATTATCTTATTAAGTGTTAATTATTAAGAAGTGAATTTTAAGTTTAATTTAACCTTAAAAAGATTAGCTTATGAAATGAGATGGACATCCACTTATATATTATAAAATATCTTAATCTCTCGTCGAGTATGTTAATTCATGCGTGAGAATATATATATATATATATATATATATATATATATATATAATCCGATAATAGATAACATGATAAGTCTAACCAACTCTCGTTAAAATAAATTCAAATAATATTTTTTCAAATGAGATTTTCTTAATGTTATTTAACAAGTAAATAATATTTTTTTGGGGGTGATTTAGGGTTAGAAGAGTGTGGAAGGAGTGGGAGAGAGATTAGGACATCCTTGGAGAGAAATTGGCATGTTACATTGGAGTGAATAAATTCTCTTAGTTGTTATTATTATGATGGTGTGATTTTCAAATTTTTGGATCCTTATCTTTGACATTTTCCCATGGTGATTTTCACATCCCAAGATATATCACAATCTCTATTGCCTTTGAAACGTCTTTATTTATAGGGCACATGTTTTGCCTCTCTTCGCCCATGCCATTAATTGATTGGGCCATCCAAATCAACTACTTTCTTACGTGTGTCTCACAAGAAAAAGGGCACACATCAACCCTTTCAAAAGGGAAGTGTTCTTTCGTCCCAATTAATTTCCAACTCCCACGTATGCATAACCCTACCCAAACTACAACTCCATTTCTCATACTTGTTCTTCCAAACAATGGTGTCTCTCGTTGTGTTGTGTTCTTGTTAACCACATATTCAGCTCAAGTTTCTATTCATTCGATCTTTAATTGGGTTAGACATGGTTTCCATATAAAGAATCTACGAATGATTCTTTTTAAAATTTTGAAATCATTGTTTGATTATTTATGTGTTTAGTAAAATGAATTAAATAATCATACGAGGTTATGGTAACACAACCTAAATTTCTATGTAAATTATATATTTAATCTATAGTTATTTGGTAATGTATATAACTTATTGATTGATTTTGAGTGTGAATTTAGTTAATTTTTTTTATATATAAAGTAATTGTTTTTTCATAAATTTTGAATTTAATTATTCTAAGTAATATTTTTTTTATAAAAGCTTTAATGTTAGACATCAGAATGCAACTTGATATCTCAGTTAGACTCACACAATAACAACAATCATTTGTCATGAAAAAAATATTATTAAAAAAAATATATAAAAAATATGAGGACTAAACTTAGAATAATATTTAAAAATAGTTTTCGAATATTTTTTCCTTAACAATCATTTTAGTGTTGCTAATTATTTTTTTTAAATCTAAGCATTATTGGACATCTCTCTAAAATATTGTTGTTAATTAAATCTAGGTATCTTTTTGTTACATTTTTTAAGAAAAAAAAGTGAAAAACATAAAAAACAATTAACTGGATTAAAGCCAGTCATTGCATCTCATGACCATAGGACCTAAATAAAGGATGTATCCACATCCAAGAATTTGTTTTCATCCAAATAGATTTGTTAAATGATAGCAAGAGATTGGTTAGAAAGGGGAAGTTAGGAGAAGTTATAAAGTAGATTTTATGTTGGGGATTTATGATAATTTTACTATTACCATTAATGATTAATGGATGAGTTTAAATATTCAAGTTTAAGTGAGGATTTTTTTAATATATTATTTATTTGAGTAAACATTTTATTTATTTTTCTTCTCTTTCAAGTATGTGGTTGTATAGGATTTATTGTCACTATTATCATGTAAACATGAGTATTTGAATTAAGGATGAAAAAGTGAATTGAGTTGGTATTTCGAGTTCATCTCACTCTGATCCACACATTACCAACCTAGTGAACTAGAGATGAGATGGGATGGATTAGCTCGTTGATCTATTTTTTTTTTAAATTAAAAATGAAAATGAAAAAATAGTTTAAAAAATATTTTTTTTTATATTATATTATTTAAAGGAAATAAATATGCAATTGTATATTGGAACTTAAACCATTAACATTTATTAAATAAATTTCAATTATTAATTATAATAGAGTAATTTAGGATGTAAAGATTATATATATAATTTGCGGGCAAAATTTTCCATCTTGCTTAACCATGTCGTGTTAGGTTAAAACGAGTTGGATTAACTCATTTTGTTATCCCTAATTTGAATATATTTACATATTATGTTGTGAGAGTCATTTGGAATTCACATGTGAGAGTACTTTATAGAGGTGAACCTTACTTTCGGTCATGATAATAATAAATAAAAAATTTATGAAAAATCCTGTGGAATGAATTTGAGTTTGAAACCTTGACCACAACTCAGTAGACACAATAAGGAACGTCTGGTACAAATTTCAGATAAAAAATCCAAGGATTAAGTCTCAAACTTAGAGGAAACAAAATTAGAAAACTTGTTTTTCCTGAAAATGAAACGTCCTGCATTCTCCTCGTCATATCTATTTTTGTGTTTTGTTTTTGGACGTGCCTCCTTAGTTGGATGCAAACAATATATGAAAGTACTTGTGTGAAATTTTTCAGAATTTTGCAACGTAATATGAGCTTCAGAAAAATTGCAGAAAGCAAAGCCAAATTTCAAAAATCTGGAAAGAGGATAGCCTTGGAGTGCCCAAAATTTATGAAAACTTTTTCGAAAAGGATTTTCTGCTGAAATTCTACGTAAGAGTCTCGACGAAATTTAGCACAAGATGCGACAAATTTCAGGTCAAACAAATGAGTATTCAGTCGAAAAAAAGATCAAACAGTTTCACACACAGAGGCGGACCTTCCTTTCGACCATGGCAATGATGAATACAAAATTTATTAAAAATCTTGTGGAACAAATTTGAGGTTGAAACCTTGACCACAACTCAACAGACACAATAAGGAACGTCTGGTGAAAATTTTAGATAAAAAATCCAAGGAATAAGTCCCAGACCGAGAGAAAACAAAATTGGAAAACTTGTTTTTCCGAAAACGAAACGTCCTGGCTTCTCCTCGTCGTATCTTTTTTTGTGTTTTGTTTTTGGACATGCCTCCTTAGCAGCGTAGGATTATTGGATGTATCGGAATAAACCTACATTTGTGTGTTATTGGAGAAAATTATATTTAAAAGTTCACTGGCCTCGACTCCTAAGTGATGTAGGCCTATTGAATGTATTGGAACAAACCCACATTTGTGTGGTAATGGAGGAAATTATATTTAAATTGTCATTGGCCTCGACTCCTAAGCGATGTGAGACTACTAAATTTATTGGAATAAACCCACATTTATGTGTTAATGGAGTAAATTATATTTAAATTGTACTTGGCCTTGACTCCGAACTGATGAGAGACTATTGAATGTGTTGGAACAAAACCCCACATTCGTGTGTTAATGGAAGAAATTATATTTAAATTGTCATTGGTCTCTACTCATATACAATGTGGGACTATTGAGTTATATTAATATTGTCCTTGATTTATTACATCTAATAGTCCCACATTGCTTACAAGTAGAGGCAAAGGACAATTTAAATGTAATTCCCTCCATTAACACACAAATGTGGAGTTGTTCTAATACATTCAATAGTCCCATATCGCTTAGTAGTAGAGCCCAAGGACAATTTAAATATAATTTCCTCCATTAACACACAAATGTGGGATTGTTCTAATACATTCAATAGTTTCAAATTGTGTAGGAGTAGAGCCTAAGGAAAATTTTGGAGGAGGTAGCATGTAGCATGTAGCATGTAGTAGGTAGTCGGTAGTAGGTAGTAGGTTGCAGTAGCAAGTAACATATAGGTAGCAGATATCAGGTTACAAATAGCCGGTAACAGGTTGCAAGTGGCAGGTAGCATGTAGCAGGTAGGTAGAAGGTTGTTGGTAGTAGGTAACAGGTAGTAAGTTGCAGGTAGGTACCAGGTAGCAGGTTGCAGGTAGGAGGTTGTAGGTATGAGGTTGCAAGTAGCTGGTAGTAGGTAGCAGGTTGCAGGTGTTGAATCAAGTGTGTTAACCACTCTTGATTGAATCCAAAGCTTAAGCATTTTCAAACCTTTTAATTAAAAGTGTTTTTCAAACTAAGTGAAAAACAACCTGTTGTTTTGTCGAAACAATCGATTATTTTATACTTATGTGTTTTGAAAAAGGTTGAAAACTATTTTTGATGGTTGACTTGCCGTCAAACCAAAACAACCGATTGATTCAAACATTCAACCGGTTGTTTGTTTTGGGACCATAACAGAAAACAGTTTTGTGCTTTGACTGAGCTTTAAATGATTTTATAACTGAATACGCTCCATTTTTAAATGCTTTGACCAGTCTTTGAAAGCAATAAATAGTTTGTTCATGTTATGTAACAAACAAGAACTGAGTTTTAATCAAAGAAAAACATATTTGAGTTTTTCACTGATTTTGCTTTTGAAGAGTTGAAGATTGCTTTGAGATTGCTTTGATCAAGAGAATGTGGAATAGGATTTTCATCTTGTATTGATTTCAAATCTTTCTGTAACAAGTGTAATCCTTTTGTATTGTGTGTAAACTTTGTGTGTGAAGCTTAGAAATGTTGTGTTCTTTTGAGGTTGTCAAGATCAACATTCTTGGTGGTGTTTGTGCTGAGCCAAAGGAAGTGTGTGTCTTGAGGGGATCAAAGTCACTTCTTTGGTGGTGTTGTAAGTAATCTAGGTTTGGTTACTTAGTGGATTCCCCAGTGGTTTCTGGGAAGACTGGATGTAGCTCTTGGATTAAGAGTGAACCAGTATAAACCTGTGTGTGCAATCTCTTTACCCCTTGAACTCTTTAATTTCAGTTTATATTTGTGAACTGGTATAAACAACCGATTGTTTATGCGAAACAACCGATTGTGTTTTCTGGTGTTGTGCTAAATTGCTTTGTGTTTTTGGCAAACTGAATTATGAATCAAGTTTTCTCCAAGGAATTTCATTCTAGACTAAAAAGTTTGTGAAAACCCTCTTTAAACCATTCACCCCCCTCTAGTTTAAAACCATACATTCTAACAGCAGGTAGCAGGTTGCAGGTAACAGGTTGTAGGTAGCAGGTAGCAAGTTGCAGGTTGCAGATAGTAGGTTGCAGGTAGCAGGTTGCAGGTAGCAGGTTGCAGGTAACAGGTAGCAGGTAACAGGTTGTAGGTAGTAGGTTGCAGGTAGAAGGTTGCAGGTTGCACAAATAACAGTTTGCAGGTTGTAGGTACCAGGTAATAGGTTACAAGTAATAGGTAGTATGTAACAAATTACAGATAACAGGTAGCAGGTAGTAGGTTTCAGTTTGCAGGTAGCAGGTTGCAGGTTGCAGGTAGTAGGTAGTAGGTAGTAGGTTAGACGTGGCAGGTAGCTGTAACAGGTAGCAAGTTACAAGTAGTATGTAGTAGGTTTCAGGTTGTAGGTAGAAGGTTGCAAATAGCAGGTTGAAGGTAGCAAGTAGCAGGTTGCAGATAAATATAAGGTCGCATGTAGTAGATAACAGGTTGCAGGTAGCAGGTTGTAGGTAGCAAGTGGTAGGTAGTAGGTTGCAGGTAGCAGGTTAAATGTTGCAAGTTGAAGGTAGCAGGTTGCATGTAACAGTTTGCAGGTTGTAGTAGTAGGTAGCAGGTTGCAGGTAGCAGGTATCAAGTAGCAGGTTGCATGTAGCGAGTAACAGGTAGTAAGTTTCAGTTTGCAGGTTGCAGGTAGGTAGCAGGTTGTATGTTGCAGGTAGTGGGTTAGACGTGGCAGGTAGCGGGTAACAGGTAGCAGGTTACAAGTAGCATGTAGCAGATAACAAGTTTCAGGTTGCAGGTAGCAAGTAACATGTAACACGTAACAGGTAGCAGGTTTCAGGTTGCAGGTAACACGTAACAGGTAGCAGGTTTCAGGTTGCAGGTAACACGTTTTAGGTAGCAGGTAAGTATAAGATTGTAGGTAGTAGATAACAGGTTGCAGGTAACAGATTGCAGGTAGTAGGTTGCAGGTAGCAGGTTGCAGGTAGCAAGTAGCAAGTTGCAGGAAGCAGGTTGCAGGTTGCAGGTAGAAGGTAGCAAGTTGCAGGTAGCAGGTAGTAGGTTGCAAGTTGTAAGTAGTAGGTTGCACGTTGCACAGGTTGAAGGTAGCAGATTGAAAGTAGCAGATAACAGGTTGCAGGTTGTAGGTACTAGATAACATGTTGCAAGTAATAGGTTGCACGTAGCAGGTAACAAGTACCAGGTTGCAGATAGCAGATAACAGATTGCAGATAGTAGGTAACAGGTAGTAAGTAGCAGGTTGCAGGTAGCAAGTTACATGTAGCACATAACAATTAGTAGGTTGCATGTAGCAGGTTTCAGGTTGAAGGTAGCAGGTACCAAGTAGCAATTTGCAGGTTTGCAGGTAACAGATAGCAGGTTGCAGGTTGCAGGTTGCAGGTAGGTAGAAGGTTGCATGTAGGTAGAAGGTTGCAGGTAGCAGGTTGCAAGTATTAGGTTGCAGGTTGGTAAAAGGTTGTATGTAGTAGGTTGTATGTTGCAAGTAGTAGGTTGTATGTTGTATGTTACAGGTAGCAGGTTGTAGGTAACAGGTAGCAGGTTGCTGGTAACAGGTAGTAGGTAGTTGATTGTTAGTAGGGTGCAAGTAGCATGTTGTAGGTAGAAGGTCTAGGTTGCAAGTTGCATGATGCAGGTAGCAGGTTACAGGTTGTAGGTTACGGGTTATAGGTTGCAGGTTGAAGGTAGCAAGTAGCAGGTTGTAGGTAACATGTAGTAGTTTGCAAGTAACAGATAGCAGGTTGCAGGTAGCAGATTGCAGGTTACATGTTGCAGGTAGTAGGTTACACGTTGCAGATAAGAGTGAGTAGGTTGCAGGTAACAAGTAGCAGTTAGTAGGTTGTAGATAACAGGTTGCAGGTAGCAGGTTGAAGGTAGCAGGTAGTAGGTAGTAGGTAGTAGTTTGCAGGTTGTAGGTAGATAGAAAGTTGCAGGTAGTAGGTTGCAGGTTGCATGTAATAGGTTGTAGGTAGCAGGTAGCAAGTTGTAGGTAATAGGTAACAAGTTGCCGGTAACAGGTAGCAAGTAACAAGTTACTTGTAGTAGGTTGTAGGTAAGAGGTTGCAGGTAGTAGATTGTACGTAGCAGGTAGTAGGTAACCGTTAGTAGGTTGCAGGTTGGAGGTTGCAGGTAGTAGTTAGTAGGTTGCAGGTTGTAGGTAACAGGTTGCAGGTTTCAGGTAGTAGGTAGCAGTAAGCTACATAATAAAAATATTTTTTATTCAATTATAAATTATATATAATAAATTTATTAATTTTTAATTAAATTATAAAAAACTATGTGTATTTGTTTAAATTTTAGTTGATTTTTTTTATTTCATTTCATTTTAATTATTATAATTTTATTATTTATTTTCTTATTTTCTTGGTATTCACGTCATTGCCTATTTCTATTGGTTTGTTTGCATTACCCCCTCTCCTCTCTTTTCTTAATTCCCTCATTGCATATATAGTCATTAAAACATATTTATATGATATGGTTAAAATCTTAAAATTAGCATGGGATCTTATAAAAGACTTGTCTTAAACATTATAAGATTGAGATAATATTGGTTAGTTGCTACATTGTTCCTTATATATATATAAAAGTTAATTTTATAACATTTTTTAATGATATAATATTGATCAGTTGTTCCTTCTATATGTTAACTTATAGTAGCATTTTCTTGTTGCCAAAAAGAGTGAAAAATTATATTTAAAAAGACTTTTGTATTGGTATTTCTTTTCAAATGTGTACCAATATTGGTAAAAATTGTAAGAGAAATAAGATTGAAAGAACAATGACTTGTCACTATTTTACTATTACAAATTATTTTTGTTTTTATTTTTAATTATAAATATGTTATTTTGTTTTTATTTATTTTCTGTTTTAAATATTTGTATAGGAATTACGATTTTTTATTTATTTCCTATACAGATTTCAAAACAAAATAATAAATTGAAATTAAAAAAATCTTTGTTTATTTCCCAGGTAAAGATTAAAATAAAATAAAACTAAAGCGATAATTTTTGTAATTAATAAAAGCACTGTCTAAACACAAAATCTTAGCGAAAAGTACTTTTTAGTTTATCTAAAAATATTTGAAAATATAATTATACAAAACCTTAGATAAATAAACCTTCATAAAAAAAAAAGACGTAATTATTATGATTTAACTCTTTTTTTTACAAATTTGACCATTAATTTTTTAAATTTTACATGAATTTTTACTTTTTGTACTTTTTGAACACTGTGAGGAAGTGAGAGCATGTTCCGGCAAGAGAGAGAGTGAGAGGGGCGAGAGAAACCAGAAAATGGAAAAGAAAAGGGTTGGATCCGTATTCCAGTAAAACGACGTCGTGCTGCTCCGCATCTAAATCTTCTCTTCTTCCCTGCAATGACGGAATCTGAATCTCAAGGTCATTCATGGATCTCCTATGCAGTATCTTTGTTCGTCGTTCTTCTAATAGCGCTTCACGTCTTCGCTTTGGTAACCCTAACCATTTATCTCTTCTTCTTCTTCTTCACCTCATCAAAACCTAACCTAATCACTTATATCTCTATTTTCCAGGTCTATTGGATTTATAGATTGGTCACCGACAATAGGTCGCAACAGCAGCAACAACAAGAACAGCAGCAAGTGAGAAGAAAAGCTCACTGACTGAATTAAAAAGCAAGTTCTAATTTAGTTTCGTTTTCTACAAACAATTGTTGTGTGGAATTGTGTGCATTAGAGGATAGGAATTTGTTGTTGTTTTTGTATAAGAGTGATGAATGAGGTTTCGATTTATTCTTAAATTTTGAGTTTTAGTGATATAGTCAATGCTGCTTGCTTTCACAAGCTAGAGTGTGAGCTGTTGTGCCAAAACTGAATAATCTCCGAGGAGTAGAGTCTAGCTGCAATTTAGTTCATCTTATGTTATTTGTATTGTGTGGTTTGGGCTTTTGGATAAAGTTTTTCATAGATACTTCCAGAACAAAATAAAAACAGAAGATCAAAGAAGTTATTCCATAAGTTAATATACACTTTTATGTCAACTGATTTGTAAAAGTTCTCTTGTATTAGTTTCTCTACAACATGACTTCTTTTAATCTATACCAGCTCTCTTATTCATAGAAGTATTTATGGAGTTGTTTATTCAAACATGCATTATGTTTATTTCAGTGATTCAATTATATCCAAATCAACACTTATAACTTATAAGAGAAGGAAAGAAGAAACAAATAACATAAGTTTTCTTGTAAGCTTATTTATATAAAAAAAAAGTTATTGGAGAAAATGGTATAAGAGAGTTTTTATCAATTCGCTTATGCATAAATTAATTTTAATTTATGGAGAAAATTGTTTCATTTGCTCTCTTCTAATGTATTTATGTGTATAGCATACATAGATGTGAAAGGTTTTACAAATTAAGACTTTGAAGTTGGGGGCTAGGGAAAGGGGCAGGATCTTGGTGTTTAAGGGAGTTGTATCATTTTGTCAACTAAGTAACAAGGTTGTGTTAGACCAGGGAGAATGAGGTGTTTATGAACAGTTGAGCACTTGTGTTGGTTGGTATTTAAGGTGGATTAAAGATGTTTCCTTGGAGACTTTATCTAAACCGTTTGTTGTTATTTTAGTCTGCCTTAACCAAAGGTATTAGATTAAATTTTAGGGAGTCTGTTGGAGTCCTGCTTCATAACCAGAGCGAAACCAGTATCTTGGGATTTAGCTTAGGACTAGAGAAATGCTGGCAACAATCTTTAATGCACGCATTGTAATACACTCTTCACTGTTGATTAAAGTTTATTGAGACAGTTGTAACTAGGTGAGTCTCACTATATAACAATGAATTTGTTAGAAAAAAATGGTGTTATAGAGTGTACTTAGTAATACTGATATGTGAGTCCCGGCATTTCTCTTTCTCACAATAAAATGATCTTCCGATAATTTCGTCTTTCTTATCTTGTCAATGTTGACTTTTTAAGGCCTTGGCTGTAGCTTTTGGAAATATGCATGTGTAAACTAGTTAATTCAGATATTCACACAAGCAAAAATCTGAAACACTAACAAGTTTGTGAGAATGTTTCAGAAATAGAAAAATTGTCTGGTTTATAGTTTTGTATCATACCTGTTACTGCCTGATGAGAATGGGAAATATGAATACAGTTCACCTGATTTCTGAACTCGGGTCTCTCATGTTTACACTGCATTTATTTTAGGTTTATGTGCTGTTCATTGAATTTCCAAACCTTCATTCAATAAGGTTTGGAACAAAAAAAGCTAATACTGGTTCTGTAATGTAATGCAAGTATCATAAAATAAGTGATTGGTAAGGGTATGTCTTATGTAATTTAATTTTTGTAACTTCTATAATAACAATCACTTGCAGTTTTGGTGTTGGTAATTTTACTTTTCTAGATGTGCACAAAAGATTAAGCTGTGTGCTATTTTATATTTCAATTTATGGAATTGGCTTAACCAGTTAACCTATATGTAGCTGCCTGACGTGTAATGTAAAGTTGAAAGTGATGGGAAAAGAAACAAAAGCACATGGACGAAATTTTTTTCACTGTGGTTCTTGATGGTGTGTTTTGTTTTAAGTTTTCTTTTTCCTCCCAAAAGTGTGGTTTAAATGACTCTAAATTTGACCTATGTGGTTGGTTGGTACGACTATAGTCTCTTGTGCTTAGTAATTTTGATCTTAACGATTGGGGAACTTTTGATGTTCAAACCCACGTAGAAACACTTGTAGAATGGTGTAACTCTACCAAAATCTTGTAATCTAATTGAAAGAAAGTTAGTGCTTGGTCGCCACACTAAAAATGTGGTATTGATATTATCGCTGCAAATCAAATTGAGTTTAATTTGGATATACTCTCAGTGTACAATTACACAATAAATTAGAAGTCATTATAGTAAATTATTCTCCCAGTTCAGCCATGCCACTTATTGCAATTGAATCCAACAGCCTAGGTAGCGATGAAATTTGGGCCCTGGTACTGGAAATGTGATTCACCTTTCTGAAAGTTTGGTGTTGGCTGATATGGTTTAGGCTTTTGCTTCCTGCACTCCCTCAATTTCTGCCTGCACCCCTATAATTTCTAAAATACCATTTTTGTCTGGGAGTTTTATTTGAAAGGCATGAGTCCATGGAAGACTTATTGGTGATGGTGGCTGAAGGTCGATGGTGGAGGAAGGGGATAGTTTCGACAATGTGTAGTGGAGTTGTTTAGAAGCAAGGGTAGGTGGTTTCCGAGATGGAAGACTTGTTTTTTCTTTAGTTATGTTGGTTGAAGTGGTGGCAACAACGTTTCTGGATTTCGTAGTTTGAAAAAAGGCTTCCAGAGCAATTATTCTGGAACGTGTTTGTGGAAACAGAGTTTCTAGAATTGTGAGGGGACATTTTGGATAACATAATTTGAAATAGTTTGGGGGTGTTTGACATTGTATTCTAGAACCATTTATTTAGAAAACTACGAAGTGCGATTTGGATTTGGAAACTTGTTTCTAGAAGTTATACAGAAGAGTTCTAGAAAGAGAAGTTAAGTAGATTTCCTGAACCGTCAATCCTAAAGCTTATGGCAATGTGTTATGGAAAGTGAATTTTGGAATATGAAATTTGTTTTCCAGAAAGTGCATTTTTAAACAGTAACTATGAATTATGGAAAATTTTGTTATAACCAAATGGAAAATTTTGTTATAAAAATTATAATAAAGTGAATTTTGTTACAAAAAATTATAACCAAACATAATATTGGAGACAAATATAAAGAAAAATTTGACTAAGGAATCCACATGAGTTCTAAAAGACTTATTTTATCAAGAGAATTATGCTAATAAGAAATAAATTCTTAGAGCAAAAGATAACCATAAGGTGGTTTATTAACATTGGAGGGTGTGACGCTAAGTGGTGAGAAAAGATCACTTATTCAATTTGATAACCTTAGTAAATACATGTCATTATCATTTGGGAGGGTCTACCTTAACATCAATGATAGAGTGTATTCTCGCCAGTCATCCAACTTAAATAAAGTAAGTTCATTAAGTTTTGAGAGTTTCAATAGTAGCAAACTTAAGATATAACAAGTTTAGAAAACAAGCGAATTTGCAAATAATGCAAGGAAAGAAGAAGATATATTGTGATTAAATCTTTTACGTATGAACAATATGAGTCTTTGTTTGTGACTTGAGAAGTAGTGAAAGACTCACTTCAAAAATAACATTTTTTAAAGTCAAATGGAGGATCGCCAACTATGTTTACACACATTGGATAAATGCCTTTGAGGACGATGGATAAATGCCTTTGAGGACGGTGGACAAATGACACTACCATGGATGGAGATCATTTCGTTGGCCACCTCACCTTCCACACCATGTTGATAGATGATCTAGGAGCACAATCTAAGAATTTTGGTTGTCTTATTTGGTGGACTCAGCTGACACCACCATACTACTAGTATGTGGCACTTGCATAGAGAACATTGACTTGAACCTGTAGAAAGGTTGAAAAGGAGATCCAAAGAAGGATCTTAAAGACGACGCAAAGATATTGATTAAGATCTTAGATCTTAAATGATGATTGATTGTTTTTTAGAAGCCTTTGAGAGAAATCTTAGATTCTTCACATGAATCTTGTTGAAAAACTCATTTGCATTTTTTTTAAGTCTAAGTATGCACTATGTATAAATGAATGATATTTTTATTTTTTTTACTTTAAGTAGATATAAGATCCACAAATTTTTAAGTAGATATAAATTTCACAAATTTTGTATGTAATCAAATGTGTCTCTTTTGAAATACTTTGATATTAACTCAACAAAATAAATGCCAAAGGAATCACTACAATGACTTAGGAATGTTTAAGAAACTTTAATTTGTAATTGTTATATAAAAAACAAAAGGTGAAATATATTCTAGGAACTTTATTTTGTAATTTTTTTTATTAGGATATGTGATTGTAATAAACCCCTATCTACTAACTTAATCAAGTTTCCAATTTCATCATATATTCAAATCTATTAATTTTCAAACTATCCTAGAGCGTCTTCTTCGTTTACAATTTATCAACAAATCTCATGTTTGTTTTCGATTTATCAACTTGTTTCCTTAAATCTTCAATTTCCATTTCCAACTTTTCATAATAATTTTCCAGATCTTTCTCACATGATTGAAAGTAGTCATATATAATCGATTTACAATTGTAAAACAGAATACTAAGATTAGTATCTATTCCACTACATTTTATTTCAATAGATCTTCCACAGTGATAATATTTTGTTAAAATCTAATCCTTACAACACTAGAAAATTATACTCTTCTTAATTGGGACATTTTATCAAACACTTTTCTTACCCAAAAATAAAAATAGCTACATTAAGAAATCATCCAAAACAATAGATACACCACAAAAACTACCATCAGAACAACCAAACAAAATAAAGAAAGAAAGAAGAGAAGCGAAGGAAATAGCAAATTCCTTAAAACCCACGGCCCCAAAAAGTTTCCTAAAATTCATGGAAGCGCAATTTTTTTCCTGCAACTCCAAATCAGCAACAATGGATGATGATGATGAAATCAATAAAAAAACAAGGTTTACATACATGGCTACACCACCGAAAGAAACCACAACCACTACCTTCCAACGCTGATTCATTTTTGGCTTCAAATTGAAGAAACCAATCTCAAAAACCAACACCCAAAGCCACTGCTTAGAGATGAAATTAAGCAATTTTTCATCTCTTTAAGCTTCAAGGAGGTCTTCTCGTGAAAGAATTTCATTAACAGCAATGTTTTATGCACATGCTTCATCAAGGTTAGATGTTTAACATTATTAATTATGCAGCTAATTTACAACTTTTAAGAAGTTGTTTTTGTTGGCATCTCTCCCATGCATTGATGATGAAAAATAATGCTATGATATGGTTGGTAGATAAACACATTTGTTGAAGAAAATGATTAAGAATATCTGACATTATACCATGAACACAGTTAAAAAATAATACACACAATCCTTTTCCAACTCATTCGACAATTAGTATAATGTTTCAAATCAAAAATATAGTTGTCAAACCCAATAGTTTCATTATTGTGTTAAAAAGTTTTATTCTCGAGTTTACAAAACAAGTTGAACCTTTATTTGATGGCTTGAATTATTGAACTTTGAAACAGAAACAAACACATCTTTAAATAGCATATGCTTTTTTATTTATGCATCGTGCACTGTTATTACTTATTAGCTGGCCAAGTCAAATTAAAGCCTTTTTCTAATTATTCTCTTTTACTAAATTATTGCTTTGTTTTCTTCATCTCCATTTCTTTCTTCAAAATTTTAACATCTAACCTTTTTAAAACAAAAATACAATTTTGATTCAGTAAATTTTTTTTAATATGTTTTTTATTTTAATTAATTATTGTTTTGATATTAGTTTAAATAAATATGATAGATCTAAGATTCATATAAAAATAGTTTAAAATTATATACTTTATAAAATGCAAAAACTAAATTATAGAAAAAGAATCAAAATTAAAATTTAATTAATCACTTACCATTTTAAGAAATCATTCAGTTCTTATAATCATACATTTTTTTTTTCTTTATATACATTTTTAATTTGTACACATACTGTTTTAATTATTTTTAGCCTCTAATTGTATTATTTTAATACTTTTAGCTTTTACCGTATAGGACTTTAAAAATTTAAAAATATGTAAAGAAAATATATTTAAATATAAAAACTAAGAGATAAAACTTGATTAATTATAAAGATTAAATAAATATTTTTATATTTTATTTCTAGGTCCTCCTTCAATTTATCCTTGCTAACACACCCCTCTTCTCTCCACCATAAATGCAGTTGAGTTCAACTTCTACAGTGTGTGCAATAAAATCCTCCACCAATGCCGCCGCCGAACCTTCACCGGAGATCCGCTTCTGCCCCTGGAATTCCGGATTGGATCTCTGACTCGGTCAACGGCGGCTCCCTCCGCCATGTCGACCTCAACAACGGAACCAATGGCTGGTCGTCGCCACCGGGGAACGTATTCTCCCTCCGCTCCTCCAACTACCTCAAGAACCGCCAAAAGGCCCCCGCCGGAAACTACCTCCTCTCGCCGGCCGGCATGGATTGGCTCAAATCCTCCACGAAGCTCGAGCACGTGCTCTCACGCTCGGACAATCGCGTAATGCAGGCACTCCGGAGGTCGCAGCAAACCCTAGGCCACTTTCTGAAGAGCTTCATCTTCGCCGTGAACCTCCAGATCCCCGGCGGGAAGGACCACCACAGCGCGGTGTTCTACTTCGCAACGGACGATCCGGAATCGCTCCGAACCAGTTCGCTGCTGTACCGGTTCGTGCACGGCGACGACACGTTCCGGAACCAGCGGTTCAAGCTGGTGAACCGGATCGTGAAGGGACCGTGGATCGTGAAGAAAGCCGTGGGGAACCACAGCGCATGTTTGTTAGGGAAAGCGTTAAATTGCACATACCACAGAGGAAACAATTACCTCGAAATCGACGTCGATATAGGAAGCAGCGCGATTGCCAATGCGATTCTGCACCTCACCTTGGGACATGTGACGGCAGTTACGATCGACATGGGATTCCTGGTGGAGGCACAGACGGAGGATGAGTTGCCGGAGCAGCTGATCGGCGGTGTCAGGGTTTGCCAGATGGAGATGGCGTCGGCCACCGTGGTGGAGGCGTTGCACGTAGCGCACGTGCCGCGGATTGGGTCGGCCAAAGTGAGTCACCATAAGTCTGCGGATGATCTTAGTTTGGCTGATTAGACTGTGTGAATACTGTTTTAGTGACAAAAGATTATGAGTTTTTTCAAGTTTTAATTGTTATCCTATGGATTTTAATTTCTCATTTTTTTATATATTGAAAATAATGCCAATATTATTTATTACTAATTGTGCTTACTGAAGCTTAATTTTATTCTAAAGAGCATGTCTAGACAAGGTTAATTTTAATTATTTTTTATTTTATTTTAATAAAAAATGTTAATAATTTCACACAAATAGGTTTTTTTTTATGTTGAAAAAAAAGAGATATTACTATATTTATCCTACCCTTTTATATTAGTTGTTGCACTGTTGACAATAATAACTCGCATATATTGGACATTCCTTTCTTCTCCAGTTTGAACTCCACAATTTTTGTTAAAAAAACAAAATTAAGTAATAATTAATTTTTATATAATGTAACAGGATGGATCGAGTGTGTCACGTCACTTGATTGAGGACCAATTGATTGACGATCAATCAATCACGTTAAAAAAATTTAATAATAAGTGATAAGTAAGAAAACATTTTATAAATTCGGATTACGTCCCGTCAAATCTGAATAACACTCTCAGAAATCAACTAATACTAATTTATTAAAAATATATTTCACATATATCTTCTTACAAATTCGAGTGACATATACGAAAACATAAGGAATAAAAGGTTAAAAAGTCTGAAGGAGTGAAAAACTCAAGTATACGGAAACATGACCGAAGACACGAATATTAGAAGAATGATTGACACCAACAACAATCATTACGCTCAATCTCATGTACTATCTAAGTGCATTTTATCTATACAAGTAGATATAAAAATCTAATTATTAATTTTTAATAGATTTTTTTTAACTATTTTTTATCTACAAAACTTTTAACGTAAGAAAACCGATATGAACTCATATCTATTGATACCAACCACCACACCCATGCACAATTTTATTACTCATGGATGCCAACCTGGGTAAGCTGGATTTGAGTTGTAAAATAATGGTGGAAGATAGGTACATGAATTGATATCATTTGGTGTGTAGGGAAGATGCAAGAGGACATAGAATTTGAAGATCTACAATGATTGGTTGTAATTTTTAAATATGAAATCAACCCTTATGATAATGGCCCTACTTCACCAAATTCTTCTCATAAGTATAAAGTCAATCTATATAGTTTAATATTTTTTTTAAATATTTTACATTTTTCAATTTGGACTGACGTGAATAATGAAACTCACGTAATTTAACTAAAGTGTTTGATTTCTAACTTTTTGGAATGTAGAAAACTTAAATGAGAGGTTATTCTTTATCTCTCAAACACCTCAACAAAGATATTAGTGCAAGTGTTCAATGGAAGAATGCTACTTGATATAATAATAAAAAAATGTTAATTCAAGTTTATTTTAAAAGGGTCTTATATGTTATTATGTTTATAAATTGGGTGAATGATAGTAAACAAGTATTTTCTAAAAACTTTTTTAATGATTTAAACAATAATATTTAAGAGATAATAACATTCACCCATAAAAGTGCATATGCACATTAAAACTAACATATGTAATAGGTCTTCATAATCAATAATTTCTTCTTTTATATTAAGACCAATGCTTTCGTGTAGATATGATTTTAACATTCCTGATCACAACACAAACACATAAGAGAAAAATAAAGATATAATGATAATAAGTTCTCATTACATTCATTAGAAAAAATAAATACTGTAAGGAAAAAAAATCAAATATTAACAAAGAACAAATACATAATGCATTACGAGAAAAAAAATGTATGTTGTTACTCTTGGTCTAAACCATTATTTCCTATTGGAAACACATAGGAATATTTGACATTTTATCATTGATGAAACATATCTTGCGTACATATTTATAGTTTTATTATACAATAAAAACATTTTTTATATGTTTTTTTTAAATTTTTTGCTTATTTATTTTTAGTAATATAAATTGGATTTAATGTACATATTTACTTTAATTTTGTATTTTTGATTAATATGATCTCTATTTATTGTTTTGACCAGCTTTTTCTGTAGTAGATGTTTTTATTGATTCTAGCTGCATTTGATTCTACATTTTTAGGACTTTAAAATAAATATATGGTTTGTTGAATTTGATGTTTTCTACTATTTTCTACAATTTTTGAAGCTACCACTTGTTGAATTTTTGTGAAAGAACACATGTGGATTCAATTCTCCTTGTTTTATTTTAAACTTGTGTGACCTAATTCAAACCTACATTAAAACATATCTTTACATTAAAGTTCAGAACAAATATAGCCTAAATGTACTTTAAAGTTGTACACATAGATCATTCGCTTAATTTTCATATTTAGGAATTGACTATTTATCTTGTTTTCTCTTTTTTCTCTCAAATTCCATTTTGACTCTTCCTATTCTTCTCTCACTTTTTCTAAATTTCATTTGGTGTTCTTCATCCATGAATAACTAATTCTTGATTATCAATTCACATAATCATGATCAAACAAACTTACTTGAGTTTTACACTGATCGTTTAACACTACGAGTTTGTTATTCTATTCTCTAATCTCGATTATGCATTTGTGATTACAATTATGTTTTTGAGTTTAGAAATCAAATTAAGAATCGATTAAATTTGAATGGAGCTGGAAATAATTAAAGTTTTGTACAACTTATTTTACAAATAAAAAATATTATTAAATTCAGAAAAAAATACAAGTTACTATCACTTGCATGAACTAATTAAATCATACTTTTATATAAATATATAAAAGTATGATTTAATTAGTTCATGGAAGTGATAGTAACTTGTATTTTTTTTCTGAATTTAATAATATTTTTTATTTAATATATATATATATATATATATACTGCAATAAATATTTACTTTTTTAATATTTAACACAACTATATTAAGGTCGTTTCACATTTCCCATTTGTTTGAAATATGTGCTAACAAAATATATATGGGAAAATGTTGTTATTCTTCTCACTCTATTTTTATATTCAGAATAATTATTTTTTATTTTATTAATTTGTTGTTCAATTATATTTAGAATAACTACACTGCATATGCAGTGTTCATATGGAGGGAAATCTATACTGCCAAAAGAAAAAAGAAAAAGATTGCAACTGAAGTCCCATTTTTAGAAGGGAATATATATATAGTTTCAATTGCCATTATTTCATCAAGAAAATCAATATTTGTTATGCTACAGCAATACAAAAGAAATATGTATCAGATGGCAAGAAAGAATTGAGAAGAGATACATAAACGCAGTATAGACATTATTTTCCATTCTACATAGAGAATCTTGGTTGCTGCACTATTTTATATGCGTATTTTTTATGCATTAGTTGATGAACAGAAGCGCCTAATTTCACCTTCATCACCAGTTTTGACTCCAATACTAGTGAGTTTCATGAAAGACTGACCCCAACTTTCAAAGAAAAACTGTTGATCATTTGCCAAGTCCTCCACCAATTTCCTTGTTCTATTGTCACTTAGCAAGGCAGAGTCAGATTGGAACAAGCCCTTGTTGGTAAGAAGATTTCTGTAGTAGTGGTTGTCAAAGACCATGGAAGTTTCAGGATCATTGTTAACTTGTACTGATGGGCTTGCACTTAAGGGACACTCCTTCATTAGCTCATCAGCATAGCTACTATCAAGGCTTTTGTCAATGAGTTTCATCTTTCCCTTGGAGTCCTGTTGGAACCTATCCCTGAATGAGCTGCAATGAGCAGTTCCTATGGTGTGAGCCCCTACAAAGCCAAAAACAGCATGTTACTAATTTCATCTTAAAACCCTTTGCCCTTAAGTATAGTTGGTATATAAATAGCACCCTAAAACAAGTTATGTGAGACCTCCTATTAGTTACATAGTGTGAGATGTATTCATGTATGATGTACCTATAGGAAGGGTTATTGTGAAGTTAAATGGGTTAAACTGAAAAATGTTATTCTGACATCTGCATAATTAAAAACACTATCTTCTATCTCTGGTTAATTTGGTGTGTGATTGTGAACATAGTATTACTGTTATTATATAATATGAGATCTTTATACCAAGTACCAAACATATTATTTTTTAATGCTAAAAAATCAGATTTGAAAACAAGCTACCAACTCAGACTTCTAATAAATGTGGTGAGTTGGTTTCCATCTGCATGGCATCAACATTCAATTCTTTCTACCTAACAGAACCTATTTCCTAGCCGCGTGCCTTTATGGGGTTTCCACCACAATCATGACGAAACACATGGGCAATTACCCTTCTAAAAGGGGTGGGGGAAGAAACTGAAAATCAAAGGAATGATACTTATTAAAGAGAAGCATGGCAGTATTATAGGACATGAAAACACTTAGAAGAATATGAACCTGAAAGGATGACAAGGTCAAATAAGGACAACCCTTTATTGGAGAATCGCTTAATCATCTCATCCATTGTAAAACTTGTGTCCAAAATGTTGGGTCTAACGTTTGAAGCAACTGAAACCATGCCATCTCTCCTTCCAGTGGGAATTTGAATCATGGGACCACCAGTCTGTTCTCAAGGGAGAGCCACTCAGATAAATTGCCATAACAAACTTCATCTTAATGCAGTTTTTAAGAGTGTAAGCAATGTAATAATGAGGATAAGTGCATAACTTACGAGTTCAACAGCATCTCTTGCAGCCAAAGCAATTATGTCAGCACAAGAAACTGTTCCGGGACAAAGGAACTCAAGAACTCTTTTTGCTGATTCTATAACTGAAAATCCTCCAATAGACCTATTTGCTGGATCACTTTGTTCTGTGTTATTCCCTAATAGCATCAAAGATGCATCACATCCCTACAAATCATGAAATTGATCACCATCTTAAAAGATTAAACCCCTTTGAATTTCACATCACGCAGAGGAAGCACAAGAACAAGAGAAACCACATTTGATTTGTTATTGACAATTGAGATTAATCTCTTTATCCTTATTCATTTTAGAGAATTCAAGTCCAAGTACAAGAGGAATCTGATTTCTCCAAAGTGAACAGCTCACTTTAAATAACAAAATAAATAATTGATAAGAAACTCAACTCTAGAAATAAAGTGCACAAGCACAATGTTACATCAGCCACTGACTAAGATAAGTCAAGTCCAAGCACAGCAGGGAAATACAGAAAATACACCAAAGATAAATATCCTAATAATTAAAAATATAATATGAACATAGACAGGCAAAATTAGTACTTATGTGCAAGAACATGTGTTAGGAAGGACTAATAGTAGAAGCTAACCTCCACAAAGCAATCATGAAAAATCAAGCGAAGTAGCTTCCCAGGAATTGAAGGGTCAGAAGAAGAAGATGAACTGATACTGTTTCTTACAATGAGTTCTGCTGTTGGGCATGAAGCTGCATAGAAGTTGAAAAGCAGGCTACTTGAAACAGAAGTAGCCAAAAAGAAGACAATAAAAAGACAAGAAACTGCTAGGGGAAAAGGAAAAACCGTTGCTCCTTTCTCCATGGAACCAAGTTCTTAGTCCTTTTGAGTAAGGTCTCAGTTGTTTGCAGTGTGGATAATCTCTCAGTCACATGATAATGATAGAGAATAGAGATAGATACAGCAAAGTATTACCAGGAAAAAGACCAAATGCAAAGCTACATTTATGTGGTTGGATGAAGACAGTGGCATGACATAAATGTAAGAGGTCATGGTCATGCATTATCCCTGCTCTGAAGCATTTAAGATGCATCCTGGTAACTCTTTCTATTACATTACATCAACCGTAGAATAATTATTTCAACAATGTGTTTGGGACAATAGTGCAGTATAAGAGGCTTGTTCTACACCAGCTATGGATAAAAATCTCTATGCTGAGGAATCATAAAAAAATAGTACTTTCATCTTTTCATGTCAACCGCTAACTATAAAGGTCCACCATACTTTTATGGTCTAACACTAGTTAATTTTGTCAGCCAAAGAGAGAACAAAAGCCAAAGAGGTTTAAATTGTAATTAATGTATAATCATTTTTTCCACCACAAATTATCTGTAAATTTAAGTTTCAATATTTGAACACAGCTCTTTAATCTTGCAAGGACTAATCTTTTTATCTTAGATGAAACTGCTCGTGTTGTCTTGTGATGATAATTAATTTTGTTTATTCTAGAGCTTTCAACTCATGTTAAGATTTTATGATGGAGATATCACGTTTCACATATGTTATAGAGATCTTATATTGATTATAAATTAAATTAAGTTATAATATATAAATAAAAGTACAAATTTTATTTTCCTAGTTAGTTCTGTGAAGTTGATTTAATCAGGTCCCAAGATGTTCTATGACGAGGATGAATTATTAAGGCATTTTCTTTCTTCACTTTCATACTTTTTTTTTATCCCACATGCATTTATTAAAATGTTTTTATTCATTATTTAAATAAAAAAACATTCCTTTTAGATACATTATGAAGTTGTTTATAGAAACTTATAAGTATTGTTTTAATAATAATTTAAAAATTAGGTCATCCAGAACAATTTTTTAAAACTGTATTCTGATTAAGCAAATCGATATCTAATTTAAAATATTTTTTTTTAAATTTATGTAATGTGAATTATATAATTTAAAACTATATTTCAAATTTTATAGGTACATGTTGATTTTTTTTTATGCTATGCGGGTGAGAAAAGAAAATATAAAGATGCATAGTTAAATAGACAAGTACATGAAATGGGCTTAAGAACAACCCTTCCTCAGTACAAACCCTATTAGGCTGTTTCTTCCTGCACCTCCATAGGTTCTTCTGCTACCCCCATACAAAACATAAAATTATCTTTTTATCTTTCTTGTGTCACCCCCATAAAGTAACTTCCAGATTATATAATCTGAACACGCATTTGAAAAAAGACTTCTGGATTACATAATCCGAAAACTGAAAAAGACTTTCAGATTACATAATCTGGAAATTAATCATGCATCTGAAAAAAGACTTTTGGATTATGTAATCCGAAAGCTAATTACGAATTTAAAAAAAAAATTGGATTATGTAATTCGAATATTACAGAGAGATATTTTTGGAAATAAAAAAATTTATGGAGGTGCAAGAAGAAACAGTCACCCTGTTAAGGAAACATAACATTTTAGGCCTTGACGCATGGTTGTACAGGCCCATGTAGTCTTTGAATCAGTGAGGTTACATAAGGCAAATTCTCCCTGCACCACCATTGATCCTCCCTGCACCTCTGTATGTTAATGTTAAACTACATTTCTAACCATTTAAAAATTTAAAAATCCCATTTTTCTCTTTGATATCACAGCGACAACACCTCCCTTCACTTCTTATTTTTTTTAACAAGCCCACCTCCATTTCTCTCCTTAGATACCTCCATTGTCCTAGAGAACTTCCATTTTTCAAACATGCTAAGCAAGATTTGAAGCGAGTTGAAGGAAGCATTATAGTGATGGTAAACTTTTTTTTATGTTTTGAAAGTTGACACCATATTTTGAGTTTTTTTTATTTTTATGGTTGTGTTGGTTACGGATTATATAAATCAGTATTCATTTTCTAATAACATATCGAATTGTATAATCCGGTTTGTATAAATGAATTTGAAAAATTAAAATATTAACAAATCTAAGTATGACACAGGTGATTATGACCCACTTAAAACATTTTTTTTTGGTATTGGTTAAAGTTTATGAACTATTGGTTGTGATTTCAAATGTAAAGTAAAAGTATAAAGTTTAAAGATTGTTTTTTTGGCTTGTAGTTATTTTTTTTTAAAAAAGGTTAGAATATCTCTTAAACACCCTATTTCAATCCATTTATTTTTTCTGATAAAAAAGAAGACTCTGGTGGTATAAAATCTTAACCTTCAAATCTTATCTTGCATAACAACTAATACTATTACCTCCACCTTAATCATAAAAGAACAATGAATATCTTTGTATGAACTTCTCTTCATAATTGTTGGACTAAGTGATTCAAAATTACATCCTCCACAGGAGACACATTCCATAACATAACCTCCTCGTGCTCTTTTAGTGAGCTATTTTTAATTCTAACATTTTGTATCTTAATATTTTATCTCTTTGTTAAGGTTGAGTAGGATATATGTGAGTCATATAAAACTCAATTTATTTAAATTTGGAAGATAAAGTTTAAATTAAATGAAGGATGAAAATATTTTTTAGAAAGATTAATATACTTAAACTAATTTATCTTTATTTTACTATGAAGCATTAATAATTTTTTTTTGTCCCTTTATATAATACTCTATCAGATTTCATTTTACTATTTTCAATTTCTCAATTTAGAGTAATACTTTTAAGAAAAATAGTCAATATTATATTTTCTATTAAATTTTAAATAAATTTTTATAATAATAAAATTTATTTTTCAACCTGTTATTAGTGAGAATTATGAAATTACAAAAATTACAATTTATGATGTTTTTTAACCACTAAAACCACACAAAAACATAAAAAGTTTCCACCAACATCGAAAACTTCTCTCCTTTTTCTTCGTTTCCACTACAAGTCATCAACTAGGACTCAAACTCAAGTCCTTCCACTGACAAAACAAACATTAACCACTAGACCAGACAAATTCTTTGGTCATATTATTAATATTATATTCATATTATTCATATTATATTAATATTATTAAAATTAATATTGTTAATATTATTAATGTTGTTAATAATAATAAGTATAATTAAAATCATAATAATACTAAAGAATTTGCTTGGTGTAGTGGTTAAATCTAACTTATAATCCCTTCTAACTTATAATCCAAAATCTAATAATCAACTATAT
>Ga0123342_1001873_pt1 | contig 35304 bp, 22 predicted proteins | sample Turbeawhitnodule_FD_89960 | JGI IMG/M metagenome (GOLD analysis project Ga0123342, IMG submission 89960) | Root nodule microbial communities of legume samples collected from Mexico - Turtle bean Mexico white nodule | ecosystem: Host-associated > Plants > Roots > Nodule | place: Mexico: Nepantla... | reverse complement strand
TCTGTTTTTCTGAATATATTCAAAGATGTTGTTTGTTATCAAATCTTAACAAACTATTAATTGCCTTTAAAGATTGGTCAAAGCATTAAAGACTGGAGCGTAAACAGTTAGAAACATTTAAAGCTCAGTCAAAACAAAAACCATTTTTTTGTTATGGTACCAAAACAAACAATCGGTTGTTTCTTCGAATCAATCGGTTGTTTTTGGTTTTAACAGCTCAACCATTTGAAAAATAGTTTTCAATCTTTTCTAAAAACATTTAAGTATAATACCATCGGTTGTTTCGACAAAACAATCGGTTGTTTTTCACTTAGTTTAAAAAACACTTTTCTTTTAAAAAGATTGAGAATGCCTATGCTTTGGATTTGATCAAGGGTGAATTACAAAACTCAAACTACCGCAGATCCTATCTAAGACAACTAAGCAACAACAAACACAACTCTTCAACATGCTTCAAAGAGTTTGGATTCTTCAAAGTTTGATCACCACTTGGTTCAACAAGTATATCACAAGTATCACTACGTCCAGATAAAGAAGATTCATGGTTATGGAACGACCCTCCATCATGCACTTTCTCGGTAAAATCTGCCTACAATAAGTTAGAATGGTGTTTGAATATCTTTGGAATCTAAACACTACAAGAAAAACGCGAATTATATACAGATCAAAATCCGTATATAAAATCAACATTACATACGGATTTTTACATACGGATTTAATTCCATATGTAAATTTTGGCACCAGAAAATAAAATTTAAAGTGAATGGGATTCGAAACCAGGTTCCTTCAATAACCAAAGAAAATTTAACCACTACACCAAGCAAATTGTTTGGTATTATTATGATTTTTATTATACTTATTATTATTAACAATATTAATATTAATAATATGAAAATAATATTAATAATATTAATAATATGAATATAGCTTATGACTTGATGTTGCTGGTTTTGAAGTAATAAATTGTCCAATGTGTTATTGCTATCAAACGTTATGTGTATACTTTGTATCTTTGAACTAGCTCAGAGGTGTGGAAGGAAGTGTTTTTTGGCGCATGTAAAGCTATAGTGGAGCAGTGCATAAGCTATGACAGAGGAGGATGTAGAGGAATAAATCTTTGAATGTAGTTGGGTTACGTTGGGAAGCAGTGGCAAAAGAAGGAGTGTCTGGCAGTTATACGAAAAAGCCATTTGGCAGTAGAGTAAAATAAAAGCATGAGCAAAGCTACAACGCAAGCAGAGGAAGAGGAATTTGGGTGAACTGGTTTTATGTAGGTTCTTAACAAGGCATTATAGATATTCTGCACATGTGGAAATTGATGGAAATAAGGATGGATGGAAGAACAAATGAAGATGAAGGAGGAGTGACATATGAGCACTATGTTACGACATATTAAAAATAGTTTGGGTAAGTAAGTTAGGTGGTAAATTCTATTTGCTATATGTGTTGTTTTTAATCAGTTGAATAACTTATGTAGTATAACAAAATCTTGGCTTGAAGCTGGGAAGGATTGTTGTTTATATTGTATGTAGTGAGAATTGTGAAGATATCAATATGCTATGAGAAGTTGAATTGTGCACAACAAGTTGCTGAAAATTCCACGCAATACAGGATTTCTTTTCAATGTTGCTAATTAGTCAAACAAGATGAAAGTATTATGCAGTGATTGGAGGAGGTTCCTACGGGTATGGACAACAAAGTATATTAGCGGTTGGAAATTAATATGCTTTTGGAGGGCTTACAAGTTGATGTAGTTCTTGAGTCCGATGGAAGAAAAGGAAATGATGTTCTTTGTTTAGCTTGTTTCAACTTCTTTTGTTTTAATTGTGATGTATTTTTCTTGTCAGGTTTAATAACTATATGAATTAATTGTGATGTATTTTTCTTGTCATGTTTAATAGCTATATGAATTGTATTTGGATCTTGGGCTTTATTTTGTAAAGGATTGAGTAAACAAAGATTAAATTAGTTAAAAATACAAAATTAAAGCAATTATGTACATTAAGTCCAATTTCTTATAACTAAAAAAAATTATTTAAAAACTAAACATAAAACATATTGAAACAATTTTCAATATACAATAAAGCTATAAATGCATGCAAGGAAAATAAAACTAAGAAAATAAAATATTCACACTAAAGATGAAAACAAGAAAGCAAACTTTCCAATAGATCCTAAAAATTAATCCAACACCTTAAAGAATAAATATAATAAAAAAATTTATTCCCAAACAAAAAATTAAACAATAATTAAAATCAAATTAGACTAGACTTTCAATGCTTTGATTGTCTTCCTATGGACATTAGTCTAGATTTTTTCATAATAGGTATCAACTTCCTTTTTTTTTTGTTTAATTCTCACTAAGGCAGTTTTTATTTTTATTTTTTGAACACGAGTTTGATTTGGTCCTCCGATGTTTTTGTTCTTTTTCTTTATTTTTATTTTTAATAAATTGCTTCATGTGGTGACATGTGATTGTTGAACTTTGGGGTGTCATCCTAGATGAGATGTCATAATTCATAGTAATGCCTAACATGAATTTTGTAAAAAAAAAACAAATCATAAATCAAGTACAGTGAAATTCTCAAAAGAATATTTATGATATTTCTATCAAGTATTTTAGGATTGTGTTTGGACTCAAATGCACATCATAAAAGTAAGCATTACCCCAAGTTTGACAAGTCTCTCAATTACTCTACTTAAAACACAACTAAAGAAAAAAAAAAAAACAAAAAACTTTTATTTAGCTTTTAAGGTGGCTAAGGTAAAGGTAGGATAAATAAATTTATTCAAATACATAAAACAAAGAGAAAAAAAAGAAACAATGGAGAATGAGTTAAAAAATAAGTAAAGATACATAACATTAAACTATAGTCCAACATTTACCCTTTTTTTTACTTTTTGTTCTTTTCCATCAATTTTTTATTTGGCTTTTTCATCATGCCACATATTTTTTTTATATTTTCTCATGGTTTTGTTTAAAACTACTTTTAGTCACCAATGCACCAAAACATCAATATACATCAAATCAAAATCTCAATAAACATTATTTTATGTCACATTCTTTGTAAACCTTTTTTTGTTTTAACTAAGAGTGATTGTGTTTTAAATAATACTCAGTCTTAACTAGGAGTGGTTGCATTTCAAATGATACCCAATCTTAGCCAGAAGTGGATATGTTTCAAGAAATACTTAGTCTTAACTAAGAGTGGTTGTTGTTCAATTAATACTTAATCTTGGCCAAGAGTAATTGCGGTTTAAATAATACTCAGGAGTAAGATACTCACTATCATCCATTACCAATTTCCATTTCATTTCTTCCATATATCTTGTGCTCTTGTTAAGATTTCATCTCCGCAACCACTCTTGATCAAGATTAAGTATTAATTGAACCACAACTACTCCTAGCTAAGACTTATAAGTATTTTTTGGAACATATCCCTCCTGACTAAGATTAAGTATTGATAGTTGTCGTTTTGCTGTCAAATTAATATGATTCTAGCGTAGACTTGTCCAACACTAGAGAGATGATAATATAATTATGGTCAGATGACCTCAAGTCGTCTCCCAACGAATCCAATAGTGATTCAGTTAACCGAATTCAAAATCTATCTATAAGCAATGAAAAGTTAGTAATAACAATAATAATAAAAAGGGGTTAAGATAGTTATGCAGAAAATATAAAAGAGATTTAAATAGAAAATAAAAAAGAAGTTGATCCCAAGTTCTTCCACCATTGAATTCTTCACAGGTTCTCTAAAGATTAATCATTTCTCAATCCTCAAACAGAGTTAAACCAGATTGAACATGCGCCAATCTAATTCAACTGAAACTCACCAGTAAAACATGTGTCTACTGGTTTAATCAATACCCACTTTGTTCCATGTGTATACTCCATGGGAATGCTTACCTCCTCTCTCTTGAATCATGCGCCCAAGAAATTAATTAGAACAATGCGAACTAACTAAGAAATCAAAGTTTAAGATAAAGAAGACTCTCAATCATGCGTTCAAGTACAACCTCTCACAAAAACCAGTTTTCCAAGAGATTAGACTATTAAAACAACTACTATAGAGAATTAAAAATCGAAACTTTTATGGAACAAAACCTCAGAACTCAATGGAGAATTACAAAAGAATCGGCCAAAAAGGTTTAGCCTTCCATGCGAAGGCAAAACAAAAGAATTAAAAAGAAGAAAATAAGCTAAGAAAACCCTATGAAGCTCCCATTTTCTCCTTGATGCTTGTGTCCTTTTATAGACTTTTCTGCTCCTAGGATCTTGGGAAAATATTGCAGTTTAGATTTTGTAAACAATTTCCACTTTCCATAATTCTTTTTATTTTGCAGAAGATTTGCTTCCAATTCTGTTTATGGGATCTTATAGCTTTTATTTTCTCTTTCTTCTCCTCAGAATTTGTTTTTTGTTTTGATTCAAAGAAGCAACTTGGACTTTTGCATATTTTACTCATTCACAAAGGTAGACAGACAACTTCATATCATTTACCCTAAAAACACAAAATTACCAAAAATAATAGTTAAGACCCAAATAAACCCAATTATAAGAATATTAATTAAAACAATGAATTTATTTATTATTATAGTCCAATAATCTATGATTAAGACTAGTGAGTGTGAATAAATATATGCTCATCAAGTATCTTTTATAATACAGTCATTATAGCTAAGACTAAATATTACTTAGAATGCATCCGGTACTAACTAAAACAAAAAGGATTTACGCAAAGAATGTGATCTAACAAAAATGTATACTTAAATTTTGATTTTATGTATATCGAGGTTTTGATGCATGGTAAGTTGACTAAAAGCACTTTGAAACAAAACCATGAGAAAAAAAAAATGAATATTATTATTCATGCGTTTTAAGATTTTCAAAATAGTAAAATAAAGAGAAAGAGATTTGATTTTGTAGAGTTTTGGATGAAAAATCACAACATTTTAGGGATTTGAAAGGTTTTAATCTGAATTATTTAGATTTTATTTGTTTATTTTTAAATATTATTTTCATAAATTTATTCAAATTTCCTATATTTTAAATTCTTAGTTTGGAAAATATAATTTAATTTCTAGCATATGACAAATTTATTTTCTAAATATCTATTTACAAATTTAAAATTTAATAGTAAACTTTATGAAAATAAACACAAATTTCTCTTTTTCTAAAAGAACGTTTTTCACCACAATGCATTTTAAATTATATGAAAATATTTATTATTCTTTTATCATTCCTCATGCAAACATACTTTCTTTCTCTCTTAAAACTTAATCTTTTTACGATAGAAAGCAAAGATAAAGTAACTTTTGTTTTTATTAAATCTCTATATACATCAAATTCTATTTCATTTTAAAATATTTTTTTAATCTCTAACACATTGACCCATTTTATTTATAGTATAAACTAATAATTTAATCTGATTTCAAACAAACTTTACATAAAAGTAAAAAAACGACATATGTTTTAGTTTCTACATATTCGGTCAAGCATGTTTAAACTCTTAATTCTGATAATTTTATAAGTTCTGTTTTCAAATTTTAAAAAACAAAAGGATATGGTCCTTTCTAAATTCATCTAAATTTGTCTTTAATAAGTTACAAAATTGTTTTTAATCCCTTTTATGTTTTAGAAAACATAGTGGCAAAATTGCACTATCCAAGTTGAGTTGGAGTTGGAAAAAAAAATCATGGTCTAACAGATTTTCCTCTAGATGTTGTTTTGGGGCTTGATGTTGTTACTTAGAAGTTTTCTCTTTTGACTATTGTGTCTGATGCAGATGTTGCTTTGGAGTCTGATGAGGTCCTCTCTTCAGGTGCTGTTTTGTTCTTGAAAGAATGTGAAATTGTAGCTAAGTACTTGACTGATGAAGCTGATATGAGATAACCTCTTATTGATAATGGAGATGATGTTGTTAAAACTACTAGGAGATATGAATATCCTAGAAAATGTTTTAAGATATTTGTTAATAAGACATAAGAGTCATTGACTCTATAGGCTCTATGAAGTTCTTTCTTAAAAGCTGCTTCAAGAATTATAATTCTTTCTTATGAGTTTTGGCATAGTCTTCTATACTTATTTTTTTTTCCTTTTTTAAATAATATTTTTTCATGAACTTCATTAAAAAGAAAAAAAGGTAATTAACCAGAACAATACTTTTTTTTTAAGTTTAACAACCACATTTATTTATGTAAATGTACAGAAAATTCGAATGTAGTTATAAATAAAAATACAAGGACTAAAGACATCTTTAAATGATTTTTTTTATAGACAATAAATAAAAAGAAATATTCAAGGAATTCTCAAACCCATGTATAAAAATAGATTAGATGCCTAAAAGTAAAACAGAAAATAGATCTAATACCTAACGAAAAATCACCAAAAAGAGAAGCTTGTAAATATTACTATACTCCTTATGAGTGAATTTTCTTTATCAGATAAACCTAAAAGCTTTTTCAAAACAGAAAACAACTACCCTGCTTAGTACCAGAAATTTTTTGAAACAAAACTGAGAGCAACAGCTGGAAGCAGAAGCTGAGATGAACTTAAATATTTTCCTTATCTTTAACTGATAATCGGTTAAATAGTTGAGAATCCATTAACTCTAATTTTAAACCAATTAATTTTACAACAGTGTTTAGAGATAGGTTAACATTATACAGTGATAATTTTCAACACTTGGTTTAAAACACCATCTTTTTTCTATGCAAATACCAATGTAAAATTGCTTTAAGTACTACATAACGTGTTTTACGGTCTGTTGAATGGAATAAACGTAGCAAGTTGTCATTATTATAGTATTAAATATTGTTCTTACATGGAAAATGAACAATGTTTACGCAACCGTTACCTTTCGAGCATGCTGCCAAGAAATGGAGTAGTGGAATGCATCATCTCCATAAATTTTCCAAACAATTTTTCCCAGAAAAAGAAAACAGAAAACCAAGGAAAACTTTCAAAGCTCCATTCAAATTTATCCCACCAAGTTATTGATGTATATATAACAGCATTTGCAAGAGACTCAAGTTAGTGCAATGCCTAAAATGATGATCACTACAATCCTAGTCTTCATCTTCGTCCTTCCGTTCACATTCGCTGAGCTACGCGTTGGCTTCTACACCTCAACTTGTCCAAGAGCAGAGAGAATTGTACGTGAAGTTGTGGAAAGCCATTTCAGCAAAGATGAATCCATTGTTGGAGGCTTGCTTCGTTTGCACTTCCATGATTGCTTTGTGAGAGTAAGACCTAACTATATATTCTCATTGCATATACTTCTCAATCGCACATGCTTTTATTGATGAAATCATGAATTAGGTTATAATTTCTTTGTGTTTGATGTTATGTCACAACCATGCTTTCACCCACTTGGACTGTGAAATTGAAATTTAAAATTTCAGTCAGAAAAAGTTCTGAATTCGCATATAAGTTGTGATAAATTCTTGATGATGTGAGTGATGTCACCATGATTGCAATTAGGGTTTGACCATCCTGTTCCATTTATTCGTTCTTTTTCTTGATAAAAAATATCATTAGAGTTAGGATAACAAAGACATGTGATATTTTGATGGAAAAAACAGATATTTCTAGAAACCCAGTTGAAAAGGTTTTCTTTTTTTAATCTAACAAAGAATAAAATAAACGAAATAAACTAAAGCAGAATAACTCAAAATTAGTTATAGATTATAAATTAGTTAGAAAACCAAGATGATAAGCATTAGTTTAAGACTTTTAGGCAAAATAACTCAATTATTTCAAAAGTTCTCCATCCCTTAAAATCAGTCAATATTTTATTACAAAATTATTTTTTCTTTTACTTTTAGTGTAGATTATTTTTCTCTATTTCTTAATATAAATCAATAATCTAGTAAAAGATTTTTTTTTCCTACTTTTAACTGCTGTTGTAATATGGGATAATTCTCTGTTAATTGTCAATGTATCATAACTGAAATAATTCTAAACATTTTGGTTTTAGGGCTGTGATGGTTCTGTACTAATAGATCCGACAAGAACCAGAACATCGGAGAAGAAGGCAGGGCCGAACCTAACTGCTCGTGGATTTGAGATCATTGATGATGCAAAAACGTGGTTGGAACAAGAGTGCCCTTCAACAGTTTCATGTGCAGACATCTTAGCACTAGCCACAAGAGATTCAGTGGAACTGGCAGGAGGGAAGTGGTACAGCATCCCCACAGGAAGGAAAGATGGTCTCTTGTCTGATCCTGCACTGGTCAACCTTCCATCGCCGTCACTCTCTGTGTCAGATGCTCTTCCATTTTTCACCGCAAAAGGGTTGACATTGGAGGACATGGTGACCCTTTTGGGAGGACACACCGTTGGTTTTGCCCATTGCAGTATGTTTCAAAACAGGCTTGAAGGAAATGGTGATCCCTCAATGGACCCTGCATTGGAACAAACACTGGTGCAAATTTGTGAGTTCAAAAAGAGACCTAACAGTGACCCTCTTGCGTTTTTGGACCAAAACACATCCTTTTTATTTGACAATCAATTTTACCACCAAATGATTCTAAGAAGAGGGGTTCTTCACATTGATCAGCAATTGGCTTTGGACCCACTGTCAAGAAACATGGTGCAGAATTTTGCAGCAAATGATAGTTTCTTCCAAGAGAAGTTTGCAAAGGCCATGATAAAGCTGGGGAGCATTGGTGTTTTGGATTCAACTGATGGTGACATTAGAAAGAATTGTAGGGCATTTAATATTCCTTTGTAGAATCAACTCTTTCATTATATTAAAGGAAATGCCCATGCAGGATGAATAAGAGCATATTTGAAAGTTATTTTTGTTATCTTTTAGTTTTAAGTATTAATTAATATTACAATAAAATTATTAAATAAAAATAATTTTAAAGATTAAAAATAATTAGTTAGTATATTGATTAAATTAGATATTATTTTAAAAACTAAAAAAATTATTAGTATATAAAGTAGTTTATATTATTAATAAATAATTTTTAAATTACTATCTAATGTTTTATATTATAAAGTTGGTAGTTAAATTCTTGTTAATTAATCACATATCAATTTAAAAACTAATTATCAATAGAAAGTAATCTAAATACCAATAATATGTTTAGTTTCTAAAATAGTATCTAATACTAATCCTATAAGAAAATTATGAAATAGAAACCAATTTTAAACAAAAAATAATTAGTTGTTATAATTACTAAATTAGAGACTAAAAAAAATTGGTTTCTAAATTAGTTTATATTATTGTTAAATAGTTTCTAAATTGGTATCTAATTAGCAACCAAAGTTTTTGCTACCAAATTTAGAATCTAAATAATTGGTAGTTAAAACATTGGTAACTAATTAGATACCAATTTATAAACTATTTTATAATAATAGAAACTAATTTAGAATTTTTTTTTTAATTTCTAAAATGGTATCTAATTTAGTCACTATAGCAACTAATTATTTTTTATTTCTAAAATTAGTTTATATTTCATGATTTTCTTGTAATGTAAATATATTTTTTTAAATTGATTTTCATTTAATGATTTTTTTAGTATAAATTAAAAATGAACCTAGTTTTTTTTTTCTTTTGGAGAAAAAAAAAAGAATAAAAACATTTGATAATGTAATTTGTGTTTTAGAAATCTAACATAGCTAAACCAACAAAAATGTATAACTTTATGGATATTTATAGATTTGATCAAAATAGTTAAGATGAGATTGAGTGTCCCACACGTTATTAAATTGAGATGTTTATATGTTTGTCTGGACAGCATTAACTATTTTTGTAGGTAGTTTTCTTTTAGGATTTTAGGAAGTCTAAAATAGAATCTTTTTACAGCTAAATTTTCGTTAAAGGGATTTGATATTTATATCAATGAATTAAAGTTTAAAAATGTGTATTCAAGAGATGAACATGAGAGATTTATTGTGACATTATATATGGTATTAAAATTTTAAAAATTAAGTTATAGTGAAGATAATTAATGTATAAAATTAAGAAAGTGATGTTATGTTAATTTTAAGTTGTTTCACTACAAGAAAGTACGTATTAGTTGTCACCAAAAGTGTTGATCATGGGATGAACTTTATTAGTGTTGTTAAATCTACACAAGTTAATCACGAGAATAATTAAAGATAGTATCAGTCAAGATATGTTAATCTATAACAATTCTAAAAATAACAAAATAGTAAAAATAACACAAGTTGAGACTCTGAATGTATTTAATGGATTTAAAAAATAACAATTAAGTATTATAAAAAACTTACTAAATAAAATTAATTTTAAAGATTAAAAGAATTAATTATTATACTAACTAAATTAGATATTATTTTATAAATTAAAAAATTATTTTTATTATTAATAAAAAAATTATAAAATAAATTTTAAATTGATATTTAACATTTCTAAATTAATATTTTTAAATTGGGTGACTTACATACATTGTACTGTTTCTAATTCTGATTTGGTCCACTTTCTGCTCTAGTTCTCTTGCATTTTTCACTCCTGCCAAAAACCTAACCTTTTTCCTCTTCTGTTTAACCTCCGTGAGATAAACACATTCTATCCGTTTGTTCTTAAGGAGGAGAAAGAAAAAGAAGTGAATAAATGAGAGTATTTTAGGAAAAGTTGAACAAATAGGAAAAAAAAAAGATAAAAAATTATATAAAGTATTATTTAACTTACGAAACACGAAGAATTAGAAGAATATGGAATGCCAAAAAAATTGAATGGATTTCGAATGTAATAAACTAGGAGGAAGATACAAAAGTTTACAAAAAAGAATCTTGACAAAAAAAAAAATAACAACTCAGATCACAACATCCTTATTTATATTTATAACTAACTAACTACTAATTGTTCTAACTATATACATTAAAACAGAAAAACAGAGTAACTTGCTAAAATAGTCCTCTATACATTAAAATGAGGAGAACGAGCTTGTGAAGGCCTTTGACATGCACGACATTCTTGGTGAACTCATAAACCATGTCTTAGAAAAACCAGCAAGGCCCTATAATATTTACATAAGCAATAAAGAATGTTGAATCTTTGGTGAAGAACAAAATCGTAAGAGGAGAAAGTGAACATGGAAGATGAGAGAACTGAACAAAATATTATTGAGTAGTAAAACCACATCAGTTACAGAAAACCCTAAAAGGAATCTTAAATACAAGGGTGCAAACAGTAGAAACATAATAGAAAAACTGGAAAGGGAAAAAAGCCCAATAGAGGCCCAAAAACCCCAAAAGCCCAGTTTTGACAGCCCCCCTCAAGCTAGGAATAAATATCTTTCATTCCTAGCTTGGAAAACAGAATGTTGAATTGAGTAGTAGGTAGAGGCTGGGTGAAGAAGTCTGCAGCTTGTAATGAGGAAGGAATATGGAGAAGTTTGAGAAGGCCTGTGTTGAGTTTCTCCCTGACAACATGGCAGTCGATCTCTATGTGTTTGGTTCGTTCGTGGAAGACCTGATTGTGCGCAATCTGGATAGTAGCTTGGTTATCACAATAGAGAAGGGCTGGTTGCTGATGTTGAATGTGTAAATAATGTCGCAGGTATGTTATCCATTGAATCTCACAAGTGGTTGCAGCAAGGGCATGGTATTCTGCCTCGGATGAGCTTCTGGATATGGTTTGTTGCTTCTTGGACTACCAAGATATAAGAGACTCCCCTAAATATACAGAAAAACCAATTATGGATTTGCGAGTTTCAGGGCATGTAGCCTAATCAGAATCACTATATGCCTTTAATTGAATAGGAGATTTATTGTGTAAGAATATACCTGTGCCCAGAGTTCTTTTAAGGTAGCGAAGAATGTGCGTTGCTGCCTGGTGATGCTCATTGGTTGGGTGTGAGACAAATTGACTAAGATGATTTACTGAGAAGGAGATGTCAGGCCAAATGTTGGTAAAATAAATGAGACGTCCTATCAGTCGTCTGTAAGCAGTGGATTCTGCATCTCCAAGGGAAATGCCTTTTGTGGCTAAGAGTTTAGTATTGTGAAACATTGGTGTGGGAGCAGGAGCACATCCCAGCATGTCAGCATCTTTGAGCAGGTCCATAATGTACTTTCGTTGACTCAAGTGAATGCCAGTGGTATTACGAGCCACTTCAATACCAAGAAAATAAGTTAAATTACCAAGATTTTTAATATGAAAAAAATTGTGTAACAAACTGGTGATGGTAGAAATCTCCATAGGATTAGTCCCAGTGAGAATGATGTCATCCACATAGACCAGCAGTGTCGTGGTGTGTTTGCCATCATGTTGCTGAAATAAAGAATGGTCAGCAGTGGAAATTTTGTAATTATGTGAAAGTAAAAAGCTTGAGAGTTTAGCATACCATTTCCTACCTGCTTGTTTGAGCCCGTAAAGAGATTTCTTGAGGCGACAAACAAGATTGGGGGAAGAGGTTTGAAAGCCTGGAGGCAATTGCATGTAAACTTCTTTATCTAGATCTCCATGTAGGAAGGCATTATTTACATCTAGTTGCTTGAGTGCCCAATTTTGAGCTACTGTTAGAGCTAGGAGAAGTCGTAGAGTGGTCAGCTTTGCTACAGGTGCAAAGGTATTTAAGAAGTCCAGACCTTCAATTTGGTTGTATCCTTTTGCTACTAAGCGGGCTTTGTAGCGTTCAATAGAGCCATCTGCATGATGCTTGACTTTATAGACCCATTTACACCCAATTGTTGTTTTTCCAGAAGGAAGGCTGGTTAAGGACCATGTGTCATTATTTTAGAGTGCCTCCAGTTCATCCTTCATAGCTTGGATCCAAGATGGGTGCAGGACAGCTTCTTCATAATTTTGGGGTTCCTCAGTAGAAGTAATTAACATTATTGTATTTTTGAAATACTTGGATAAGGAATTGTAATTTAAAAAGGAATGAATGGAATATTTAGTACTTACAATATTATTGTTGAGGTTGGGTACATCAAAATCTTGAAGGTAAGCAAGGGGCCTTCTGCTGCGAGTAGATCTTCTAGGGGAGACAGCTATAGTCTCACTTTGCTCAACATTAGTATCAATCTCAAGAGTATTATCAGAGGGATTGTTAGTATCATCAATATTTTCAGTGTGCATGTAGAAATCATCATGAGTCTAGGCATAGTTTTGAGTTATAGGTAAAGAAAAACTGTTTGAATCATTACTTTGAATGAGTTTTGAATGATAAGAAAAAGAGTTTTCATAAAAGATAACATTTCTTGACACATCTATTTTATGGTTATTAAGATTTAAAAACAAAAAACCTTTTGTGTTTGATTTAAAACCAAGGAAAACACCTGGAACAATGATAGTTGAAGAATAACACAAATATCCAAAAACACGAATAGAAGAGATATCACAAAGCTTTTTATGCAGTTTTTCATAGGGAGTGACATTATTAAGCAACGGAGTAGGAATACAATTAATGAGGAAAACAACATGTTGTACAACAAAGCACCAAAAAATAGCAAGAAGTTTAGACTGAAAAAGGAGAGCCCGTGTTACATTTAAAATGTGTTGGTGCTTTCTTTCAACAATGCCATTTTGCTCAGGTGTCTCAACACAAGTGGTTTGGTAGATAATCCCTTTAGAGGCAAAGTAATCATGCTTAAAAAATTCAATACCATTATCAGTGTGAATGGTTTTGACTTTAATAGAAAAATGATTTTCAACATATGCAACAAAACTAATAATACTACCCCTGATTTCATATTTGTTATGCATGGGAAAGAGCCAAATATATATAGTAAAATCATCAACTATAGTAAGAAAGTATTTAAAACCAAGCATTGATACAACAGAACATGGGCCCCAAATATCAATATGCAACAATTCAAAAGCATGAGCAGTTTGAGTATTACTAGGAAAGAAAGGAATTTTTCTTTGTTTTGCTTGATGACATGCATCACAAATATAATTTTTTGTCAATGTGAATGTTAGGATAATAGTTTTACAGAACTTTTAACCTTTCTTCTGAAGGATATCCCAATTTGAGGTGCCAAATATTATTTTGTCTTGCAGTACAACTCAGAATACTGCCATCAATCTTATGAGAACATATAAACCATCAACAATATCAACTGTACCAATCTTGTCTTTGGTCATGGAGTTCTGTTTCAAACACTCAGTTGGGGAAAAAATAAGTTCACATTTAAGAGATGCAGTCAATTGAGATATGGAAATAAGATTAAAAGTAAATTCTGGTACATATAAAACATTTTTAAGAATGAATTTTTCATTAAAGAAAATTGTGCCAGAACAAGAAGCAATAACACAATTCTCATTGGGAAGCTTAATAGTAATAGGTTTAATATGAGTATATGATGTAAAGTTAGACAAAGAGAAGCAAACATGGTTTGTGGCTCCAAAATCTAGTATCCAAGTGTATTCATTAAAAATGGAATTTTTGAGTTTATGGATATTACTTGTGATGGCTGGAATCTGATCCTAATGATTAGCAGAGATGGAACCAACCTAGTTCACTTGCACTTGATTGTTGGAACTGCTAACATTTTTCAAAAGGTCTGAGAGAATCTTATATTGATGTTGAGTGATGCGAAAATCTCCTCCACTATTCTGTTTATCCTGATCATGATTTTCAGAACTTTCTTCTTGTATGGCAGTGGTGATGTTGTTGAATTGAGGAGCCTTACCATACTAGGATTTATATCCAGGAGGATACCCATGTTTCTTGTAGCAAATATCAATAGTATGACCAGTTCTATTGCAGTAAGTACAAAATCTTTTACCATTGCCAAATTTTAGTCCTTTGTTATCTTGGTTAGGAAAACCATTTTTCTTAAAGCAAACATTTTCGGTGTGACCCAATTTACCATAAAACGAACAGGTAGTGTTATTGGTGTGAGTGACAGGGAAAACATTTCTAATATTAGCAACAAGAACATTACTATTAAACCGGCGTTCATGTTGAACAACTAGAGAAAAATTTTTGGTAACATCAGGGACAGGTTCCATGAGAAGAACATGAACTTTTATATTGTTATATTGATAATTAAGGCCACGTAAAAATTGCATGGCCTAATCCTCTCTTTTTCTTTGAGCAGTAATAGAAGGCACATTGCAAGAACATACAGGATCAGGCCTAAAATTATCCAATTCATCCCAGATTATCCTATGTTTAGTGAAAAAGTCGGAAACAGAAAGATCACCTTGATTGAGAGAGGAGACGTTCATCTGAAGATCAGAGATACGAGATAAATCCCCTTGTGAGAAACGATTCTTGAGATCATTCCAAATGTCTAGTGCTTTATCCATCCATAGGATGCTCTGGCGCATATGAACAGAGACCGAATGCACAAGCCAGGATGCACAGCCCCTTGTACCATTGATGAACTTGACTTTGTTCTTTGTGCTTAATGTAGTGATGACCGAGCGGCTCCAAGAATGATAATTGGTTGAATCAAGAACAAGAGACACAAGAGGAGTCGCGGGATTTTCACTGGGATGCAGATACAAGAAACTGTGGGTAGGATTTTCTCCTTCAGCAACGTTCTTGCTTTGATTAGAAATTGAAGTTCCACTCTGATTAGGGTTTTCAGCAGCCATTAAAGCACGAAATCACAAACTGCGGAAAAAAAAACTGTCAAAAAGGAAAAACAGAAAAACGTAAAATAAAGAAAATGAAAGAGAACAAATCTTGATAAAACGAAGGAACGAATTCAGAGCGACAGAGCTCTTCACAGTGAAGAGCTTTGATACCATCTTAGAAAAACCAGTAAGGCTCTGTAATATTTACAGAAGCAATAGAGAATGTTGAATCTTTGGTGAAGAACAGAATCGTAAGAGGAGAAAGCGAACATGGAAGATGAGAGAACTGGACAAAATATTATTGAGTAGTAAAACCACATCAGTTACAGAAAACCCTAAAAGGAATCTTAAATACAAGGGTGCAAACAGCAGAAACATAATAGAAAAACTAGAAAGGGAAAAAAGCCCAACAGAGGCCCAAAAGCCCAGTTTTGACACCCTGCAATGAAGACGAAGGTGTTGTCATACGCGACACTGTTGTTCAGTTTCTTCTTGTCATGGATCAGTGGCGCAAAGGAAGGGTTGTGTTGGCCAATGTGTTCAATGTGTACTCTGCTCTTCAATGTGTTGATCTTTTCCCTGGTTGTTATTTGGCTGCAGTTTGCATCATATTTTGGTTGGCCAATATCCACTTCATGTTGTATAGTAGGAGCAACAGTAGGGGTTTGGTTTAGCATTTGGAGATGTTGGAGCTGTTTTTTTGGGGTTCACTAGCAAGTGTGATCTCTTTATGGGTTGTCTCACCACCTATGTAATATAGACATTGATACAGATATTGATACGAAATGGACACAAACATGAAAATACGTATAATCGTAGTACACGGGACCACAAATCTATATATTATATAATTATAAATTATATAAATCGATAATAAAGATTTATATGCACAAGTATGTTTCATATTTTTTTGGAACAAAACAATATTTTTTACGATTGGTTCAAAAGGATTTGTTCTTCTTTTTATAATCATAATAAAAATTTATACAATAAGTTTGAGTTTTTAAAAAATTAATGTATTTTTATTTTTAAAATTATGTTAGAACCATATTAGAATTGTCATAAATTTAATAAATACTTTTTTGAATTGGACACTTCACTGATACATATCCTATGAGTGTCGAACAAGTATCGGTATGAGTCCAACACGAACACGTCATTTAAGAAGAATATACGAACCTCATAGCTCACGATGAAAGCAGCTAGGGCCATCTTCTTCTCAAGTCAAATACTTCTAAGCCGGAACCATGTTTTTTTCTCTCTCTTTTGTTTACTTCATTTTGGTTTTAAGTTTATGAGTGCATGGGCGTGAGTTCTGCTACTCCATTTGCAGCTGCTACTTTTCAGCACAGTTTCATAATTTTGCTTATGTTAAGGATGCAATTGTTTGTAATAAAAACTGCGTGCCCATTTGTTGCAATTGCATTTCCGTTTTGTACGTGTGAGTGCAGCTTTTTTTTGTCTTTTTACTGCATTTGAACAGGTTATTGGTTTTTCCTGCAGCTTTTTGTTTTTTCTAGTTTTCCATTATTCGCTGTAATAGAATTTGGTGGTTGTATTCTCTTGTATTCATGTTACATAGCATCTCATCTCTCACGTTTTGATTCTCCTGGGATATGCCACCCTCAAAATGTTTGTTGCAGCTGCTTGTGGGTAGAATTTTTTGTTTTTATCCATTTGTTTTGGAGTCTCTTCTGCTATGTGATTATGTTGCAGCTAATTGATTTTGTGGATACATGTTTTCAATTTGATTTGATCTGTTTGTTCATCTATTTTTGCCAATTTCAGTGATGTTGAACATTTGGAGTGGATGAGAGAGCTTATTCTTGTTGCATTTATAATACAATGGGTGCATCACTCATTGCCTTTTCTTTTCTTTTCTTTTTTTGTCTATTTAAGACTTTATCTTTTATATTTTTGGAGTTTCTTGGTGCAACTTCATAATTTCTTCTGTCACCTCTATGGGTCAGGGTCAAACGAAAAGACCATTTAATTTCATAAAAATATATTTTAGGTTGTGGAATCTAAAAATTGTTTTCGGATGTAGAAATACTTTAAAGATTTTATAATTTGGAATATATTTTTTAATAAACATATTATGAATTATAGAATTAAGAAAATACCTTAAAAGATTCTATAATTTGTAATATATTTTTTTAAGAATATATTTTGGATTTCTTAATCTTGAAGATATTTTTTAATATATAAGAATTTGAAAGTAATTTTTTTTATCTATTAGGGAAGTGTCATGGTTGAGGGGAAAAAAGTGCGTGACTAATATTATAAGAAAATCATTAAATAGTAAGTAAATTTTGAGACAAAAAATAATTAGTTGTTATATTAATTAAATTAGATATTAAAAAATTATTTATATTTAAAATGATTTCTATTATTAATAAAAATTTATAAAATAGTTTCTAAATTAGCTACTTAAGTTTTAACGACTAATATTTTAGATTTTGAATTGGTCTCTGAAATATTAATAGAGACTAATTTAGAATATAAAGTAGTAGGTAGTCAAAATATTGGTAGCTAAATGGTTAGATACCAATTTAGAGAGTATTTTATAAATTTTTATTAATAATCACTCTAGTGAATACCTTTTACCTAAATGTTTATGAACAAATTAGACACATATTACTTTAGAAATTCAAACCATCCCAAAAACTTTCTTTTCCAACAAAATATTGATCAAGAAAACAAAGCTTTGTAGCTAAACATGCAAAAACTAGAGCATCACACTATTAATGTAATGTTATTCATCCATTATTAAATGATTGCATTGTTTTCCTCAAAAAAATCTCAATATTTTTAATTTTGATTTGAAGTTCATCTCTTTCTCTTTCTTAGCTACTTCCAAATATTTTCTAAGTTCATTAAGCTCTTGATTTTGTATCTATCCATTTAAGAAAAAAGATGAGTCACATTAAGTTGATTCCATTCCAAGACCATGTATCCTCCTATTCTTAGTTATAGCTACATGACACTAGACATCTAACTCATTTGATGGAGGAATTCTTGTGCAGATGCACTTTGTGTTAATTCTTCAAATTTAAGTATTATGTTCGTGAACGTCAATATTTATACAAATATAATAATTTATATTTTTATTGATTTAATTAGTCATCACTCTATAAATTCATAGCATCCCAAAAACTTTCATTGATGAGCTTTGCAGCTAAACATGCAAAAAATCTGATTTTACTACTTTGAATAAACTTATGTAGTAATAAATAAATATTATGCATATAAAGAGTTGATTACACCTTATAGAGAGGTTGTAAAATAATAAAGTAATCACTCTCACAATTCTCAACTCTTCATTACAACATCCCTTTTCTAATGATATGCATCCTCACTCAAACGTTACTAAAGTATTTAACTTTAGTTACTAAAGCAAACAAGTAAATACAAGAGTTTAGAAACTAATTAGCCGAAAAATGTAGGTTTGTTTTTCATAAAATAAAAACAATATAGTTATTTATTTAGTTTAATTAAAATATTTAATTGCACATAGAGAATAAAAAAAAATTATTTTTATAAAAATAAAATAAAGTTTAGATTGTACAAAATGAGGAAAAAGATTAGGAGTGAGATGGACTTAGCCTCCATAAACCCAAATCTAGATTACTTGTTAGCATATGAATATGAATGGTTCTCTCCCTTCTCACACTTACTTGGACTAGTTAGCTGGAGAACCATGAAGCCCATGGGCTTAACAGATTCACTTGGGCTACCATACATTATTTCACTGACTGTTTCTTCGTGCACCTCCATATCTTCTTCTGACACCTCCATACACAACATGAAAATACATTTTTATCCTTCTTGTGCCACTCCCATAGAATAACTTCCGGATTATGTAATCCGAAAACGTATTTAAAAAAAGATTTCTGGATTACATAATCCAGAAGTTAAAAAAGATTTCCGGATTATGTAATCTGTAAATTAATCATGCATTTGAAAAAAGACTTCTGGATTATATAATCCGGAAGCTAATTACAAATTTAAAAAATGACTTCCGGATTATGTAATTCGGAATATTACAGAGGGGTAGTTTTGGAAATACAAAAATCTATGGAGATGAGAGAAGAAGGTATGGAGGTGCAGGAAGAAGCAGCCTATTTCACTTTGAGTGGCTCCCTCTTGAGCTGTATGGCCACTTGGCAATGGTGGATGAGAGAACTTTGTATAACCAAGGATCATAACCAGTTGAACCTCTAACACCACTTTGGTCATTAGGAAGAAAAACATTTTGTGAAGAATGATACTAAAAGAAATTATTAAATAAATTAATTTAAAAATAAAAATAATTAGTACTAATTAAATATTATTTTATAAACTAAAAAGCTATTAATATTTAAAATCATTTTTATTATTAATAAAAATTTATAAAATAGTTTTTAAATTGATATATAATATCAATTATCAAAATTTTAACTAATGGTAACTAAAATCTTAATTGGCAGTGATAAATTTGAATTTGAAAATTCAGAATAGAGTAAATAATTGCTGCATGGAATAATCACCATGGTAATACCATATCATCAGTACATTTTTTTTTGTTTAAGTCCACTTAAGAGATAATCATATACAATTAATATTAGTAGAGCATCATAATCATATACAGTTATAGTTATAGCACACAATTACTATTAACTAGAGCATTACACAATTAAGATTCATGATATATGGATATCTTCTCACAGTAACACATATTTAACATTACAGATGTGGTAATGACATAATAGAACGAGAACAATCGTTGTAATATATAGGGTAAAAAAGAATATATTACATCGGTTCTTAGTAACAATCGCTGTAATATTTTATTTTATTTACTCAGAATGATTCATGTTACATCGGTTAAACCATCTAATCGAAGTAAAATATATAGCCCATATTCAGACGTGGAAGGTTGTTCTAATTGACGGTGGTGTTGGACTGGAGAGTTTCGCCTTCGATCCTCACGGCAAAGGACCTTACACCGGCGTTTCCGACGGTCTCGAATCATCAAATGACAACGTTCTGAGAGTTGTGTGGATCTATTTCGATGCCGACCAGTTTCACGCCATTGTCTACGTAGCGACAGAGCTGTTCCTGGTGTGCCCTCACGTCAACTTTACGGAGTGAATGATATTCCTATCATCTCTATTTTTTTTTTTTCTCATGAGGACATATTTCTCTCCTGTTGCGAACAGTATGAACATGATCTACAGAACTATTAAGCTTGTTTTCTTTCATCACACGCTGGGAATATTACTGCCCCTACTGTGAACCACCAGCCACAGTCTCATCACAGTGAACCACCACCCAAAGCCATAGAACTGGTTTTATACTAAATATGTTTATGCTCCCCTTTAATAAATATACTAAAAAATTTTGGTTTTAGATTTTCTAGACTTGTAACAGACCAAAATACCTGGATCAGAACAGATTGTAGATTGTGTAACACATTTGATCAAAATATAATTGGAAATGATTCAGCTGATCATAGAGAATGAGGTTTAATAACTCACCTTCATCACCATGAACCTATAGAAAATGTATTCTTAATTTGGAATTCCTTCACCCATTTGGACCAATGCAAAATTAAAAACAATGGATCAGTAAACAATGAATCAATAAACTGTTAATAAGAAAAAATATATTAAAGTTAAAGGAGAGAATGAGACAAACACGAGAGAAAATAAATATCATAATATACTCTAAAACACTTTCACCGGATAATCGTGATTGAAATTTTAAATCTCTAATAATATGATAACTAGAAAAAAAATGTTTCAATTTTATTATTTTTATTGACTAAAAATTAGTCTCTAAAGCATATTAAAAGTAACTAAAAAATTAGTTTTTATAACTACAAAAAAAATTATGAAATAAAAATTAATTTTAGAAACAAAAAATAATTAGTTGTTATAGTAATTAAATTAGAAACTATTTTAGATACTAAATTCTTTTTAGTTTCTATTATTGTTAAATAGTTTCTAAATTTGTTTCTATTATTGTTAAATGGTTTTTAAATTGACATCTAACAAAACCAAGCTCTTAACTACCAATTATTTAGATTCTAAATTTGGTAGCAAACACCTTGGTTGATTATTAGATACCAATTTAAAAATTATTTAATAATAATAAAAACTAATTTAGAAACCAATTTTTTTTAATCCCTACAATGGTTTCTACTTTAGTCTAATTATTTTTTGTGTCTACATTTAGTTTCTATTGCATGATTTTCTTATAGTGATCTTAATAAGAAACTAAAATAATTATCTATAAAAAAAACAAATATTTTTTATAGTTATTAAAAATATGATATCTAATTATATATTATAAATTTTTACAAATAATAAAAACTATTTCAAATACTAATAATTTATAATTTATAAATAAACAGTGATTAATTATTATTTTTTAAAATGAATTAACATCTAATAATTATGAGTTAGTGATGACAATAATTTATGAAGTCGAATAAAACAATATAAGGTCTTGGTTTACTACATGAGGAAAATGATTTAGACTAATCATTTTAAAAGCATGTGTTGTTAGTAAAAAGTGTAAGCAACGCCATTGACGAGGATTAAGAAAGAAGAAATAGCAGGGAAGAAACAGTGTTGTCTTTGAGTTTTGAAGAAAAAAAAAGAGAGAAAGTAAGAAACAGTAAGAAAGAAGTTTGCATTGGAGAAAATGAGGGAAGAAAACGATGATGGTGTGAAAGCGTTGGAGTTTTAAGCGAAGTTGTGGTTTATTATAAAGAGTGCGCAGAGAGGCAGAGGCAGATAGCGTCACCATTAATAAATTATTGCAGGGTTTGAAGAGCAGCCCTTTGGAATGTATTCAATTGTTTTATCTTTCTTCTTCACTGCGACTCGCGTTTCCATGCATATCATCACATGCACTTGCTTGCCAAAATCCTACCTACTTCCCCTCTTCCTTTGTCCACATTTGGATTATTAACCCACCTTGCCATGCATGTGTGCCTTTTTCTTTTACCATTATCACTATTGCAACCTTTGAGATTGCTAAATTTTAACTTCTATCTATGCAAGTGGTGTTTAGAAAAGATCAAATCGAATCAAAATACCAAAGCAGTGAGTGTGAGATCAATGATGCATTCATTCCCAGTTATGCATAGGACAAACAGGAATGGGGTCCAGAAAATAAACCCATCAAAACCACTGATATGGGGTCCTGCTGTCACTTATCTTATCAACATATAAAAAGTTTGAGTCTTCAAGTGTATCCCTCTCAGTTATGTCTCATGTTTATAAGAGAATCCTCATCATTCAAAGAGTTTTTAAGAAATCCATCTACATGTAAAATTCTCAAAAAATCTATTAAAACATTAATCCTATACCATCTTCATTGTAGGAAAAAATACACGCGAAAGCAACACACAAATCAACTGCAGAAAATAAACAACACAAGATTTAACGTGTTTCGATTGCCAACTGCAACCTACATTCACACGGGCAACTATTATATTTTTATTATGTCTGGTTGCACACAATTACAAGTGCAATGATTTCTTTAAATAAAAATTATAAAAGAGACACAATGATTAACATCACTCACTGAATATGGTCTCTAGTCAGTTCAACCTAATTGGTCTTGACTTCATACCCAAGACTTCCTTCAAACAAAATACTCTAACACGTATAACAAAAATAAGAGTTTAATTCAAAATAAGTTTCCAAAATTAAAAAAGGAAGAGAATTCATTTTCTTCATGACACTGTTCTTCAACCAAATAACTTTCGTAATGTTATTTTGTTACTTCTAATAACAGTTAACAATTTTTTTATCGGCAATAAGTGATCGAAATCTCACTAAATCTCTTATCTATAGTTGCTTAGTGAGTCTTGAGGAGATTGAATTTTCAGAACCTCATATCTTCGTCTACTATTTAGTCTTTCACTTATCCATTAAAGTCTATAAACCAGTTAAATAAATAATAAAATAATTGGTAGTTAAAGTGAATTAGATGTTAATTTAATTTTTGTATTAATAATCAATATTTTAAAATATTAATATTTTTTAGTTTATTATATAATATTTAATTTAATTAATATAATATTTAATTATTTTTTAAAATTAATTTTATTTAATAATTTTTTTAGTGTATTTTTTCTCTAAATTCCAATTTAAAATTAATCAGTGTCTTTAAAATATTATTTTTTCTGCATTACATAACATAATATAAGCTTCTTATAAATAAATTTATCATATATATGTAAAAAAGAATATAATTAAGTATTCCACCAAACACCTCAAGCTCTTAGGAGGCATAATCCAATATAATATTTCAAAACCAACTAATTAATATATATATATATATATATATATATATATATATATATATAAATAAGAGATTCATTACTAGCAGACCACCTATATGTTAATAAAATAGAAATTTACTTTCTTCCAAGATATATAGTCACTATTTTTTCTTTTTACATAGAAATTTCAGAATTCTGTTAGAATATTCATAATTTTTTTATTTAAATTTTATAAATCACACACATAGTCAAATATATAAAATTCTATTAAAATTATTAAAGTGATTTTTAATGTTGTAGAAAGTATATAAATCTTATGTGTTAATGCTTAAAATATTATTTCATAAATATTTCTGTTCACATAAATTTTCTAAAATAACCTTTATACAAGTGATTGGTGATGATGGCCTTAGGGAGCCATGAAACCATTAAATGTTAGATTTCACAAACAAGTAAAGTCTTGAAGCAAAGTTCATCGGTTTCAAGAAATACAATTAACATCGTCATCATTTTGTCTCAACATATTACTCCATAAAGTGAATTTTTTCAGAGAAAATAAGATCTTGTAGCTCATTTAGAACAAAAGTAGATACACATTGTGGAATACAACTCATGGTCCTATCATGAAAAATGATATTCTGATTAATTTATGAACAGCAAAATTTGTTTGTCTCCTTGATAAAATTTCTGATAATATTTGAATTTCAATAGTGAGATTCATTCCCATTATCTTTCTTGAAAAATTTCTTGGCATGAACACAAATGGTTCCAACATGTGTCCATAATTGAATAACCGACCTTTATCCCTATCGCCATGATAATGCCACGAGTTTGGATATCTAATTTGTTGTGAATATTTAATTACATGCAATTTTTTTTCTGAAAAAAAAAGTACATGCAATTTCATTATTTGAATAGTTTATTTTTATAATTAATATTACAAGAATTAATGTTATGACGTCTCCCTCAATCCGTGTCACTTTTACTCAAGTTTTATAGTCCACCTAACCACTCAAAATATTAAAATAATGGCCATTTTTTTGTACCAATAAGTTTTACGTGTAGCCACCTTATACTTAAAAAACTTATATATTGACATGTTTATTTCAGTGCAAGTTTATTTTAATAGAGTTGTGATATATTTTTTTAATCTTCTTAATAATAAATTTCCGCAACAGAAAATTTAGACTCGAATTTACAGATTTAATTTCCAAAATTCCACTAATGTAGTTATATACAAGTCTTATGGGTATGACTTTCTTTCTTCTTTCTGTTTTCATTGATTGTGTAAAGTTTAGGCATAAATTTTTTTCGTTGTAATCTTTTTATGGTAATATAGAACGAATGTTCTTACCATCTAACATTATTATAGTTTTAGATTAGAAATTAGGTTCATTAAATTCAGAATGTGAAAGGGCTTGTAATAACTCGTAAATGATGTTTTCTATTTTATAATTCAACTAGATGTCAAATTTATGAATACTTTTTTGGTTGTTGAAAATGCTTATTTTTATATTGTCTTTTGCATTGATTTAAATTTCAACAAAATGAAATAACAAAGTTAAACCTTCTAATATTTGTTCAATTTGTACGTGTGAAAAATTCGCATGTTCTTAATAATTAAATTATGTTAAGCAAACTTAAAAAGGATAATTCAACCCTTTCAAATATGGTGACTATCTTTTTTTTTTTTCTTGAACCAAAAATGACGATTTCCATTAAAGGAATGATAGTTTTACACCCTTCAAACTTTATTCTCTCATTTAACAACTACTTTTATTAATTTTTTATTTAATAATTTAATAAAATATTTTAATTAAATAGCTTAATTTAATATATTATTATTATATATAGTCGTTTAATAGATGGAAGATGTTAAAATAGTTTTTTTCTTATCATTAATAATTAAGTGACGGATTTTTGCTTTGAGGAATTATTCGTTACCTTTTCTATAGTAATAGCATTTCTCTAACCTTTAAAAAAACGATTTTGAAAAAATTGTATTAACGTCTAAGTGTGTTATTAAATAAATAAACAAAGATTACTATTTTTAAGTAGTCGTTTAATTATTAGTTAACTAGCTCAGGAAGTATAATGTTCTCACCATCATGCTTAAATTATTATAAAATTAAAGTAATCAATAAGTGTGATTGAGATAGTCACATTATAAATAATCATATTTTTAAATGTATTATATATCCTTTTTATAAACATTATGCGACTATTTACCGTAGTCGTCTTTATAAATTATATTTAAAAATGCAGTTAAATAATTAATAGTCGTCTTCTTAAATGTTGGATATAAAAGTGCGTTGAAAACCGTCGTTTTAAGTGAAAATAATCATTATTTTTTAATATTTATGCACTAGAAATTATTTTTTATTAAAATATGAACTTATTTGAAGAGATGATTGTAAGTGTAATTGTGAAAATAACATTTTTTTATATAATTTTATTATATAATTTGATGATTATATATAATATTCGTTATAAAAAAAATTGTATATTTTTTCTTCTCGTTTAGAGGACATAAAAAATGAAAAGAATGATATGATAAGTAGACATTTTTACATGTAATTGGGAACATACACGAATATTTTGATTAATATAGATTATCCATATATTTTTCTTTCTAGAAATAAAGGAACATCAACATAGTGAAGGATTTATGTTAACTGCAGCAGAGAGAAGTTTAGTGAGTTGGAAATATAGAAAAATAGGTTTATTATGAGTTCATACCGAATGGGATGAGAATCTAGAATATGGTGGAGGTTTTGACATGGCTTTAATGGTAAGGCATATGAAGGAAGGCACGAAGGGCAGTGAGGTAATTTAAGTGTTGAACATTCTCCACCTCTTTATATAAACCTTCCAAACTCCAAAAGCACTGTTACTGTATTCCATGTACTTTATACATATCTCTTTATATTATTTTACCTAGGTTTCATCATCACCTTCACAGACATTTTCTTTATTTCTTCTGCATTGGAATGGAAGATGAGCAGGGGCAACATCAGCACCACCACCACCACCAACAACAACAGGAACCCAATACTCCAAACCCACAAGCCTCCGAGAGAAGTGAACCCGTGAGGTCAAGATGGACTCCCAAGCCAGAACAAATCCTTATTCTCGAGTCCATCTTCAACAGTGGCATGGTTAACCCCCCAAAAGATGAAACCGTCAGAATAAGAAAGCTGCTTGAGAAATTTGGCACCGTTGGTGATGCCAACGTCTTCTATTGGTTCCAGAACCGCCGCTCTCGCTCCCGCCGCCGCCAACGCCAGATTCAGGCCACCCTTAGCCAAGGCGGCGGTGCAAGTACTAATCCATATCAACACCACCATCCAAACAACCCTGCTCTCGTTGCAAACATGGCTTTTGCTACTGCTAATTCCTCTTTCCTCAACCCCTCTTATGTACCTGGTTCTTCCTCCTCCTGCGCTGCCGGCGGCACTGGCAGTGGTGAAGAAAGCTTGGATGATTTCTTCTCCCCGTCTACTCAAATGGGTTTTCCAGGAATTGATCATCACACTTCTGCTGCATCATCATCAGTTTTGTACCCTCTTGGACCTTCCAATTTGAACTATCACTCTGGTAATTCATGGCATCATACTAATTTGCTTCCTTGTTGTGCAGTGTTTAGTGTTCAGTGTTCATGGTTCATTCTATTAATTTCTTTCATTTTTTGCTAGATCAGGTAAAAATGCATTAACAGGAATTAAAAGGGACCTTGTTTAAACGTGTGACGACACAATGATGAAAATACTTCGGATTTGTGTTGTGTTTTTGGTTCAAGAAAAACAAAATCTGTTTTTCTTTTCTCTTGTTTCGTTATAATGTGCAATGTTTTCTCCACATAAGTCCTCAACGGTGGTGTCACGACAAAGCCACTTTTTTAAGGCCAGGTTTAGGCAAAAAAAATGGGTGCTAGATTCTAAAGCTTCTATTAAAGTGTTTTATTAGTTTATTGCATTTTTGCGTATGCAAAAATTCTTCTTTTTCCCCTGATTAGGTTTTGTGGGGGGGACCATTGGAGAAAGTGGTCATCTTTTTCCTGATTTGACAGTTCCTTCGATTGAATTGCATGAAAATTGTACGTTCCGGAAAATCATGAGGTCGCTTTCGTGTTGCAGTTTCTGTTCCTCCCTCTTTCTTTCTTCCTCATTTTTCCCCTGGGTTTCTTCACAACGATTTCCAAACCCTAGACATTTCGATTTACCTTGCTCCAAATCGATTAAATCTCTCACTTCCTTCTTCTATATATAATCCTTGAAAAGGAATCAATGATGTTCTTCATGTTCTTTACTATACAATATACCCTTCATTATATAGGCGGTTGCTAAAGAAACATCATGGTTAATGTACGAGTAATGTTCAGTCTGTTGTGTCACCCTCACTACATTATGTTATGATATATTTCTTTAATGTATTACATTATATATATATAGTAATTCATACAACATTATGTACAACAGTACTTTTTTATATATATCTATGTAGCCACTGTATCTTTTGTTTACTACTTATTTTTCTTTCTTTCTCTTGACTGCACAAAGTAATTATGATTTTTTAATGGGATAACCTTGCCTTCCTTTACATTACTACCATTTCTATTTTCTTTTGTGGGATAAACATATGTATCTTTCTTATTTTGCTTTGATGAATGGCAATGGTGGATGGGTTATTTAAAAAAAAAAAAAAGACATGCATATTTGATGTTGTAATTTTTGTTTTGTTTTGTTGATTTTTGGGATATAGGATTTGGGGGAAATTCAGGAGTCATCACGGTGTTCATCAATGGGGTTCCAACAGAAGTTCCAAGGGGGCCAATGGACATCAAAACAGCGTTTGGTGAAGATGTAATGTTAGTTCATTCCTCTGGAATGTCACTTCCCACCAATGAGTTTGGTTTCTTGATGCTGGGATTGCAGCATGGTGAAAGCTACTTTGTGGTTAGAACTTTGCTATTCTTTCCTCACCCACAACTTCTTTTCTGAGCAAACTTCATTATTGATGCAATGTTTATGTTATCACTACCACCACTATTTACAAAACAAAATACAACCATTATCTACTTAATTTAACTATGATTTTGACTTTAATCCTTTCTATTGATTGTAAATAATTGTGGTTAATTATTATCCTTTCTAAAATTTTAATAAAGACCAACATGTGATTCCTCTAGTATAAATTTATTGTTGTTTTCTCTGTGAAATATAATTTTGGGAAGCTATTTTCTCTCCACAATCAATCATATATTTTTGTGATTAAGACTATTGAATTTTGGTTACAGGTTTCAAAGCAAACACAAGTATGAATGGATCAAGTTAATAGCATTGGAGCAATCGAAGCTTGTGTTAGATGTTTCTCCTATAAATTGTGTTCTTTTTTCTTTTTTCTTTTTTCTTTTTACCATTCCCGTAATCTTTTATATGTGGTTCAAATATTAGAGATCTACTATGTGATTAGAGAAGTCCATATGTATATCTATTTAACAATTATATATACTTTCTTTTCCTGGTTTTAGGTCAAACAGATATAGTGCTATAATTTTATATATTGTTGAAAGCAATCTTTAGAATGCACATCAATATGGATTATGATTAATGTAGTGAAATTTTAAAAAATAAATAAATAATTTAGAACAAAAGTGACTCAGTCAAGACATTTTTATCTCTTTCTTTTTAAAATTCACACTATTTTTTCTTAACACAAACTCTTTTAAACTTGCAAGTGAATGTTAACAATAAAACCGAAAATATTGATTTCTTGTAGAATTAGTGATTAACAGTGATGCTATATTGGTTTTTCTCTAATTCGATTAGAATAAAAAAAAATATTCTTCACTTATATACTACATACGTTTCAGTTTGTACATCACTAAAATCACATTACTAAAAATAGCAGATTCAATCAATTGTCCTTTATAAGGAACACGAAGATGAGTAGGAAAGAGGGAGCGAAGAAAACTTAGAGATAGATGGTGTAACCTACTGTGGGAATCAAAAGTAATTCCAACAACACAATATGATGGTTGGAAAGTGTTTAGAGATAGAATTCCACTAAGGCTGTGTTTGGGTTAGGGAAATGACGTGTGAGGATTTGAGAGAGTGGGTGTATGAGGATGTGACAGGAAAGTCAAAAGAAAGTGATGTGTTTGGATTGAGGTATTTTAAACGGAATGTTTGAAGAAAATTTATAGGAGTTTGTGAGTGATGTAATGGCTGTGAGAGAATTTTGATTTTTTTTTAAAGGTGTACAATGTTACTTTACAAATTTATCCTTACCTATTAAAAATTTAATAATGAAATGAGTTTTTTTTGTTCAAAACATATTCATAAATTTAAAAATTATAAATAGAAAAAATAAATAAGTATTAAATATAAATAGGTATAATTAAAAAAAATATGTATTCAACAAATTAAATAAAAACAGGACTTCACGTAATTTCTTAAAATATTAAACTTGTATTATAAAATTAAAAAATAAATCACATCTTATATAAATAAATAAAAATATTATTTTTTAATATTAAAAACCCTGTAATAATGAAAAATAAAAAATACTACAACAAAAAAAAATATAAGGTAATTAACAATAGAAAAAAATTTCATGAAAAACTATAATTAAATAAATTATAACTCATAAACATAATAATTATACACAAAAATATATTAATATAAACACAAGAACAAATTAAATAAAAACAAAAATTTAAATAATTTCTTAAAATATTAAACATATATTAGAAAAATAGAAAATAAATCACATCTTATATAAATAAATAAAATACTAATTTTTAATATTAAAAGACCTTACAGTAATGGAAAATAAAAAAAAATACTATAACAGTAGAATAAATGAGGGTAAATTCAGAAATGACACATGCTGACGTGATTTTCCCTCTACATTTCTTTATTTTGAGGGGAGAGGATATTTACTGTTCACAGGTATATCCACTTCTTCTCTTCTCCACAAAACCCTAGATCCAAATAGCTAATATCCCCTCACTTCTTTGTCTATGAACAGTACATCCACAAAAGCAAACAAACCTCAAAAGTAACCTTATCCATAGGGGGTAGATTTACCTAGTTCTCTGCTTGAACTGTGTCAGGAGGAACATGAAACTGCAACACATATGTTTATTGAATGTAGAGTATCCTATAATATTGGGCTTATGTGTGATAACTGGATAGGTGTACAATTTATGCATCATGAAAATCTAATCCTGAACTTCCAACATTTTCACCTAATAGATTTGACTGAAAAACAAAATGCAATTTGGAAAGCAGTATGGTGTTATAGGACAAAGTTGGTTTGACAATTAGAGTGTTATGTTTTTCTCTTTAGTTTGACAGTTACAATGTTCTGTTTTTCTGTTTTCCTATTGGTAGGAAGCTGTATAGATAGCTATATAAGGCTGTTATGAGAAGAGAAAAAACATAGAAAAAAACTTCAATTGTAATTCTTGAATTCTTCCTTTTAACTCAATACAAATCGGAATCCATTCTTCCACTAGAATTCCCTTCATTTCCTAAATTCTTCGAGTGACCTTAAGCTCCTAGAATTAACTACATCAGTGGTATCAGCTGGGCAAATTCCTATCAAGAGTATGGCAGAAGCAACACGTTTCAAGCCGCGTTACATGAATATGAAGACTGTCTCGCAAGATTGGAAGCAAGATTCATGGAGATAATGACCTCCATGAGACAGACGCTGGACTCCGCTGTGGCCGAACGTGTTCAAGAATGTTTCAGACTCATCTTGCTGGCCCAGATTTCCAGTCAGCGCAACCACACTGCAGTTCTTCCACTTATTCGTGTTGAACAAGATTGGCCTGAATCAAATTTCCCCACTTTAATTGTGATGACATGAAGCAATGGATTTATCGTTAGGAAACTTACTTTGCCATTGACGGTACGCCTAAGGAGGTCAAAACAAAGCTTGTCGTTGTTAATCTTGAAGGCAAAGCTTTACAATGACACACATCTATGGTGTAATCTTTTTCCTTGGACAACCTCCCTGTTTGGACAGAATTTAAGGCAGTGTCGGCAGAACAATTCAGAGGTATTTACGATGACCCAATGGTGGATCTAATACGCCTGTAACAAACCGGATTGGTTGTTGAATATCAAGAAAAATTTGAATTAGTTGTTTCTAGATTACACCTATTCGAAGAATATAAAATTAGTTGTTTCTTGAGTGGGTTAAAACATGACATTCAGATGATGGTTTGAATGTTCCAGCCGACCACCGTTTTGAAAGCAGCACAACTGGCAAAGTTATATGAATCTGCGGCAACCTCTGCCTCTCCACCTAAACAATTCTTGAAGTTTCCCAAGAACAGTGTTGTACCCAAGCCACTCCTATCTCTTCCTTCTTCCAACAAAGGGGATTTTACATCTACCAAAACTCGAACCCAACTCAATCCGCAACCCTACAAAAGCCTCACACCTGCGAAGATCTAAGGGTCTTTGTTATTTCTGTGATGAATCTTTTACGAACCCATAAAATGTTAGAAATTCATGTGTTAGAAGTCAATGATGATCGGTCATCAGATTTGGAGGAGGAGGATTCATCTCCCAATTTTCTCACAGATCCTGAACAGTCACTGGACCCTCACATTTTTGTTCATGCTCTTACGGGTGTTGCAAATTTTAAAATTATGAGAGTAACGAGTTATTTCAAGAAACGACCAATCCATATCCTTATTGACAGTGGCAACACTCACAATTTTCGTAATGCCCAATTGGCTACAAAAATGGGTTGCTTACTTGAAGAAATTTCGCCCTTGAACGTGGTGGTTGCAGATGGGACAAAGGCACTATAAACTCTATGGTAAAACAACTTTATTGGACCATTCAAGGGACTGCTTTTACTTTTGATATGTTATTACTTCCTTTGGGTTGTTGTGATCTAGTCCTAGGTATAGAATGGTTAATCACCTTGGGTGATATTACTTGGAACTTTGAAAAGTTGATTATGCAGTTTTTCGTTAAAGGAATGAAATTTGTAATGTGTGGGTCTTCTAAAGAAGGATTGAAAACTGTGCGAAGAAAACAGTTGGAGAAAATAATTGATTCAGGGGTTCATATATCTATGCTTCATGTATGTACTGCACAAGATGTTACACTGCTGCATTCTTTAACAACTCATGCTTCTTCTAGTCTAGAGATTGCACAAATTGCTGAATTGTTGTTGCAATTCCAAGATATCTTTTTAGAGCTAACCACCTTGCCACCAAACAGAGTTGGGCATGCCCATCGCATTCCCTTAGTCCATGATGCACTTCCAGTAAACAAAAGACCATACAGATATGCTAAACAACAGAAATATATTATTGATAGATTGGTTCAAGAGTATCTCAAGAGTGGGGTTATTCAAATCAGTAGTAGTTCTTATGCGAGTCCAGTCGTTTTGGTGAGCAAGAAGGATGGTACATGGAGATTATGTGTTAACTATAGGGACCTTAACAAACAAACTGTAAAGGACATATTTCCTATACCTCTTGTGGGTGACCTCCTAGATGAGGTACATGGATCAACTCTCTTTTCAAAAATTAATCTCCGAGCTGGTTACAATCAGGTAACTGATGTCCATAAAACAGCCTTCAGGACTCATGTTGGACATTTTGAATATTTGGTTATGCCATTTGGCCTCACCAATGCTCCAACAACATTTGAAGGGTTAATGAATGAGGTATTTAGCAAATTCCTAAGAAAAATATTGTTAGTATTTTTTGATGATATCTTGATTTACAGTGCAACATTGAAAGATCATGTGATTCATCTAGAACAAGTGTTGATGACTATGCGGCAACAATCTCTATTTTGGAGTGGAACAAGTAGAATACTTAGGTCACATTATTTCTAAACAAGGAGTAGTCACTAATCCAAAAAAGATTATGGCTGTACAGCAATGGCCAATGCCCAAAAGAATTAAACAGTTGCGTGGATTCTTTGGGCTAGCAAATTATTACAGAAGATTTGTGAAAGGGTATGGAACTATTGCTAAACCCTTGACAAATATGTTAAAAAAGAATAGTTTATGTTGGTCGGTAGAAGCTAAAGCTGCCTTTCAAGATCTAAAAGCTAGTTTGGTAAGTGCACCTGTTCTTTCTTTACCAAATTTTTCTAAACCATTTGTTGTTTTAATGCCTGAACACTATCCTATAGCCTTTATTAGTCGTGCCTTGAATTTACAGCAACAATCTCTTTCCACTTATGAAAAAGAATTGTTAGCCTTAGTTTTGCAGTACAAAAATGGAGACATTATTTGCTTTCTTCTCACTTCATTATAAAAATGGATCATAGAAGTCTTAGTACATATTGAGTCAACGATTCACCACACCTTTCCAGCAAAAATGGTTGGTCAAACTCATGGAGTTTGATTTCTCTATTGACATCAAACAGGGTCATACAAATGTAGTTGTAGATGCTTTATCTAGGAAGGATATAGTGGAAAACATGGCTATCACTTCCCTTACTCCTAACACTGACTTAATGGACAAAATTATATTGTCATGGCAACAAGACATATTCTTACAACAACTTATACATGATATCCAATCTATGGCAGCCACTCATAGACATTATACATGGCACCAAGGTATTCTGTGTAGAAAAGGCCGATTAGTGGTGGACAAAGATACTGAGTTGAGAAGGGATATTCTTCTTTGGTTACATTCTTTTGCTCTGGGTGGCCATTCAGGTAGAGATGCTCCTCTAAAAGAACTGCAAGCTGTCTTTTATTGGAAAGGAATGACAAAAGATGTCAAATCTTTTATTATGCAGTGTGAAATCTGTCAAAATGCAAATATGATGCAGCTGCATCTCTAGGACCGTTGCAACCTTTACCTATACCTGGAAGAATTTGACATCATATTACAATGGATTTTATAGAAGGACTGCCTTCTTCAATGGTAAAAATGTCATTTATGTGATTGTGGATAGGTTGAGCAAATCAACCTACTTTATGTCTTTAATGTTAAACCAAGTGGTGTTCAAGCTTTGAAGAATCCAAACCCTTTGAAGGATGATGAAGGCTGGTTGTGCTTGCTGTTGCTGAGGTGTCCTTTAGATAGGATCTGGGGTAGATTAAATGTGTAATCCACTCTTGATTGAATACAAAGCATAAGCACTCTTAATCCTTTTAAAAGAAAAGTGTTTTTCAAGCTAAGTGAAAAACAACTTGTTATTTTGTTGAAACAACCGATTGTTTTATACTTAGGTGTTTTTTTAAAAGGTTAAAAACTGTTTTTATGGTAGACTTGCTGTCAAAACCAAAACAACTGATTGATTCGTGGAAACAACCGATTGTTTGTTTTGGTACCATAACAGAAAAATGGTTTGTGCTTTGACTGAGCATTAAATGATTTTCCAACTATTTACGCTCCAGTTTTTAATGCTTTGACCAATCTTTAAATGCAATTAATAGTTTGTTAAGATTTGATAACAAACAACAACTTTGATATATACAGAAAAACATATTTGAGTTTTTCACTGATTT
>Ga0123342_1001872_pt1 | contig 35311 bp, 17 predicted proteins | sample Turbeawhitnodule_FD_89960 | JGI IMG/M metagenome (GOLD analysis project Ga0123342, IMG submission 89960) | Root nodule microbial communities of legume samples collected from Mexico - Turtle bean Mexico white nodule | ecosystem: Host-associated > Plants > Roots > Nodule | place: Mexico: Nepantla... | reverse complement strand
TTATTATTAATATTATTTATATTATTAATATAATACTAATTATATTATTTAAATTATTATATTAATATTAATAATATGTATAAATTAGTTATGATTATTATTATTTATGAATATGAATTATGAGTTTATAATTTTTCATATTATATTAATATTTTTAATATTGTATATATAATTATTATGATAATAGTTGGTAGGTAATAGAGATCAGTGGGTGATAGTTGGTATGTAATAGAGATTCGTGAGTAATAGTTGGTAGGTAATAAAGATCCGTAGAGAAAAGTTGGTAGGTAATAAGATCCGTAGGTAATAGTTGATAGGTAATGCTGAATTTACCTACGGATTCAGAATTCGTGGGAAATAGTTGGTAGGTAATGCTGAATTTACCTACGGATTCAGAATTTGTGGGTAATGTCCGTAGGTAATAATGTTCGTAGGTAATATTCGTAGGTAATGCTGAATTTACCTACGAACTCATATCCGTGGATAAAAATCCGTAGATAATACTGATTTTTTTTAGTGTTTTTATAGATTATCACGGTATAAACTTTTACATTATTATTAATAAGTTAGAAGCCATTTTAAAAGTGCCTTTTAAATTTGTTATTATAAAAAATAAAAAATTTAGTACAGTGAAAATTATGATTAAATAATAATATAAAACTGTGAAATTATTTATGCATTCCAATTAAACTCTTATTTGAATATTCATTTATTTGGAAATATATATTTTTGGAGTAAGTACTACATGCACAGTGAATATAAATAGATCATTGGTAATTTTATTGACATTCATGCTCGTGTGTAGGATAACATATTATGGGTGGTCCGATAACATCCCGATAGCGGGTGGTCTAATAAGGCCAAATACTCGTTAGGATAGGCTCAAAATGGTTATGATACCACATTACGAAATGAACTTTAAGCCCAACTCAATCTCATAAAACTGGTTCATGGGGTGAGACTTGCACCCACTTATATACAATGATATGTCCTCATCTGTAGTCGTCGTGAGATCTCCAAAAAAAAATTTAATATATTTTTTCTTTTATGAAAATATTTGTTGGAAGTTTCTCCAAAATGACTAATTTTAATAGTTTAAAAGTTACTCTGAAATTATTTGTTTATTGACTGAGTGTGTTTCTAACTGTAATTGTATATATTTTAAACTCTTTTTTTTTACTGCTTTAATTTATTTTTATTTAATCATTTATCTAACTCCCATTCTCAAGAGTTATATATGTTTTAAATGAAAACCTATGGACACACTATATGCAACCATATGTATCGTTGAAATTTGATCTTTTATCAAGTCTCTTTGTTTTTGTACTTTCCTTGAAGTAATCTCCATTGGTTCACTAATTATATTTTATTTTTATATACAAATATCTATTCAATATTAAATTATATTTAAAAGTCTATCCAATAAAAGATTAATAAAGTAATCAAAGCATAGAAGAAATAAAACAGATCGCATTCATAATTCGTATTTTAAACAAGTTAATCTTAAGCTTGAATTTACTCATTCAAATAAGAAGATTATATTTAAATGAGTTTTTCAACCATCAAATCTAAACTTCAAGTATTGAATAACTCTTTTACACAACTAAAGCCCTGAACTCTGTCGAGATTAGTTAGGGTGTTTCTTCCTGCACCTCTACACTTTTCTTCTTGCACCCCTACATTCTTCAAAAATACCAAAATTATCCTTTATAGTTTTAGGTATTTCCAGAATAGTGGTTCCATAAACAAAAAATATTTTCAGAATAAAAAATTCAGAAGACAAAAAATCATTTCAGAACATCTTTCTGGGAACATATTTTTTTTTTATTTCCAGATTTATAAATCTGGAATTCATACAACATTATGGAGAAGACGTTCTGGAAATATTTTGGAAAGAACAATCCAGAAGTCATTTTTTAAAGGAGGAAAAATAGTCTTTTCCGAAAGTAAGGGGTTGCAAGAAGAAATTTGTAGAGGTGCAGGATGAAGTTGCCAAATAGTTAATGAGTGAAATGTAGCATTTATTGGATCAGCTCATTCTAATCATATGGGCTTTGGCCCAAATGTTCTATGGGCTTCTTGTCTCTAATTACTTTGTGGGTTGAGGCAGATAGACCTTGTGTGCCGTAACATCTTCATTTTGTTGCCCCTGCCTGCTTCAGATTTGAGACAGACATCGCCTGCGAACATATTTTTGATTTTTAACAATGTTCGGGCGAAGGAAGTTTCTTTCCTTCCCTATGGTAATCGGTGCAGTCATGTAAGTTTTCCTTTTCTCTCTCCCTATATGTCTATAATTTCGCTCTACAAATACATGCCCCAATTTAATTGTCATATTATATGCTTAATTTATTGATCTTGTTCACTTTGCCCTTGGTGACTTTAATTTAGGGTTTCTAAAACTTATAAGCAGATATTATGTAGGGATATTATCACCCAGAACCCAATCAAATTAAGATCTGTTTAAAGATTTTTGAATTAGTTAGTTAGTTATGTAGCAAGATTTTGTATGCTATGCAGTATTGGTGTTGTTTCTGGGAAGGCAATATTTGGACCCCCACTTGATGAGTATTGGAAAAAGAAGCATCAGGAAGAGACATCTGCAGCTGCTACTAAGGAGAATGACTCAACCCCAACTTAGTTCACGATCAAGTAACAACATCATCATATATTTCTCTTTCTTTGGACTAAAGATAAGGATTGATAGGCCACATTTGAATTTAATCTCGAAAGAGTCACTGCATTAACATTGCAAAGGATTGTTGTTGTGAAGCAATCTGAACTCTATACTCTTTCCAATGTGGGAAGTTAGTTTTGGTTCTCTTTCCCTGCCTTTTCTATCAAGCTAGATTTGTAGAAATTCACTGTATAATTCATTTTTCAGCTACCATTGACTTACAAACATTCATATTATTGCACTTACCATCAATGTAAAATCTTTATACTCAAATAAAATAATTTGTTCCTTGACCTGCAACTACATATTTTGTAACTGAGTTAGTAACCGGGTTCCTCTATTTCCTTACCGATTCCTTTTATTCTATAGAACTCGTACTTGGAAATCCATTTTCGCAATTGTTTTTCTTGATTATCTGTCAATTCTTTGGTGCCTATTACGTTACAACATAAAGGGAAGTCTAGTTATTAGTATTCTACCTTGCAGTGAGTTATGTTATGAAGCATAGTTGTTGTGTAGACTAAAATATTACTCGATCTAAAGGAATCCGGTTACTCTACTAATTCGTCGTGGAAAATAGGTTTGCTGATCTAATGAGTTATCACATGGAAACAGGAACACTTTTGATCGAGGATTAGACAACAACATTGCCTTGTCCCACTAGGTGAGTGAGGAGGCTTGTATTAAGTATTTGACAGTCTGTAAAACTTGTCGATATACTAAACGTGATTAAAAAGTGAGACTTGTACAATTGATCCTGGCTTTTACACAAGTTTCTCTCCAAAAGCAAACTAATGGATTTACTGACATCTCTAACACAACTAACAGTAAAGAGAAGTATGCTGATTCTTTGATACCTAATAAGAATAAAGATTGAATATATATATATATATATATATATATGTATGTATGTATGTATCCAGAGGTTAAGATCTGTGGCTACTAAAATATTTGAATAAATAAAATTTGCATAACTAAACTAGGCAAATTTCTATGGTTGGATTCTTAAAGTGTATAACAGTAAAGCGAAACAGATATCACTATAAGATATCTAAGAGTTCAATGTAAAAATCAATGCATTTATAAAGAGAGATAGATGTGTAATAAGAGAAATTAGTGAGGAAGGGACTGAGAAAGCAAAATAGCGATAATTTAGAGGGAAGTAACACATAACTACTGTTGCGCCCTTTTTCCCTTCTTGTAACTGCTAAAGCATATACAGTAACTATTCCCTTCTCCTTTTCATTCGACTTACACGTCTTCTTCCCCTTACGAGTATTCTTCCTAATAAAAAATGCATACCACTCGTTCTTTTTATTTTTTTTCAGTGTGAATTTCGAGTTCACATTGGAGAGAGTTTGGTATGTTAATTCCGAACCTTTTCTTCAATGGACAGAGGAGAACTTGAACATGACTCTATTCTAACTTGTCAATACTCGATAGGATGTTTTGACAAAGGTGCCATTACAAATAGAAACCAGCATGCAATCATGCTTGCTACTTGAGTCTCACGTTTTAGTTAACCCATAAAATAATTCATCAAATGACTCTTGCCTGGAATTCCCAGCCAGCTCTCTTAACAAGTAAACCTAACACCTGCTAGTTGGAAACTTCACTTCTTCCATTTGCAGGTCTAAATACTCAACTTCAGCTCCATTGGAAATTAGTAATTTTCATCTTTGGGGTTTTGCATTCTGCACTCCCCAAGAATTTCACCCTGCACCCCAACATAATTTTAAATGACTAATTCGCCCTTCTGAAAATAAATATTCAAATGTGGGTAGCAGTGTATTGCTTTGGACCATTTTGCAGGTTTTAAGCGTTTTTGGTAGTTAGTGGTTGTTGGAGGCAGTGGATGGTGTGCTTGGTGGCTGCTAGTTGCAGCTTGAGTTATGTAATGTACAATCAAGTGACCTTTTAAATTGTACATTTCATTATGTTAGAAGTTTGTTTTTTATATTTTAGAACATAGAATTCATAATACAAAATATATATTCCAAAACATAAAATTTAAAGTCAAGTCAAATATGTATTCTAAAAAGTAGAATCTAGAATACAAATATGTATTTCATAACCTAGAATCTAGAATACAAATATTTATTTCCAAATTTTACATTATAGAATACATATTTTATATTCTAGATTTTATGTTCTAGAATACATATTTTATATTTTAGATTATACATTTGAAGATGAATTGGTTGGAGGAGAATGTGTTCGAAAATTTACAACATATGAGGCATGTGTAATTTCATTTATTATAATTGAGGACATGTGACATCCAATATTTTAAAAATGTGTTGTATTTGTGTAGATATTTGGAATGCGAAATCACTCACTTCATTGGGCGCTAAGGTGGCCGACTAGTTTTGTAGTTGTCATATTTAGGTATGACAAAACAAATAGACACCAGGAAAGGAATACCTATGTGTTGTTAGGTTGTGAAATTGATTGAAAGTATAGGAAATACATAAATAATTTGGAAGTGATTTGTAACTGGTACAAAAAAAAGTGTGATTGTTCTTTAATGCTTTGTTTGGATTTGAGGAAGTGAATTTTAGATGATTTGAAGGAAAAATTTGAAGAAAGTGAGGTTGTTTGGATTAAGGTAAATAGAGTAGAAAGTGTAGGGAAAGTTTATAAAAGTTTGTGAATGATATGATAGATGTGATTGAAATTATATTTTTTTAATTGATAAAAATGTAAATTTATAAATTTACCCTTATATTTAAAAATTCTTAAAAGTTTAATTTGATTCATTTATTTATAAGTTATAATTATTTTTAATTAAAATATTTTTTCATTGAAATATTATTTTTTATAATGTATTATAACTAATTTAAAAAAAATGCAAAATGATATAAAATTTGATAAAAACATTTAAATATTTATAATTATAAATGTTTGATAAAAAAATATTTTTATATTAAATAACATTTTTTTCATTTTTTAATAATTAATACAATTCTTATATAAATTTTTATTATTATCATTCAAATTATATTTATTATTATTATTATTATTAATATTTATAATTTACTATATATATAATATGATTAATTATATTATTTTATAATAATTCTTTTTTATAGTTTTAATTATATTTTTTATATTTGAATTATAATCTTATTTTAAATAAAAATAAAAATAATTTAAGTTTAAAGTAAAGGTTAATTAAGTAAATTGAAAATAATATACAACTTTCTTCGCAAAACTGCAAAGAAAGTTTGAAACGAATTCATCTTCTCGTTTTTCGTGTTTTTTTTTTATAATTAACGTTTTGTTTTTCGTGTTTTATCTGAGCATAGTAAATATTTTCATTTTCTTGCTTAGAAACAAACGATGCCTAAAATTGCGGGGCAAACTAGTTACATTTAAAGAAGGTTGGGTGTTTAGGGTAATATGTAGTGCTCATAACCATGAATTCTCTAATACATTAGTTTGTTACCCTTGTACTAACAAATTAAAAGTGAATTAACATTCGATGTTTATTGACATGACTAAGACTTTACTGAAGCTAACAAACATATTATTTATTTTGAAAGAGCACGATAAGGACAAGGTCACAACAATAAGGCAAGTTTACACTACTAGACATGCATGTAAGAGATGATAGAAAGAAGGCAAAACTGAAATGCAATCGTTAATGATATTGTTAAAGCGTGACAATTATATTCACTAGAGTTGGAGTAATGAGTCCACACATGTTGTTACATATCTTTTCTGGACACATCCCAATAGTTGGTGAATGCATTCAACATTGTCTTCTTGATGGACATCACATACAAAACCAACAAATATAGGTTGTCTTTGCTTGAAATTGTTATTATTAATTTTAATATCAAATTTAATTTTTCAACTAGTAGGTATCACATGATTTTATTTACCTATCGATTATATTACCATTATATATTAATCATCTTTAAGAAAAAATATCAAATAATATTAACTTTATTTCATTTGATTTGATGAAAGACTGGTGTAATATGTGTAAAAAAATAATAAAATAATTACATCGATTCTTTCATAAGAGGTGTATAATATGTTTATTTATCTAATTTTATTATATATTATATCTTTGAGATCTATATTGGTGGTAAAACTAGTGTAATATGTAAAGTTTATTAGTAGTAATGATATGTAAATTTTTGATTGATTAATAAGGTAGAAAATTTCATTTTAGTGGTTCATAGGAATTAAACTTGTTATAAATATATTGTAAATAAAAAATTAGACAATAAACTAATAAATTGAATCACGAGATAGGTTGATTGAGTTCAATAATAATTATGCTTACAATTTTTTATTGGTAATGTGTAAAATCTTACTCACGAATCTATGCAAGCGTTAGATTTTCTAAAGTATTAGTTTATGGTGTGTGGTTGAGTTACTTACTGGTAAAATAGCCCAAGTAAAGAAGAAGCCTTAACTTCCAGCAATTATTAAATGATAAATACTATTTCACATAATATTTTAGATTTTAGATTTTTATAACTACTTTATTAGTTAGTTGTAACTGTTTTATCATTTTATAATTTGTTAGTTATAACTACTTTATCATTTAAAAGCTTTTATCTTTTATATGCTCTATAATTATTATTAGTACTAATTATTTTATTAATAAAATATATCTCTTTTTATTTTTTCTTTAAATAAAATATATAAAATTTACATAATAGGGACTATTAAAATGAGAGTTTGTTGAACTATATATGCAACCATCATCACAATTTCGCGTAACAGATTCTGAACCACAGCTTTGCATAAATTCGTGGGTGAGGGACAAACTCCTCGGCATTTACAACTTACCAAGACTGCTGCCACGTTTTCAACATGTGTAACGTGTACCTTCTGCAAATTTTGCTGATGTGTGCAAATCCGAGAGAGATAGATCTCAAATAATTAAAATCCAGCAAAATCGGCGAGGACTAAATATAGGTACATTTTCGGTATGATGATTTGCTTTATTTTTATAAATAGTGATGATGTGAGCATAAGAAAAAGATGATAGTGCCTAAGTTGTGCAGTACTTTTCTTTGAGGTTTTCCATCATTGGCACATACAAGAGGAAAATGATAGGTTGACAAAAAATATAGGTTGACAAATTTTGGAGTTGTATAAATTTTTGAATGAGATAAATTTAGAAATAAATATATAATAAAGGATAAATTTATAATTAAATAATATAAAAAAATATTAAAATAATAATATTGGGAGTTATAAGGTGGTTATATAAAAAATTATGATTGTTGATATATATTGGCCCATACAAAATACGCTGATGTTTTAAGTAAGTGCGAATAACTCATACATGCTCGATTCTCCCCGTATGCTTCGGTTCCATTCCACTACTAAATAGTAAATACATATGTGCACACATCTATTTCTAAATTTACACGTAAGAAGCTCCCTAACATAGAATATATACATTTGGCATTCGCACCATCTTCCTACTATCCTCGCCTCCTAATGGACCCTGCATATTTATCATCAGGTGAAGTTTCTTTACAATAGTTAGTTTAAATTAATGCTGTGTATATTATTCATAAGTCATCGGTTTAAATTTCTTGCTCTTTTTACCAGCTACCTTACAATTTCCCTGTTTTAAAGTAATTGTTTTTCGAAGTCAAAGGGAAATTCTAAGACGGCAAGGTTCCAATCTTAATGATTATATATCATTTTCTTGTTTTTTGGGTTTCTGTGTGATCACTTAGAAAACAAGAAAAACAGCGCTCCATTATGCTGTTTTTATGCGTACGCGGTTTCTTCGCCATGCGTACGTTTTAGAGTTTGAACGTTCCTAACTAAGGCCTGGAAATGTCTATAGATACTTGAACAACTCCACGATAAATCGTGGAACTATATTCAGCAAAACTCCAACTGAACGGCCTGTTCGTTGTGTAAGATGGAGATAATTTACCATGCTCACATCGACAGGGAGATTGAATCGCACATGGAAAGAATCCATCCACCCAGGTACTAATCAAACTTTTCCTCTCATGAACATCTCATCTCCTTCTTCCTACTGAAACAAGTTCTACTTATTTTTAATTCATCCGGATCATAATATAGATTATATATTAATGAATTCAATATTGCTGTTTAGGTGAACGATTAGGAAAACACTTGAAAGAAAAATAACCATCTTATTTATAATCTCTTGTATTTTACATGTTTCTTGTTCTATATGAGCAGGGTTTGTATAGACAACGATTCCAGCAGAGACTGCACAGTGGTGAAGGTTAGGTTTAATTATCTATGCTAAATCACATCATATCAGTCGTATGAGTTAGGCTTATTCATTATATTTGAATTTGATTATGCTGAGTCCCGCCGTTTTCGGCCACAGACCAGCCCTAGCAGTAACAATAATGTGAATCAATGAGCACGCGTTACTTCTCAGCCTAAGCTTCCTTCAATATATTAGAATGCTCTCTAGCAAGAGCTTAAATATATATATATATATATATATATATATATATATATATATATATTATATAATTTTTTTTACATACCAAGATGAGTAAATCATATCATATGAATGATTTTAAAGTGAAAGTTATAGACGACTTCATTGATGTCATAAATTGTGTGGACAACTTTAAAATTATACCTCATAAATATAATTTAGGTTAAAAGACACACTTTGTCAATTTCATTAAATAAAAAACGACTTTGATTAAATTTTGAAATTAGTAAAATCATAAATATTTTATAAATGAAATCGTATCATACAATTAATTTATTTTTGAAAAAAAAAACTTTTTTTTATCCAAATTTGTAATTTTAAAAAATAAATAATTACGGTAGTTTCGTTGCAAAAACCAATATAAGTTGTCACTCCCTTAAACCAAGTACAAGCTGTAAATTTGACATGTTATAAAAGAAGTGTTGGTCACAGTAGTTGAAGTCATGGTTATTTTTGGTAGATATTAATTGGTGTAGGATGTTCTGAAACAGATTGACAGCGCAAACAGGCATGGGGTATTATTGGAGATGGTGCAGGTGTTGGCAGAGCTTGATCTCGTCATTTCCAAATCATACATTTCTTCTGATGGTGGATGGTTAATGGATGGTCAGTATCCTCCCTTAACACACTCTGCATTTTTTCTTATTTGCATGCTACACTCCAATACCACCTGCAATCCTTATCAAATTTCTATTAGAATACACATTTCTGTAATTCTGTTATTTTCCATAACCATTTTTAAAATTAAAAAATATATTTTATGTACCTTCACTAGCAGTACATAAAAGCATAGAAGTACACTAGCAGGTAATAATACACATATTAACTGATGATAAAAAAAAATATTAGTTTACCTCAATGTACAGCCATTGAGTCTACTCGCCCTCACATTACTTACCTCAAAGTAGATATTATCAAACATAACCATTTACAATCATCACAAGGTATATAATACGTTTTAATTATTATCTTTTGAAAGAAAACTCTCTTAACCTTAACCTGAATTCTATTGTTTCCTTATAAGAAAATCAATAAAAAAAAATAATTTAAAAATATATATAATTAATTACTATATTGACTAAATTAGATATTAGTTTAGAGAGAAACAAAATTATTGATATATAAAGTAGTTTCTATTATTAATAAAATTTCTAAATTAATTTCTAAATTTATATATAATTAGCTACTAAGGTTTTTAGCTAAAATAATATCTAATTTAATCAATATTAATATATTTTTTCTTTTTTAAAAATTAGTTTTTATTTAATAATTTTCTGGTTGTGTTTTCTCAAACACAAATATTGTGACCCAAACCTTACATCCATTTTTTCTTAGAATCTTAGACAACTTACTCCATATACAAAATTCTTAGATTCTAAAAATCTTTTCAATAGATTTAGGTATATATAAACTTACTCATTCACAAATTTGATTGGATAAAGTTTCTACTTTATTTGTTAGCTTCCCACTATTTCTTCTGGATTTAAAAACTGTCCTAGAGATAATATAAGGAGAATAGTGGTAGAAAGAGAAGATTTTATGAAAATGAACCACTCAACTCTTTTATTTATAAATTTCATAAAACAAGCAGCTGAATAATAATATAATATTTTTTTCATACTATTCCAAAAATAACATTGATGAGATAAATGGAAAACCATATTTATTCATCGAAAAAAGTCCTATTGACCGTTAACTACGAAAATCTTAACTAACATCGACCAGGAAATAATCCTAATTAACATTTGTAAAAAAAAAATACATCATTTTCAACCAAAAATTAACTTTGATCAATATAAAAAGAAAAATCTTTCATAATGTAAAATATTCAAAAATAACAACATAAAATACTACAATCCTATATAAATTTTGTTCACATTTTCACAAAAATATAGTTTTGCAAGAATATAATTTTTGAAATTTTCCTGCATTTTCACGCTGACAACAAATTTACACAAATCAATAGATATAAACAACAATTATCATCAGCACAATTAATTCATCTAGATGAATATTAATCTCTCGGATGGAAATCTATCACGGTTGTAAAATGTGAGTGAATGTACCTTTCCAAGATATGTTACCCAAAAAGATAAAAGTGTTTCTAATAATAATAATAAAATAAAAATTGATAAGTAGTACAAAATTTAGGCCCTGACACAATGAACTTAATTTCATTTTACAATATGAAAGACTCACGAACAAGCTGTATTAGTTTATCTGTGAAGCATAATTTATAAGATTAAATTTTTCATTTTTAATAAAATTGTCTATAATGTAAGCATTAATGAAATAGCCTTTCCTTGATGGGTTACTGTTGACTGAACGTTGCAGCGTTCCACGTGACGGATCAGGTTGGACACAAGCTTACTGACAAAGGCCTCGTCCATCACATTCAGCAGGTCACCACGTCTCCGTGTTACTACTTTCAAAATTTTATTTAATTCCTATGTATGTTGCAAATTCTCAATTTTTTTATGCTTAAAAAATTATCATTATATCAAAACCAATTTAATGATTTCTTATATATAAAAATACATAATACTTTGATGGACTAAATTATATGATTAATCTAAAAGAAAGTGATTTTATAGGCACTGTGTGAGGCTAGAAGCAGCAAAGGAATTTCAAACGACATAGAGCTGCAAAGTTGCAATGAACTACCACGATCGAAAGTGTCACTGTCCGTGTTGAACTTTGCCCTAGAGTTGACCATGAGGGACCAGCCGGGCCTGTTTTCAGATATATCAGCCACTTTACTGGGCCTGGGCTTCAACGTCAGCTCCGCAACGGCCTGGACCCACAACGAAAGGGTAGCCTGTATCATCCATCTGGAGGACGCAAACGAACTTGGGCCCATACACGACGCTGAAAGTTTGGCCCACGTGCAGGACGAGCTCCAGAAGGCAATCAAGGCCCGGGACGGGGAAGAGGAGAGGAAAAGAGTGAGGCTGAGGCTAAGAAGCTTCGCCGCTGGGCGCAACCACACGGAGCGGCGACTCCACCAGATGATGTACGCTGACGGAGACTACGAGAGGTGCGGCGCGTGGCAGGACGAGAAGGAGAAGAATGGATGTGAGGGGATAGAGGTGTCGGTGGGTAGGTACGCAGAGAAAGGGTACTGGGTGGTGAACGTGAGGAGCAGGGACCGTCCCAAGCTTCTGTTTGATACTGTCTGCGTCCTCACCGACATGCAGTACGAGGTGTTTCACGCCGCTATTACCTCTAACACCTCCATGGCCGACCAGGTACTTCTTTATTTATTGGACAAAACATGCATACACAGTCACACATTTCTATTTGACACCTGAAAGAGATGTATCTATATATCACTGCTCGAGGCTATTATGTTATGCTTAAAGGAACTAAGCATTATTCATATTATTTATACTGCACTGAAATAATACATGTAATTTTGCTATCTTTGAGGTGATACTGATTGTTAATTGAAATGTGACGCAGGAGTACTTCGTAAGACCAAAAGGTAGTTTGAATTTGAACAATGAAAGCGAGAGACAAAAGCTCACCCTGTGTTTAATCGCTGCCATAGAGCGCAGAGTCTCGCATCCAAAGGTTTTGTTTATTTATCTATCTGTATTGCGTGACATTGTTTTGGAGATTGTGATCTCTATTCTTCTTATCAAAACATAAGGGTAACAGAAGTAGTAAAACAGGAAGTTGTATTGGAGCAGGGATTGAAGGTGGACATTCGGGCTGAGAACAGAAGTGGACTACTCTCAAAGGTGACGCGTGTGATTCGTGAGAATGGATTATCAATAACAAAGGTGGATATAGGAGTAGAAGGTGAGACAGCAATAGGATCATTCTATCTTAAAAATTGTTCAGGTGAAGATGTGAATCCAAATATAGCAGAGTTGGTGAGAGGAGAAACTGGTGGCTCCGTTATTGCAAATTACATCTCACCCCACAGCCTCCCTAAACCTGTATCATCATCCGGTAGAAGTTGCATGCACAAAACCAATAGTTCACAGGCTACACCAAAACTTTCTCTTGGAACCATGCTATGGTCTCAGCTCGAGTGCCTCTCCAATAATTTCCGCTCCCATTAGATCTTCAGATGCTTAACTCCAGAGTTATTCCTCAAAAAATAACCACATGTACATATTATTCCCTTCGTGTGAGAGATGATATTTGCAGATCAATTGTAAATATACTAGTTACCGGTTATGCAATACACGGATTTTTTTATTTTTTTTTATTCACTATATAAGAATCAATTCATATGAATAGAAATGATAAATGAGTACGTATATGGATAATTTTTAGGAAACCTTCACTCTAATCTGCTATGAGCAACAATACATCATGTAATAATAATTCTTTTCAAAGTTGTCGTATTAAATATCAGGTCATCACCGTTTTACGCTATCCTCAATCAGTGTAAAGAAGTATGTTTTTTAAAATATATAAAACATTTAAAATAAAAAAATTATATAACTCAATTTTTTAAAGAACTTTTTCGTTAAAAGGATATAGATATTCTATAAAGCATCTCTAATTCAACTTAATTAAATTTAAACTAAATTATTTATTTATAGGTAATTAACTTTAAATCAATCATGCAAAATTTGGGTTTTGATGAAAATAGAAATGGAGTACAACAATGATAATGGATAAGCCTATCTTTTTGTCAATTAATTTATATAAATATAAAATAAAATAATATTGGTATAAGTGTTTATTACTATTAGACTTTACCAAAACACAATTTCATTTAGCTAAGATATGTTTATCTTGCATCAGTATTACAGGCAAGTATTATCCTATTTCTTACACACACACACAGATTTTGCATATTACAAAATTCAAACATAATTTGAATTCATATTACTTATCCAAACAATACTCATTTGCTAAACTCACTGCGTATATTGGACATAAAATCTTCAGTAATTTAACTTCAACATAATTAGGCATAAATATGCAGTTATTTGATACCCAAAAAATACTCCAGAATCTAAACAGGCGTAAGTCTCAATATAATTATACATTCACTTGTAATTAAGATTAACTATGCAAGTTAATTTCAATATAGTCGTTTAGAATAACTTTTGGTCAAACCCGCAAAAACACTTTATCTATGGAACAAGCAAATATCAGAACGAGCCAGCTAATTGCTTTGCTTTGAAGGCAATAAAGAGAAAACATTTTGGATGAAACGAAAGATATATAAAGACAATCAAAGTAAACAAGCTCCCATTAAAGGGACGGCGGTAGCAGTTAGTTATTGTTGGCATTTCATTACGCCCAAAAAAAATTGAAGGTTGAAGATGGATGATGTAACTGTGATGACACAGTAACAACAAAAAATAAAAGAAGTAGATAATGGAATAGAAGTACACATCAATAGCATATAGAAAGGTCTGCAGAAATTAGTCACGAAAGTCCTAGAGAACCCTGCCCGTTTCTAAACTGGTGACATCTCTTGGACTCAAAAGAGGAAAAAAACAGAAGGTGCTATAAGAAGTTGGTGAGAGCAAATTCATTCCGAAGTCCAAGTCCTGGTACCATTTAGCGCACATGTCTCCGCTTGGCTCATTTTGCTTCGGGGGCACATGAGGAACGTCAAGTGAAGTACCAGCACGAGCGACCATATTGCTCTGAAGAAGCTGCTGTTGTCGTGGCTGGGGCTTGTGCTCGGGTGCACCTGTGAGCTGTTGAACCACGTCTCGGAAGTTTATAGCGTCTACTTTGTACACTTTCGCCGGTGTTGGTGGCATCGGTGCCACTGGTGCCTTCTTCCTGGCCTTTGCCGATGGCTTCCTCACAGAATGGAGCCAGGAATAGTGCGACTGAAGAGGATACACTAGCTTCAGCCCCTTCGATTCATCAGGGTTTTGGGTCAAGTAGGAAGAGTTGGATGAGGAAAAAGAACTAGAAGAATAGGCTTCCATGATGAGAACGTGGTCAAAAATTAATAAAAGTGCTTTTGCTTTTTTGTTTCCTAGTTACAATAAGAGTGCAGTATTATGATTGAATTGTGAGATCAGAAACTAATAGACGATGAAGATATATATAAGATCTGTTATGTTATGACCAATTAAGTACTTGTAAGTTGTAAGTTACTGGTGTGTTGTATATATTTATGGATTTTAATGATTGTGGGCAACAATTGTCGCGTGGTGTATTGAAATTCAACAAAGAGCAACGACTTAAAGATGAGGCAGCCGGGGGATGAATGGTGAATCTGGATCCGTAGGAGAAATTCAAATTCAAAACGTGGATTTTGTCGTGACCGTCGGCGGATATAGTAAAATATGCAGATAACGTAGGCTGTGACTGAGCGAACCAATGATGTTTGGTCAAAAGAATAATGAGTTGGATGAAGAAGCAATTAATAATAATAGTGTTTGTAGGTTTAGAAAATGGCTCCAGATTTGTCTTTGTTAGAAGTATGACAGTATGAGAGGAAAGCAATTATATATACACGTGTGCGCTGAAGTCATGCTCTAGTAGGGTCTAAGGGGAGAGAGTGTGAGAAGTGAGGTCAAGATTTGAGATGCAACATGGGTTGAGTGATTGCTTAATAAAAAAAAGGAAAAAGAGGTAAAAAAGAATGAATGGGAGAGAAAGAAAAGAATAGCCGCCAGAGGAGAGTGGTGTGGTAGGTCCAGTCCTGTCGCATTCGGAGGGGACTGACAGAACAAATGCCAACAACGGTGATAGACCGCGAATGCTTTTGCCGCCACACGTTTTTCTTCATCCATACTGTTTTCATTATTTCATATATACATTATTATTATCATACAAAAATAACTCCAGAGATCAAAACAACAAATTTAAAAATATTTCAACATTTAACATGATAATAGAGACGAAAAGCAACTAAATTTTTTTTTAGAAACTTATCCAAATATTTATAATTTATTAAGTATTTAATTTGAAGAAAAAAATACTAAGCATTAAAAAAAAACAATAACATATTTGGGAATCTAAAATTTATTTAAGCCGAATCTACTTTATTTAATGGATGGATATAATATAGGATATCTGTATAACTAAATCATCAAATTTAAGAAAAATATAATAAGATATACTTTAAAATAGATAATATTTTATCAGTGTAATTTCGATTTAGGACAATTTGAGAATTATAATATTATTTAATATATAGTTGTGTTGACTAGGGAATTTATGATCAAGTATTGTGTCTGATATCCTTTTATTTGTTTGAGGTATCAATGATAATGTGCGAGAGAATTTACAAGAGATTCCTTAAAAATAAAGTGGTGATATCTTGACAACATATATAACAATAAATATATATTTGATAAACGAATAAATTAATATTTTAATTATATTTATTTTGTTAATTTAAAATAATATTTTATTATTATAATGATTTGTCAACTATATATATTTTATGTCAATAAAAAAATTTCCTAAAAATAAAAATAAAGATCAGTTAAAGTAGTTCTCCGAATCGGGATAACATATGTAAATACTTAATCCTTTAAGAGGGGCAGATAGTTAAAACAAATTTTAAACTTATAAATAGAGAACAAGTAAAGAAAACTAGACAAAAAAATACTGAATGTTCTATTTAGGGGTCCTGAAAATCATGTTAGTGGCTTTAACAATTATATTTCAGTGTCTATCATGAGAGTAATGAAGTTGGTCATATACATCTTTTTTTTTTTTCAAACAAAAGGCGATAAAGCTTAAGCATCATGAATGATTTGTGATAACATAATGAAGAAGCTCAACTATAGGTTGATGCAACACGCCCAAGCCCAAGAAAAGTTATGAAGAGAAAATGAGAAAGCAAGACAACACATTGAAGACATTTTGAGAGCACAAGAGCTTTTTCAACATAAGAATGAAAAGTTACAATATTTTTAAGGTGCAAATGACTAGCTTTAAAAGAACGGTAAATAAACACTTGGCGGAATAATAAACCTTTCAACCCTTATAAACAAAAGTTACAAACAAACTAATCTCAACTCATTATATGGTACTGAAAATTGATCTATCTTGGGGTGTCCAAAATCCAAGTTATCACTTGTAAACAGTTTTTGTCAGTGTTTACGGGTGATTAAGATGGGATATGATCCAAAATGTTGATAGGAATACTAACTCAAATTGCTCTACTCTAGATTGGATTTAATAATTTTCTTGATAAATTTTCCAGTGATTTTTCTAAATGTGGTTGCTTAATTTCTAGCTAAAAAGTTTAAATCCCAAAGATACGAGACTTATTTGAAATAAGATAATACATTACAAAGATTTGAAGACATATTTAGGATATTTTTAAGTAAGGTTACCGTGAAATCTCATTCTACACTATAAGAAAATTATTAAATATAAACTAATTTTTAGTGATAAAAAATAATTAGTTGTTATAGTGATTAAATTAGAAATTATTTTAGAGATTAAATTTTGTTTAGTTTTTTTAAATTAGTTTCTATTATTGTTAAATAGTTTCTAAATTGGTATCTAATTAGTAACCAAAGCTTTTGCTATCAAACTTAGAAATTAAATAATTTTGAATCTTGGTTGTTAATTAGATATCAATTTAGAAACCATTTAACAATAATAAAAATTAATTTAAAAACCTTTTTTTAATTTCTAAAATGGTCTCTAATTTTCTTACTATAGCAACTAATTATTTTTTTTTTTAAATTGATTTTTATTTCATGTTTTTCTTGTAGTGATAGTATAAAGGGGTGTATATTGTTATTTAATAAAAATTTAATAAAAAGAATATTTTTTTGGAAAATAATAGTAATATAGTTTTTTTCTGGTCGTATTTATATTAATTGAATGAAAATAGTATACATTAGTTTCGTGTAAGTTAGGTTAGATGTATTATATTTAACTATTTTCGTCACTCTCTCTATTTATAAAGAATCGCTTTAAATCCCTATAAAATATCTTTTTTCCTAATTCTTTTATTTATTAATTAAAAAATATTATTATTTATTTAAGTAACAAATATATTCGTCTTTTATTTAATTATTGTTTTATGCAATACAGTGTAACATATGTTTAATTATAAAATGATGGATCCTGGAACACATAATTTCTTCCAATTAAAATTTCTCTGTCCCCACTTGCCTAAACAATTCAAATTTAAGCTAATTTATGTGTCCACTTGGGCGTTTAGCACTCATGCTAGCTAATCATGTCTTTGACCAACTTTTCTTGTCCTGTAATTCACATTATTAATAAATAATTAACATTTCTTTGACGAACTAACTATACAGGCGTCTAATTTTCGAACCTTCTATAATCTTTTTGAAAAAGTAATCTTGTCAAATAATTTCATAATTAGTAACAAATTATAAATATACTATTATATATTAATACATCATACATAATAAGACACTATTTACAAAAGGAGAGTGGAAATATGATACAAAATTCAATTTATAACAACAATGAAAGATGTAAATAATTAATTAATAAATTTTCTAATGATTCTATAATCTTGGTTTAATATATATTTTTTAGTTTTAGGATATAGCAATTGTTTGTTTGTTTTAGTTACAACAATTCTTTTATAAACTTGGCTTTTATAGATTTTAAGAATAAGTTATATAATTATTCAGTAATAATGAGCATATATTTAAACACGTTACGTATAGTGTCTTTCAGAGTAAAAATAGAAACAACATAGTTAAATGGATATCCTATCAATATTAAATAATGATGAAAATCATTCAAAAAATAAATTTATAAAAACCAATGCCTACACATTGTTTTATAAAAAAGAAAAAACATCATAGCTATAATAATTTAAAATACATCTAAAGTTATATTTATTTGGCTAAAAAATCCCATAATTTTCCACACCTAACAAAAGTAATTTATTAGTCTCTAAACAATTAAATAATAATACATACTACAAAGTAATAACAAAAGTTCTTAATATTTTAAAAACTTGTAATCACACTTACTGATTTCTAATATTCGTTCACAATGTAAAATATTTTTATTATAATTTTTTTTAAACAAATAATCAGTTCATTATAATAAGGTGTTATAATTAGCATATTTCATTTTTTTACAATAAAAAAAATCTTATTATAAAAAATTAACTATATTAATTTTGTTTAAATTCTGTTAATAATTAAGATAATTGAGTATGATTATGTATTTATGTGCAATTAACTTTGAAGGAAATAATTAAAAAAATAATTTTATAAAGAAAAAATAAAGACTACTAAAATTGTATTTTATTTAGTATTGTACTATAAACAAAAATATATTAATACTTGTTATAATAAACTAATTTTTTTATCGATAACAAAAATATATAAATATATAACAATATTTTAAAAAGAGTTTATGAAAATTTTGTAAATTGTTAGTTCAACATGTGTTTAATTGACTGACATTAATATTTAATACATAACATATGTAAAATCTTAAAATAAGATCCTTCACTAAAATGTTACATTGGAATGCATAATTTTATTGTATATGTAAAATGTAATGTATAAATTAAAATCATTTAATATATATTTTAATTACTGTTTAAACATAAATAGTAAATATGCTTTTAGTTGAAATAATCATTTTTAATTGTTATTTTATAAATACATAAACACATATTTCATTTGTAAAAAAAAATATTTTATGATTACAACATTTTATGTTTCACTAATTATTATATTCGAATAAATTAAAACATTTATATTTTAAAATTATTTTTAATTTAATTTTACCGTAGCAGACTCGTGATGTGCATGTATAAAGATATAAAAAAATTAAAAAGTTGGTGGAAAGATTGAAATTAAGTAAGGAGAGTTTTTTAGGAGAGCTTTGAAAAAGTACCATGTTAATCTTTGTTAGGAGAGCTTTGTTTATATAAAAACCAATTTAATTATCGTTTTAGTTTCATATTTTTTTGCCTTAACAAAAATCGATGATACTACAAGAAAATCATGAAATAGAAACCAATTTTTAGAGACTAAAATAATTAATTATAATATAAACTAAAAAAGAGACCATTTTAGAAACTAAAAAAAATTAGTTTCTATTATTGTTAAATAGTTTCTAAATTGATATCTAATTAACAACTAAGGTTTTAACTATCAATTATTTAGTTTCTAAATTTGATAAGCTTATAAATTTTAGTAATAAAACACAAATAAATTTTAGTAATAAAACACAAATATTCCCCCTTTAGGGAAAAAAAACTTCATTTTGTAACATCTGTATTACTCTTGTCTCTAAATATGAAATATGAATAATTAATTCATGTTTTTTAAAAAACTAATTGATTTAAATAGTAGTATTTTTCACCATAACTTTTCAAAATTATCCTTAAATAATTAAAGATATTTTGACAAAATAATTAATATAGGAGACAACTTAAAAAAAGTCTTAAAAATACAAGAAAAATAATAATTTATGATTAATAATAGAAGGAGTAATTTTCGTGCATGTAATTTTATTAGTTTGTTTACAAAATTGAATAAAATAGGATGAGAAAATTTTACAATAAAACTTAACAATAATTGGAACAGACTTTCCCATATTCATCATGACAACCATGAATAGTGAAGCTTGGGACAACCTGTGAATGGTTTTATGAATTGTAATGTCATGTTCATGTTTTCTTTCTCAAACCAAATATTTTCAACTCCATTAAAAAAATTTGCATTATGCAATGGAGAAACAAGTTCAATTCCACTCACCAATTTATCCGTATACATGGACCCTCATATTGCAACTTCGTTCTGAATGCTCATTATACTATTCACTAATTATAAGGGACATAATTCTGTGCCATTATTTTTTCCTACACTTACATATGTTTTATCTCATCTCTACAAATTTTTATATTTTTAAAAATATTTCTTTGTAATATTCTGAATTATGTAATTTGAAAGTTTTTTTTCAAATTTGTAATTAGCTTTTGGATTACAATTAGGAAGTTTTTTTTCAAATGCATGATTAGTTTTCAGATTACATAATCCGAAAGTCTTTTTTAACTTTCAGATTATGTAATATGAAAGTCTTTTTTCAAATGCGTGTCCGGATTACATATTTCTATGTAACATTCTGAATTATGTAATTTAAAAGTCTTTTTTCAAATTTGTAATTAGCTTTTGAATTACATAATTCGAAAGTCTTTTTTAACTTTCAGATTATGTAATATGAAAGTTTTTTTTCAAATGCATGTCCAGATTACATAATTCAGAAGTTAATCTTATTCTATGAGGTGATACAAGAAGGATAAAAATATATTTTCACATTTGTATGGACGTACAGAAAATCATAATTGGAGTTGAAAGAAAAAACCATCATGTTTTCATTCTTCAACCACCTTAAGCGGAAAACTATTACTTCACCGAAATTTTTCGCATCACAACAGGCATTCAAGTTTAACCCTAATCATGAATTTCAACATTTAAAAGGAGCATATTTGTGAACTATAAATATTTTACAAAAATCACATTATTTTCATAATATTTTTGTCAAAATATTCCAACTATCTGCAGCAGCTTACATATTTTAAATATTATACAATGCTCATAAATTTATGGACCACTACATAATCGTCTTTATTTACATATAAATGGTCTTGTTTTAGTCAAAGTTTATGGGATAGTTTCAGAAAATTTAGCCAAAAGAAGTAAAATTTGTTGTTTATTTCTATATTCTTCCTTGATATGCAAATATTGTATGAGAGATTAGTTCCTTGAAAACTTATTTCATATCCAACTCTTTCTTCACATTATTTTTTATGTTTATATTTTGTTCTATTTTTAAGAAATACCTTCTCACTCCAAGATATAACAATACACTACGAGAAAATTATTAAATAAAAATTAATTTTAAATATCAAAATAATTAGTTACTATTTAAATAAATTAGAGACAATTTTTTAAACTAAAATATTATTCATATATATTTCTATTATTAATAAAAAATTATAAAATAAATTTTAAATTATTATTTAATCATTAACTTTCAAGATTTTAACCACTTATTTCTTTATACTCTGAATTAATCTTTATTAGTCTTTTTAGAGACTAATTTAAGATATAAAATATTATTACATAAAACATTGATAGCTAATTTAGATATCAATCTAAAAATTATTTTATAATTTTTTTTTTAATTTTTAAAATAATATATAATTTAATTAATATAATAATTAATTATTTTTTATCTTTAAAATTTAATTTTTTATTTAATAATTTTATTGTTGTTTTATTATTACATAACTATTGTATTTTATCATAACTTTCATGAGACTTAAATCATTTATAGGACACATCATCTACACACATGTTGTCATTCTACTGCATGACCAAACTCTCATGTTTCACAATACAAAGTGGTTCCATAAATCAAGTCACTTGAAACCCTTTTTCACCTCTAACTATTAGCCCACATTGTTTACATTTTGATCTTGTTCTTATACTTGCTCATATTTTCTAGAGAAAAAAAAACTATCCCACTCCTCAATATAAATATAATGTGATATAATAGTTACGTTACCTCTACTCAACCAAAGACACATTTATCATCATCCTAATATATAATCAAACTCTCATATAGAGAGACTCACACCTCAAAGTAATTTTTAACACGAAATGCATTTTAGTATAATTTTTATGACTATAAGTCTAAATTTAAAACAATAAAGACAAAAAATTCGAGATTCGTACAAGTATTAACATTAATACAATAAAAAAACCACCTTAATAAAAAAACTCTACTTTTGTTAGTTTCTTTTAATTTCTTTTATTGTTAAGATAATTGATCATGTGCTTGGTCTTTAATAATTGTCATGTATCTTTATTAAAAAAATTAACATTAATATTTAATTAATTTTGATGAAACCACTAAATATTTTAAATTGATAAAAAAAATAAAGGAAAATAATTTCTTCAAAATTAATTGCATATACTAAAATACTATTTTTTATTATACTAAAATATAAAAACAAATAACTTATATTTTTCTTTTGAATATAATACTTCTAAGTAAGATTATGATAGTTTGTATCCAACTTTATATGAAGTTAAATATCAATTATTCCTTTACAAAAAATTAACTATGGATGCTATTAGAGATTTTTTTTTAAAAATAAGTTAAAATTATATTTTCACAACTTCTCTGTATTTCTTTCTGAGTGGGTACTGTGTTCTTCGGTTAACTTGTAATTGCTAAACTGTAAATGTAAATTATGAGAACCATTTTTTTGTGTAGTTGAGAATCACGTTGTCATTGGTTTCTTCTATATTCCCTTCTACCATGCTTGAAGCATATATTGAGTCATAAAAAATAATGCCCTCCTCAGCAACTACGTTTTCATGTTCTTGATTGTTATCACTTGTTGGGATTTAAAATATGACAAATGTAAAATATGTTAGCATTAAGATTTTATTGTGAAAAAGTGAAATATTTCTAGGCCTTTGGGTGCATTATAAACACTTCTAAAACGGGCTTAAGCTCCCTAATGTTGCGGTGTAATCAAACATTAAATTGAAGTTTAGTGTAGTTGCAATATTAGAAGAATTTTTTGTACAAAGAAAAGAAGTAATAATCTGAAAGAAGGAAGTGATTTTGAAGTGAAAAAGGTAGATAGCTACATATGATTCCGGTTCTGATACCACCACCTTACAAACGGATTTACTAAACCTAACTCATTCAGCATGTAGTTTGAAAAATATTAGTTTCACCACACCATCACAAGTGAACCGAGTTGAACTCATAAATTTAGATTTGTTTTAACTGATCTAGTGACATATAAGTGTGCGTAGTTACATTAAATGATTCACCTAATAACAAAACAAATCTAATTAATTATTGATTTACAATTTCAATATGAAATGTCCATTTTTTAATTTTAGATAAAAAAAAATAACATATGGTTAGTTTCAAAGAACACATTATTTGATAGTTCATAACCGCAATGAATGTTTATTAATTCCACTAACTAATTTGATGCTTAATGGTAATTGCAAAATTAGAATAGCAATTCACTTTATTATATAAATAATAATAATAATACTTTTCTTTATTAGATACGTCTAGGTTATCATAAGTACCTAGTTCAAACATTGATTTCAACAAAGTTTTAAAATGAAGGTTTATTCCAATTTGCCTTTGTGTTAACATTCTCTTGAAAATATATATTTTTTAGAACAAATCTTATATATGACATTATAGATATTATTTTTCAATAATCATACTTAAGATTTCACTTTGATAATATGTAGTGTTTAAAAAAATATTTATTAAAGTAATCGAAATAAAATTCTACCATTGATTAGAGAAAGTAATGTAATAATATTTATGGTATTATCTGTGTCACTTTTTTCTAACGAAAGAGGATGAGACCCCAGGGACACCAGTCAAACACCAGCATTGTTCAGTTGAAGGTATATTAAAATGGATTTGCAGGCACCTCTAGCTAAGCAAAAGTTAGAATGATGTAAAATTTGAATTTTATAAAAAAAAAGCACGTGATTACGCACACGCGCCAGCATATGAGTGTTGGAATAGACGGGGATGTTATCCGATTTGGAGGTATTCCTAAGGCCAAACAGCTATTCAAAGTTCCTATTCAGTGAAAGCTATATCCTTTCTTTTCTTTCTTTTCCAATCAACCAGTGATTCAGTGAGAAGTAATTTTACATTGGGCTTTGTCCTCAAATTGTGGCACAAAAAGGATGAAAGTTAGCATACATGCATCCAGATGTCCACACTCAAACGTCAACTCATCCATTAAATGTAGTAAACTCAAGCACATGTGATGAATACTTCACCTGCTATCTCTCTGCTGTCCACGCCTTTCACTTTCTTTTCACCTCTCGTGTCATTTCGCTAGCTGCACACCAAAACTTAATTACATGAACAAGGATGCTGATGTTGTTTCTTCACTAGGAAAGGACACAATAATTGTGATCAAAGAATTATTAATAATATCAATATAACTTGCTTCAAGAAGTTGCAGGTGCAGTGCATAATAAGAATGGTTATTTCCATTGTACAGATTAAATGAAAATTTGAAAGCCAGAGGGGCTCTCCATCTACATGTTTGATGTCAAAACCAAAAACCCCAGTATTCTTCTAAAGGGAAAATTGGAGGCCTAAATCCCAAGGGGAAAAAGATACAATACAATGAAGCCATGGAGCAGAACAACTCCTCAATAATGACAATTGAAATTACAAGCTCCACATTAGCTGTGAATGTCACCCCTCTCCTAATAGTATCTTTATCCAACAACAGGATGATTTCTTTCATCCATATACCCCCCAAAAGCTATATAAACAATTTCAGCATCTTCTTGATGGGGCTTATTGAGAAAACATTGGACAGGAAGGAACACACAAAAGTGAACCCCTTAAGCAAGTTGTGTCCATGTCCTTCATTCAAATATCAATTGTTGGAATCAAAACACAAAAGGTATATATACAGGAGATTTGCATTTTGCACCACTAACCCCATGCCAACTCCTGGGGTTCTTTAGTTCTGTAGTCTGGGAAGTAGCTGGTCTTTGCTTCTCTTGCCCTACAAATTTACAAACTGTTGATACAACCAGGTTAAAACCCTTGGTCATTGAATGGTTCTAGTAAGTTTGCACTTGGAAATGAAGATTGTATCTGAATAATTCAAACTACACAACTTCAAAAGCTCAGCCGACTGTTGTTTCAATATAGGATTGCAACCGCTTTGGATCACAAGGAGAAGTTTTGCAGCAAGTCCTGCTTCCACAGCGATCAAAGAGCACTCCTCAGGTGCCAGCTTGCACACAGACCACAGTATTGACAATGCATATTGAGTGCAGTTTTCTGAGATCCGCATCAACAATTTCACCATAACGTGTATCGTATTAGAACAATTCTTCAAAGCTAATCTGCCTTCGGGAACAGAAGCCAGTGCATCCAAGATAGAAAGAGCCAATTCCAAACATTCGGACTCCAAACCAGACAACAACTCAACCAATTGAGAAACAGCCCCAATGCTTACCAGCAAACTCTTAACTTCTGAATGCAAGCACACTGTCCTGAGGAGCCTCAATCCAGGGCAGATTCCATTTGTGTGCCTCTTGTCTTTCACGAGCCTCATTAACCCAACCAAAAGACTATGGCTCCTGAAAATCTCCAACTGGAAATCCTTCCCTTCAATCAGTGTCTCAATCAGCCGCGTGCAATTGATCTTCGTCTCAATTGAACCCTCATTCAAAATGTCCACCATCAAAGAAACCCTCGCAGGCTGCAGTAGATTCCTCTTGGACTCACAATCCAGGTTCAAACTCACAAGAACACCAATAACCTCGGAGCCAACGGCATAGGAAGTGAAAGGACCGAGCAACGCCGACACCACGGAGACTCCGTCGCCATCGACCAATACCTTGCGGGCAGTGGCATGAGCAGCCACCACTTGATGGAGCTCCTTGAGGGCAAGAACACGAGCTTGACCCTTCACCTTCTTGAGAGTCTCAACAAGCTCCGACACCCTCCCATGGACGTCTTCTGATCTCTTCTTCATCACAAGGTACTTCTGAGAAAACCAAGTGGATATCAAACGGTAGAGGGTAGTGTTTGGTGTGATGGAATCGTCCCAGAGCTCTTGCATTGTGGTGGGGCAAGTGAAGTGTCCCAGACTGAACCATTTGAGAATGTTGGACCTCTCGTAGGTCTGACCCGTGCAAAGAGTCACAGGGTCCTGCATTGGCTCAAGGGAAATTGGGCAGATGAAGACAGAGGGAACTTCACTCAAGTCTAACTCTTCAATCATTCTCCCAAGATCCAGTTTTTCACCAACCCCAGTCCCCACAATCCCAGAATCCACGCCGCCCAAAACCCCATCTTTCACCGCCGTGTCCAGATCTAGAATCTGGCCCTCGATCCCATCCCTCTTACAAGAAGGCTGAAACATGGCCATTTTCGGAACCCCTTTGAGAAAAAGAAACCAGCTTCGGAGAGAAACCAGAAAATAAAATCACTAAAATGAGAAACCGAAACAGCCTTCAATGGACATTACACACGTCAAGTGGGTGAAAGAAGAATAAAACTCTACCGGAGCAGTCTCTCATGAGCAGTTTCCAAGCAACAAACTTGCTTTATTGTACAAATCACTCTGTTCCTGTTCTCTCTCTTGTAATAAGTTATTTTTCTCTCTCTCTATCCGCTTTATCTGATCTCTTTCAATGGTCAAAAGAATCATTACCATCATATTTCACATCATAAGCACATAATCAAGCTTGAAAGGGGGCTTAAATCAGCGAAACAATAAAGAATGTAGACCAATCAAAGAGCAAACAGTGAAGAACAGTGGCCTACTAACCACAAGAAGTAAATCAATGGCAGTAGAAAGTTCTAAGAAACAGTCGAAAGAGGCATTGGGGAAGGGGGGGAATAATTGAAGAGGCAAAAGGAGAAAATAGAAAGAAGGGTTAGGGAGTGATAAATCAAGAGGGACCGTACCGGCATGGGGAAGAAAGAGTGGGAAGAAGAAAAGGCATCACTGGCTGGCACTGCCAAAGGGAAAGGCTCATCCTACACACAGCCAGGACTGCCACTGAACACCTCTTCCTTTTTTGGCCACATTCTTGACTTCTTCTAATCACCCCTCACCAAATAGTAAGCAAATTCATTTGGGTAAAATTAAGGTTTAATTACCTTTTTTCTTTTTTCAATTAACTAATCTTTCTTCCACATTTTTTTCTAAATATTTCCACTCATAATCTCTGTCTTACTTAATTAATGCTCCTTTTTTAATATTAATTAATATAGTTTTCATGTGTTTGCGTTAACATAACATAAATTATACATGTGCCATTGTTTTATTAGTTCTTTAGCTACATATTATAAATACGTCAAGAAAAGCTGTATAATATTTTAGGGTTTAAATTCAAAAATAAAAAATTACCGAAACTGATTTTTTTAAATTTTATTTTTTATTTGAACGGTTTATTTGAAATTTTAAATTAAAAATCAAGAATCGAACCGTTTGTTATATTTATAAATATTGTATTATATACATTTAAATTAATTAGTAACTGCCAAATATATATATATATATATATATATGAGTATTTAATGAAAGTTATTAGATATGTTGATTGTATTGTATTTAGAATACATTTATCTTTATCAAAATATAAGATCATATTAGTGTTTTAGTTTTTAAACTACGAAATTATATAGTTTATTTTTAAATATGAGAAAAAAATTGAAATTATAAATATGATAATAATTATAAATAAAAATTTAGAACATATTTTTCATTTAACATTTTTTCTAATTTGGTTTAATTTTTTTATTAGATTAAAATTGAATCTAACTCATTTGATGTTAGGTTTTATTCATGTGACTTCCTTAATAAAATATCGAACTAAACTGAGCTATGAATGTTCCTAATAACATCACGCTTAACCTATGCCAAAGGGTAAAATATTAATTCATTTCATTACTCAAACTTTTATGCAAATGTGTCATTGGTGTGTAAAAGGGAATTTAATGATGATTTTTTTATGGTTGTTCTTGTTAATATTGGAACTGTCATTGAATGTGTAATTTCAGTCGTAATCTTCGCAAAAATTGCAATTTTTTTTAATATGTTTTGTTTTATGAGCAATTTAAACATGGAATACCATAATAAAAAATTATTTTTATTTATAAAATAATACTCGAAGACCATTTTGCATCAATGTATAATTAATTGATTAACTTCAAACATAACTCGAATTGTTTGCTATTACAAGGTATATAAACAACTATTTTATATAAATAAAATTGTTCAACTACTGTAAGAAACATACAAAGTTATTATGATTAAGTTAAATTAATCAAGTATAAAATGTAAAAACTATTATAATGTTTATAAAAGTAAATATTTTTCTATTCTAACTGGCATGACACATTGAATTAAGTAATAGTTCCACTTATAATTTTTTATTTATTTATTATAATGCAGTTGAATATGAACACAATTAAAATAATTAATTAGTATAAAAATGTTGAATAATGTATATTTAATGCAATTTAATACTTTAAGATGCATCCACCTCAAGTTTTATGATTTTGCGGTTGGTCTATCCTATACTATATTATAATTCACAAGAGACTTTAATAATAAAAAACATCAATTAAAGGCAGAACTGTATAAGTCTAATACAATATGTAAAAAGAATCCATTTTCATTACTAATGTACTATTTATCTAAATTATAAGGGACACTTCTTGTGTTATGGACTTATTGCTTTTAATATTATACGAGAACAAACTCCAAACACAAATGATCTTCTTGTAAATGACAAGTTACATACTATCGTTTTTCCCTGTGATTTTTCTATTTTTCAAAATATGTTATTTATGTTAGTTTTTCTTTGCAATAAGTCTTATAATATAGTTTCGTTTGGTTATAAAACATTGGATATACAATTACACAAAGAAGATTAGTTGATTGATCTTCACCAACCTTTACCGGACTCACAAATAAATATATTTAAAATTTTTTCATTATTGTGTTTGGATTTAAGGGAGAATGTGTAGAGATTTAAGGAAGTAAATGTGTGAAGATTTGAGAAGAAAGTCTGAAGAAAGTGCGTGTGTTTGAATTATGGTATGTTAGAATGATATGTGAAAAAAGTTGATTGAATTTTGTGAGTGATGAAATGATTGTGACAAAATTTTGAATTAGTTTTAAAATTGTAGAATGTAAGTTTACAAATTTACCACTGTTTTTAAAAATATTTTAATACTGAAATATGAAGTATTTTTTGTGTAAATTTTAATTAATTATTTTTTTAAAAATTATTTTCAATACCGTTGAATAATTATTTTCTTTTACAAATGAGTTTCTTATTATTCTTGGAAAATAATTTTTTTTCATAAATATAATAAGTTTCTAAGTGATGTGATGATTGCGATTATAATTTTATTTATTTTTAATTAATAAAATATTAAGATTACAAATTTATTTTTATATTTTAAAAATTAATTAATTATTTATATATTTATTTATTTTAAAATTAAATAATAATAATCTAAATATTTAAATATTACAATAATAATAATATTTAAAAAAATAATTTATAAAATAATAATAAAATTATAAAGAATAATATTAATTAAAATAATGATAAAAATTATAAATTAAAATAATTAAATAAATTTATTAAATAATAATAATATTAATAATAATTTATTTTATTTGTATCAAATATATAATATAATGGATTATGTTATAGAATTTATATAAATTATCAATTATATATTATTTATAATTGGTTATATATTTTATTATAATTATATAATGATTTTATTTTTATTATAAATATATTTAATATTTTTGTTTTGTGATAAGATTTGATCTTTACTCTTTTTTTCTTTAATATGTCAAAACAAAATCTGAAAAAAATTGAGAAAATTACCTATGTTGACATGTGTTTCCACAACAACCTCTGCATATAAGATGAACATATTTTTTACTGTTTATGTGGATATTTTTTTTTCACATTTTCGCGCACATCACTAGATCCAAATAGTGGATATCAGCGCACATCCTTCCTTGTAAATAGTATTCCATTGAAACAAACATAGGGTTAACCTCTATCTTAGAGTAATTATATATGAGACAAGTCTTCTTAAGATGTTTGTTTTCGTAATTCTATCATGTAAATAATTTGGCTTTTAAACGGAAATGGTGTGATTTATATCATGTCAGATGCACATAACTTTCGTTATGTTATGTGTGTGGTCAATGTTGAAGTTGTGTCCTATTTTCACGAGTTTAGTTGAATGATTTTGTGTAGAAGTTGTGTGGTCGTTGAACGACTTTGCTTAAGCTTGTGATTATGTTTAATTAAAATCGTGTCACTTGTGCACGACTTCGACTTTGTTTTCTTATAAAAAAAAAAAAAAAATTATATTTACAACAAAATTATTAAATATAAACTAATTTTAAATACCAAAATAATTAGTTACTATTTGACTAAATTATAGATTATTTTATAAACTACTTTAGATAGCAATGATTTTTATTAGTATCTAATTTAGTCAATATATTAACTAATTATTTTTATCTCTAAAATTAGTTTTTATTTAATGATTTTCTAATAGTGTATATTTTAATTATGTCACATAATACTTTAGAACACTAATTAAATAGGTTTTGATATACTTATAAGTTTGCACGACTATTGACTAGTTAAGAAGGAATTTACCAACTCTAAGTAACGAGTTTGATCTATATAATAATTTTTTTTTTTAAATCTTAGTTAGAGTAAATTGAAGAAATAAAAAAAAAATTGTTTAAGTCATTAATAATAAGTTAATTAACTCATTAGAGTTTTACTTTCGTATCATACTCTAAAATTAACTCTGAACCATCAAGGTGAAATAAAATATTAACACTATTTCTAATGGTTCTTAAAAGTAAAATATTATCATTACATGTTATCTAAGCATTGAGAAGTATTGTTAGAGTTTTACATTGAATAATATATTACTGAATTTGAAGATAACAAGTCACGAAAAAAATATTATGATACATATCATTATTGAAAAAAAAAATTCATTAAAATTGTTCAACATATACGTATCATTATTCTTTTAGTTTATAAAATTAGATATAAGGTAAATTCTTCATTGTGCGATCGTAATATTGTATTACCAAATGCATGAACATTGAAGTTTCACATTTAATAATATGAAATAGGGAAAAGTAAGACACAGACATAAAATCAAAGAGTTGATTTAAGTGTTTTCGCAACAACTTAATAGTTTGTTGGGTGGAAGGAGACTTAGGTAGTTAAGACTTGAGATAGAGTTTGTAAATATGGAGATGTGGAAACATTTGAGTGATTATCAACGATCATATTCTATTATCGAAGAAAAATAATATTTGAAGGATTGGATACCACTTAAAAATAATAATAAGTGAGAGATGATTTTTGTATAGAAAAGTTGCATGAAAACATGTTTGAAGTGAAAAGAGAGTGTGACATTGATTTCTCTGTTAGAATTATAAAGTGACTTTACGTGTGAATATATGATGACCCGGACCCTGGATGAAATGCATCTACTAGGGGGAGGATATATACAGAAGAGAGGATCCGGGTCCTACCACAGAAAGTGAATTGAGTAAGGAAAAAAAATCCAAAACTGGTATAAATTACAAGTTATAGCTAGATACCTTTTTCCATCAAACGTAGCATAGTAGGTGTCTATATATAAATATAGAGATAATGCGATAAAGCAGTTACGGAGGATTGAGGAAACGTTGCAACCAACATGACAAAGCAGAAAGAGAGAACGAAAGAGAGCAAACTGAGCACCTACATGAAGGCACCCTTAAGGTTCCTGAAGAAGGCAAGGGACATGTACGTCAGAGGCATGATCCGCTGCTCTGCCCAATTGTCCCACGTCGACGCTGCAATGGGCTGCCCTACCGGCCAACTTTGCACGCTTCCCAGAAGCTTCAGCGTTGGCTCAGCCACCAGATCCACCGCAAGCGACGACGACTTCAAGGAGCTCATAAGGGCCGCGTCACTCAGAAGCTATGGCCCGGGCTTTGAGTTTGGCGAAGCTGCAGTCATGAAAATGAAAATGTCTCGGAGTCGTAGCGCGGGAATCGGAAGGATCGACGAAGACAAGCCCTGCGAATTTGGAGATGATGCGATCATGGTCAGACCCAGACCCAATGTTTATCCACGAAGTAAAAGTTATGCTATCTCCAGAGGAGGACCAGGGTTGTTTTAGTTAACGTTAATGTTTGTTAATTACTATGTTTCTCGAGTACGAATGTATGGAAATAAATTGTGAAAATCGTTGATTGAAAGCCCCGGAGTCTGGCTGTTGAGACGATACTGTTAATTATGTGTGAATTAGTAGCAATGAAAATAAGAGAAAGTTTGAATTCTCAATTATGTTTGTGTTAGGAAAATTAGTTAAAATGGTTAAAGGAGAATGGGTTGAAGTTGAAGAAGGTGGTGACTTGGAGGTGTCAGTGTCTTTGTTAAAAAAGTTGTATGGAATGATGAAGAGTGGCTAGTTGCTGGATTGTTGGAATGGTGTTTTCTAACAGAACTATGATACCGCTAAGCTACTACTAAGCTTGAAAGTAAAATGTAGAACATAGTAAATTGAGATTAGGTTGATGAGGGCAATAAAAGCTAAAGATGATTTGTTTGAGTAATATAGGCGCATCTAGTATCTTAAGTGAAGTGTATTTGATTTTATAGGCGTGGATTATTTTTAGATAAAAATCGAAGGTGGAGGCGTGGCAATATGGGTGAGTTGAGGTATCAACTATCAAGTTGATGTCCATTGATGTTGTAATTTAATTGTGAATGGAGAGTTACGTGCTGAGTACGTAGAGCGCACCGCACTCAATGTTTCTCTTTTCAATTAATTGCGTTGCGTCACCTAGTTCAAAATAAATTTTACTTATAACTAACAACTTACAAGTACAGTTTCTTCAAACTAATTTACAATATTATTGATTAGTAACCCAACTAAGAAGTTTTCTTCTATTTTAGTGTCCCTCGCCATTTTATACTTCTGATCAAATAAGTCTCAGATTGGTATAAAAGCAACTAAGGACGGAAAAGGGAATTTCCATTGGCGTTGGAGAAGCACGTATTTGTTCCAGAAAAGATAAAAAGAACAATGGAGTGGCTTTGCTACTTGTTGTTTGTTCTTCAAAATCTTGACGTATTCCGTACATGTCTATAATCATGTTCCACCACTAGAATGAATAGGTTTAATATTATAGTTTCTAACTAGATACTTAGTGATGCACTTAACTCGTGAGTATTTATGAAAATATAAGTTTGACTGGTTAGTAAAATAAATTAAATCAAAGTAAATAAATAAATCACTTAGGCCATAATGCAACTTAATATACTATTTCCATGCGTGTGCCCATGTTGAATAATCTTTGACATTAATTATTATAAGTCTATCATATATAGCTAGCCAAATATACAAAAGAGATAATTGAAAATATTTTTCTTGACTTTGTTGATGTAACTTTGAAAATCTTAAGTTTTCTTTATAATCAATATTTTCAATTTGATTTTTAGCTTATAATTCTTCGAATTATCTATTTGAAAGGATATATGTTATTTAATATAATTTTTCCATCAAACCATCCTTAAGAAAATAATTTTTTTAGAATTAGAATAGAAAATCATCTATTCTATTTTTTGTTATATTTAAATATAAGTTTTACTGATTTTCTTCTATCTAATGTTTTAATTTTAGGTAATGAAAAAGGATTATTAAAGTTCCACGATAAGAAAAAAAGCAAAGAGTATAGCCCAAGATGCAAAAGAGTTTGATAACTTTGAAGCAAAAAATGCACTGACCACTTTTTTTCATGTCGAGCGTTCAAACATAAAAAGATAGTTAGTAAAAGGGAGTTAGAGATCTTTTGATTCATTTTTTGTTTTTGCAGTGGTATCATGAATGTGCTTTATCTCTCCCTTTTCTTTTAGGAGTTTTTTTTTTTTTTGAAAAAACACAAGAATATGGAAGTTGACGTCTCTTCAAAGATTTATGAACTTTTTTTCACCTCCTTTTTTTATGTTTTTGTTTACTCTTTTCTTGTCTAGTTAAACCTTGTTAAGATTATTTGAATTTCAATGTAATGTTCTTTGAATTGAGATAATAATGAAATAATAATTCTTTGTATTTGTGTTCTCTGTATTAATGCTCCTTATTACTTTCTTACTAGCTAGGATGGTTTTCAATGTATTTTGTAAATGAAATATTGGATTCTCTGATTAGAAGGTTCCACTCTCTAAGTATCCTTGCATATCTCATATCATCACATCTTGTTTGAGATCTGAAAGAGGTTCTATAATCCAACTACCAACCATCTCAACAACATATGTAAATTTGAGACTTCATAATTATGTTCCACATAAGATTTTTTTATTTTTTTTTATAATTTCTCTAGCATTATTTGAATTCTTATGAAAAAAAAATAACATCAATAAGCATGCCAAAACTAATAGTTTCTCTGTGAGATTCAAAAGGTTCTCCGATTCTTAGACTTTAACTCAACAAATGGTAATAAGAACGATGTATTACAGGAAAATAATTAAATAATAATTAATTTTAAAAACAAAAACATTTAAGTATATTATAAATACAAAATTTATTCAATCTTTATTTTTAATATGATTTAAATTATTTAATATTTTCCCAACGTGTTAACA